>Ga0079215_10000240_pt1 | contig 11889 bp, 14 predicted proteins | sample NCControl_FD_77004 | JGI IMG/M metagenome (GOLD analysis project Ga0079215, IMG submission 77004) | Agricultural soil microbial communities from Utah to study Nitrogen management - NC Control | ecosystem: Environmental > Terrestrial > Soil > Agricultural land | place: USA: Utah | collected...
CTGAATGGCCTCCCGATACGGGCGCATCCGGGCGTCTGCTTCGAGGTCGAGCTTCTTGCCCTTGAAGTCCAATAGCTTCGAGTCGAGGTCGGTTTCCTGAATGCGTGTGAGGATCTTGGCCGCTCGCTCGCGCACGGGAAGAAGGGACAGCTCGCTTTTCTTGTTCGCAATCTCGGCGTCAAACGTCACGTCCATGACCTCGCGGCGCTTATCAGCGAGCGGGCCGTCGTATGTCTCGCGCCCGCGTGCGAGCTCGAAGGCGTGAAGATCCTCGGCACGCTTGGCTCCGGCGTCGAGGCGCATGTCCTCCTTATCGCCTCGCTTCATCATGAAGCTATCGAGGATGTCGTTCCGCCGCGTCTCGGCCTCGAAGCGTTGGCGCTGCATCCCCATCGACTCGGCGAACTGCGCTTGCTGTATCGCGAGGCGCTTGTCCTCCTGCTCCTTCTCGTGCTTCCGCCGTTTCTTCTCAGCGGTCGCCGTGGAATAGGAGCTGCCGAACCCTCGGCTCAGCCCGCTAAAGAACTCGCCGGCACTCATCCTGCGAGCAGCACGCCCAAGATGCTGCCGAGCCCTTCACCGAAGCCACCACCAGGCCCAGGTTGCCCAAGGTTGGAATTGGAAGCACCGCCGCTATAGGCGTTCGCGATCTGCTCATAGGGCCGCTGCTGCAACCCGAGCATCGCCATCGCGTTTTGAATCGCCGACGAGTAGTCCTGGTTCCGTTGCAGCGCAGCGGCGGTATCGACTTGCCGGGACGCATCCGCAATGCCGCGCCCGTACTGGCCTGCGGCGTTCTGGAACTGCTGGTTGGTCGAGCCTGAGCGATAGAGCCCGGACGCGCCCATGCGCTCCGAGATCGAGTCCATCCCGCCCTGGAATGCCGTAGCGGAGTCGTCGAACATCCGCTGCTTGAGCATCTGTAGGATCTCGGGCGACAGCGACAGCGGGCTTGCCGTCTGCTGCTGCGCGATCCCCATGGCGCCCTGGAAAGCAGGGTTGCCCTCCATGACCTTCTGGCCGGATTGGAGGCTACCTACAGCTTGCTTCGTGAACTTCTTGGCCGATGTCGCTGCTGGCGACTCGCCGAACAGTCCCGGCATGGACGCCTCCTTCCAAGATCACGCCTACTCGTCCAAGCCCTAACGCACGTTCGGCGAACCGCTCTAGCTTTCGGTTCTCCGTAAGGACCTGGAATCGCTCTATCTTCATCAGCGCCAATATCCTCAGGGCACAGCGCGCAAGTCTGTATCCGGCCCCGTAGGCGCTGCGCTCGGATTCTATCACGAAAAGCTCGAACACTTGCCACATGGCAAGGTCAGTCCCTATCCACCGACCGGGCTTCATTCCAAGCCATCCGACCGCAGTGGCGCCGCGCCTCGCGATCAGTATGACCTCTCCGCCAGTACCGATGAGCCAGCCCTGTGTTTGGTGTAGCGCGTGGGCCGCGCGGGTCCCGTCTTTCGCGGCCTCGGGCTTGTCGATGCAGCGCAGGTTCCACACGTCTACCGTGTGTTGGAACGCGCCCTGATGGATCGTGAGCGGGTCGATCATGCAGCCGCCCACTCGAGGCCAACCGCCTCGCCCGAGTTGGCCGTGAGCTGCCGGGTATCGGCGCCGCCATCTCCGTCGAACACGCCCCAGGCTGAGCCGTCAAAGGCGAGCAGGCCTCCCTTCGTCGTTACGAGAGCGGCGGCTGATAGCAAACCGAGCGTCGCGGCGTCGATCGCGGCAATGATCGCAGCCATCCCGCTCGCGTCGATCGTCAACACTGTGCCTGCGCCGGACACGGCGATGTCGCCATAGTCGCCGTCCGCAAGGCCACCAGACGGAGCGGCCGGAGGAGGGAACTCAAAGAAATCGCTCGGCGTGCCTTGTTGCGTGCTCATTGCACCACCGTTTCCTGCGTGCCCTCCAACGCAAAGTTCATGTTTGCGTGGCTTGCCCAGACATCGACCCAGGCGCCCGCTTGCATACAGCCACGACCCGGTAGCTCGAGCGTCGATCCTGCCGCCAGAGATCCGGCCGGCGGTATGTACCGGAGCGTCACGGCCTCAAGGTTCGTTTGCGAGAACGTGCCGATGTAGACACGGAACGTACCGGCCGCGCCGTTGTTCGTGACAACGAGCTTGGCCGTCACGGTAAAGCTCAGGCCAGTCACTGGCACCTGATAGAGCCGCGTGATGGTGGTTGCTTGCGGGTTGATGTTCGCCAGAATCCCGGTGAGCGTCGTTGTCGCCATCAGGTATGCACCCACAAGTACCAGAGCGGGACCTTCACGCGGTCCTGCTCGTCATAAGTCAGCCCGTACCCGAGCTGCCTCTGCTTGATGTGGTCGATCTTCACGAAGTCCGAGAGCTCGCGGACGTACTGCTCAAATAGCTTCGGGTTCTTCGGGTCGAGTCGTGGCTGGTCATGCAAGAAGCGGAGCGGTTCAAATGACATGACCAAGCTCCTCGGCATCAAACACGATGCTGCTCAGTGCGAACCTGCCCAGGATGTTCGGCGGACATTGCTGGTGCCGCGCGTCGAGCAGCGTGGAGTCCTGTATGCGGACCCGGAACGACGTGCCGATGCCGCCGATGGAGAGCGCCCTTTTGCTCGCGCCGATCGGCCACTTGATGATGAGGTTCTTGCCTCCGTCCTGATTCCAGGTCCGCAGGTTGTTGTTCGTCGCCTTGATGGTGACGAGCAGGTTGTGGCGGTCGGAATCGCTCATGCCGATGAGCCGAAGCCACTTGAGTCGCTTTTCAGTGACGGGATCTCCGAAGTCGAGGATGAAGTCACCGAACCACCCATACCCGCCGACTGCGAGTGCGTCGCCAGCTCCGATCACCCCGCCGACCGGATCGTAGAACGTTACCGTCGTATTCGTGTTGCTGTAGATGGTCCCGACCATGAGCTGCCGGGTGACGCGGTTGTAGACGTGCCCGACAAGCCCGCGAAGATCGAGGCCCGTAAACGGCGCGGTCGAGTCAACGAACGTCGTGCTCGATCCGCCAGTAGCGGGCGCCGCCGCTATGGGAGTCTGCACGCCGTCGAACCAGTTGGGCTCGTCCATCCGGCAGACGAACCCGCGCACGATGCCGTACACCCTGGACTGGTCGTTGTTGTCGTCAACCTCTGCGAGCGTGGACGCCGGGATGTCGTACTTCGACCAAATCTTCTGGGTAATGTCGTAGATGATGATGATGTCGTTGTCGCCGGATTCGGAGTCAGCCGACGCGCACGCGAGCCACACTTGCTTACGCGATCGGTGATAGACCATCGATGCGAACTGCCGGCGCGAGTCATTCAACCCGTTCGTCATCGTCTCCTGAATGGACGGCATCATGTTGCGCGGGTCGTCCTCCGGGCTCGACAGGTTGACCTCCGAGGACCCGTCCGAAGCGTAGATGTCACGCTCGGAGAGGTAATAGATCAGGTCGTCCGCAATGGTGAGCGCCGCCGGTCCCGTCGCGCCGTGGTCCCGTCTCGTGAACGCGAACGCAATTGGAACATCCGTTGAGCCCGTCGGTCGCACGCTCGCCCATCCGTCTCGAAGGCTCACGAACAGGTTGTTGAGCTGCTTTCGTGCCGCGACGATCGGGTCGCCCGAGTCAAGGTCGAGGTCCACAAAGAAAGCGTCGTGATCCCAACGGGAAGGCCGACCGGCCACCGACCTAAAAAACCGCGTCGGCGTAACCTGATTCCCGCCCACGAACGTGAAGTCCTTGTGAACCTCGATGACTGATCCCTGCGGCGCCTCCTGATTCGTGAAGTATTCCATCGGCTCGCCGGTAAAGACCGGGGCCGTGATGTCCTGCGTCCACTGAGTCGTCACGTTGTCGTCGATCTCAAGGAGCCGGTACGCCTGTGCCCCTGGCGTGCCGGGCGGCGGGATCATCCAGATGCGCCGCTGATTGACTTGCGGATCGGATGAGATCGGGATGCTCAGAGAGTCGATCGTGTTCTGGCCCGCTCCGAACGTGACCGTCTCAGGCAGGCTCGGGTTGCTCTCGTCCTTCGTGCTCTTGTTCCGGAACGTGACATAAAACGTGTAGGTCGAGAGTGGAACGAAGGTGCCGGCCGCAGCCTTGGTGACGACTTGGAGCGCATTGAGCGGCGCTTCGATGCCCAATAGGTCCAGCGTCGAGCCGTTCCACCGAAGCGGACGCTTCCCGTTCTGGCACGCAAAGAGGAGGTCGCCGGCCTGCCTCGCGGTTGACCACTGGCCGCCCTGGAAGATGCCAGAGCCTATCGGGATGGCTCTCTGGGCGTCCTCGTCGATCCGATAGAAGGTCGATCCTGATATGGCGACCGTCTCGCGCAGGGTCGTGCCGTCGCCACGGAAGCGGTGGTACGGAACGATGACCTGGCCGGCCGGCTCCCTGTACGGGTCAACGAGGCCCTGGTCCCATCGGACGGTGCGGCCGAGCTGTGGATGGAGCGTCGCGGCGAAGTTGCTCAACGCCTGCGAGCTGACGGCAAGCAGGTTGCCGGAGCCCTCGTTCATCGGGATATCGAAGATGGTCGTCGAGAACGGGAACCACGTCTGCCAGTTGATGATCTCCTGGTAGATCGCGATGGGTCCGAGCGACGTGAACGCGCCGAGCCCGACTCCGATGCCGCTGCTCGTGTTGTCGTGGATCAACTGGACGTGATCGATCACCCCGGCCCCGACCCCGTGCGGGTGTACCGCCTCGCCAGCGATCGAGAGCGGCGTGACGTAGGGCGTTCCGAACACGCCGCCGACGCCGCCCGTTCCGCCGGTCTGCACGAACGCGCTCATGTGCTGCATGAACGACCAGTTCGTAGAGACGACGGACGATCCGGTCCCCGTGCAGGCGACCGCCAGCGACGCAAACTGCACGAGCGCCCCGGCTCCGTCGAGATACCCGACCCTGATTTCGATCTGGTTGGCGAGCCGCTGCAAGGCGATCCGCACCTTCTTGCCAGCCAGTAGCGAGACGTTGGCGCTTGCCGACAGCGGAGAGATCGTCCTGAGAGTGCCGTTGTCGTTGTAAGAGAACACGTACTTGTCGCCGACGATCGAAAGCCCGATCGGCTGCGGCAGATTCGGCGTCGCGGTTGTGTGCCCGGCCCAGAGGAGGCATTGATCCGGCACCGTCGCGGCGCCCAATGGGAGGAACGGGACGTGCAGAAGCCGGAGCGTGAAGTTTCCGAAGTTGCCGGCTGTCGGGATGAACACGGCATTGAGCGCCGCGCCGCCGGCCGAGTTGTCCTTGAGATGTATCCAAGCCGAACGCCCCAGGAATCTCAGCCCGCTCGGGCCGGATACCTGCGCCGTGTCATTTGTCCACGCAACGGCTTCCTCTGGAGGAACCGCCTCATTCGCCATCGCAGTCGAATCAGCCAGAACACCTGACGTATTGCCATCGTTGGCCTTCCAGTATCCCGTGAACAGCGAGACGTTCTGATCCTCGATCTCGCGGATGTACCACTTGTTGGTGGTCGTAATGCCGCAGGCGTCGATCTGCGCCTGGGTGCCGATCTTGTATCGGAGCTCGCTGAAAGTCATGCTCGCGAAGTCGGTTCCGATGGTGTTCGCAGCCGACATGCTGACGCCGACCGTGATGTCCTCGACGCTCGCGACGAAGCCGCCCGTAATGGCGACCGGGACAGCCGTGACCTTGGTCCCGTCCTCCTTCCAGGCGTTGGCCGCTATGACCGACGAGGTATTGACAAAGAACTCCAACATCCGGAATTCGCCGAGAGCAGTCGCATCGACGATCGTCACGTTTGGAAGCGATCCTGTTCCTAGATCCCAGGCGCGGAACACCCATCCGCCGACGCCTGCCCCGACAGTCGGATCGAAAAGGATCTGCCAAGCGCGGTTGCCGACGATCCCGAACCCAATCGAAACGATCGTGACGGCGGCTGCTGGCATCGACCGCAGAACGACGCCGATCGACACGTAGAAGCTCGCGGTCGCGAGCGCCCCAGGCCGGTACGACACGAGGTTCGGGATGCGGTAGTAGTCCTTGAGGCCGTCGATGCGTGTCGAAGCGTTCCGGAGCCTGTTGGTGTGGAGCCTGCGGTATCCGTTCCGCTTGCCGAACACGCGGTTGCCCCACTCCACGTTCAGGAGGTCCGGGTTCTCAAGACGCGACAGGTTGACCGGGACGGCCCTGTTGGACAGACCCTTCCAGCCCTTCTTGCCGCCGATGTCGGCCGAGACAGGACGATGGCTCCTGGTGGCCGGCATGGCTACAGCCTTATGTTCGGGATGTTCACGATCGGACCACGCCCAAAGCGGCCGCCACCACCATATGCGTGCTTCTGGATCGTGATGCCGGCGGTTGGCTCGCTCTTGTTTGCCATGTCCGTGATCGCGGCCTGATACTTCTTCTCGCACGCCGCGAGCGTCACTTGGTCGAGGTACTGCGGGAAGTGCATGGCTGCGCCCGATGCGATCCCTTTGATGAACTGGGTCGGGAATCTCGGGTCGAGCTCGTGATCGCCGGCCATGACGGTGCGCCTGATGCTGGTCGGCATCGAGAGGTAGCAGCGGTTGATGACCCGCGTGGCGTTCGGCGTCGGATGCAACCGGAACCGCCAGAGCCCGTCATCGTGGTCCTTGTGCGTGATGAAGAACTCGGTCGGCTCGCCGGTCGATTGGTTCCGCTCGCGCTCCTCCTCGAGAAATGACCGCTCCGTGATCCACCGAAGAGTTGTGAACGGCGTCGTCGCGTACTGGAGGCCGTACCCGACGATCTGCACATAGTCGTCCGGCATCCGGTACGTATGCACGCCGTTCGCAGTCGAGAATGTGTCGTACTTCTTGAAAGCCGCGAACTGCGTCTTCGCCACCATCTCCTGAAGGACCGCATCGAGTGCGTGGCGAACGTCCGTATCTGTGTTCTGGTCGTAGTCCCTGTGGTTCAAGATCAGGAACGTCACGTCCCCGACGAGCTCATCGACCATGATCGGATCGGACGGCATGGGCTACTCAGGCTTCGATGCCCATGCCTCCGAGCAGGTTCTTCTTGGCCGGCTGCGGCTCCCCGAGCATGTGCGTGGTCGGGCTCTTGCCGCGAACCTTGACCCCTGCCGGAAGCTCGGCCGCGACGCCACCCGCCGCGAGCTGTGACAGGGCGGCCTTCTCAGCGACCTCGGGGCTCGTCTGTCGCGATCCCTTGAGGACATCGGGAACCTCGATGCCGGCCGAGGCGATCATCTCGTCCTCGTCCTCCTTGCGCCGGACCCGCTCGCGCTTCTTCTCGATTACGGTCGGGGCCGCGTACTGCTGGCGCAGATGGGTCAGCTCGCCTACCTGCTTGAGCGTCAGCCGCTCGCGCCCAAAGAGCTTGGCGAACGTGCGCGGGATGGACTCGCCCGATTCCTCAGCCGCCGCGAACAGCTCCTCGACCTCGCTGTAGGTCATCTCGGGCCATTTGTTGTGGTTGTCGAGCGTTTCCGGAACCTTCTCGATCCGGCCGGTAGCCTCGTTCGGCTTCCATTCCTCGTCCAGCATGACGACATCGCCGGTCTGGAGCGAGAGCGCATATGTGCGCCACTCGTGCGGGATCTCGGGCGTCCGGACCTGTCCGGCCCATGGCCGGTGAATGTACTGCTTAGGCTCGATCAATACGCCTTCGGGCATCTAATCTTCCTCCAGTTTCAGAAGCCGCAACATGCGCCGCGTGCGGCTCGCGTCCTCGAAGTAGCCGATCCAGAGCTTGAACCGCTCCACGAGACTGATCGCTGGCCACCAGAGGCCATCCTTCTTTTGGATCTCGTTGACATCGCGAAATCTCTGTGACCCGCAACGGAGGCAACCCCTGCGGCGGATGATCCAATCGGATCGGTCCATCCGGCCGCAGGAGTCACATCGTCTGTAGTCGCGCTCAGTCACATCACATGCAGGTGACGTACACCTGGGACGCGCGAACCGTCGCTGAGGCCAGGCCGACCTCGATGGCGACGAATCGCGGACTCCCGCCCAAGAGCGGGTCGATGGGCGTCGCGGCCTTCTTGAGAACGCCGTTGACCGTGAACGTCACGGCCAGCACGTCCCCGACCGCGATCGTGCCGCCCTGGTTGTCGGTTCGCGCAAAGCACGCGCCGTTTGTGACCACGAAGATGCAGTCATCGGCACGAGCCGCGTTGCCGGGCCATACGGTCGTTGTCGATGCGGCGTAGGCATACGTCGTATCGACCGCGCCAGAGCCGCCGTCGTCCGGCTTGCCCTCGAACACGCCCCTAATGAGCGCGGTCGGAACGGCTGACGCCACCACGGTTGTGATGACGCGGGAGCCGCGTAGCTGGTCGAACGTTCCGCCCTCGTTCGTCGGGTCCATCGAAACGACGGTCCCTGGATTGATGGCGGCACCAGCGAAGCACAGCGCCCAGCATCGATCGGGCTTGCCGACCAAGCTCGGAGCCGTGATCGTGCGGCCTTGGTATCTCTCGAATCTCATTGGTGTTCTCCTTCTCTCAGGCTGCGCTGCCGTAGCCGAACAGGACGCCGCACCGATGAGGACCCATGACGCGATTGCGGATTCTGGTCACGACCAGACACTTGCTGTTGAGCGGAGTGTCCGAGTCGCTGTAGAAGTCCGACATGGCGAAGTTCGCCGCAGGATCGGCCGCGATCTCCATGTACTCGCCGCCACCCGTGTTGAAGAAGTGGATGTTGTCCGCTCCTTCTGTCGCGATGACGACGGACCCGATGGCCTGGGTGTACCGCGCGTTGTCGTCAACGATGATGACCGCCTTGTGGTACATCACGTTGTCGATCGCGAAGTTGATACCCCTGCTCTCGGTGTCGGTCCTGCCGTACCGCAGGTAGCCCTGAGCGGCCGCCTTGTAGTCGGTGTAGGGCCGGCGAGTCATGACGATGAGGTTCGGGTAGTCCAGCCCCTCGGCGCAGAGCTCGTAGAAGTAGTCGAACGCCGCGAACATGATGTTCGGACCCGTCGCCGTGTTGGCGAAGGCCGAAGCCGCCATGCCCGAGGTCGTGGTCCCGACGTTCGCTGAGAGGTTTTCCCAGTTGGTGCCGGCAACGTCCTCAGCGGTGAACGCGACTCGCGCCACGTCCGCGTAGGTGTTGGCGGCCTGCCGGAACTGCCACTTTGCGAGCGCCAGGAATCCCGCCGCCTGCTGGTCCTGCGGGAAAATGGCTTGGTGGTAGCCGAGCACCCGGAGGGCGTTGTTGGTGTTGCCCCTCCAGATGTCCTTGCCGAGCGTTTCTACCGACCGCTTGTAGGCGACGTAGACGCGCTGGTCGAGGATGTCGAGGTGCTCGTAGGGGTCGCGGCTCTCCATGACTTCGCGCCATGTGATGCCCGCGCCCTTGTAGTAGTTGCTCGGCGCCCAGTAGTTGCCTCGCGCAACACGGGCGGCAAGCACCGGAGTGGACGACTCGCCGTCCCAAGGCGACGCCTCGGCCTCGAGCGTGTCGAGGACCGCGCCGATCGTGTGATGTCCGAGCGGCTTCACCTTGTAGAAGTCGAGCCAGTCTGGCTGCGCCGCGTAGAGCATCGGTGACGAACGCGCCGTCAAGTCGATGATCTTCGGGTCGTACTCCTCGTAGGTGTTGGTGTACAGCTCGTTCAGAGCTGCTGTGGTTCTGTTGGCCGGAAATGGCATATCAAACCCCCTCCTTCAGAGGTCAGCTATGCGCTAATTGCGGTGGTTACTTCAGGCTTTGCCGAAGCGATTCCACGGCAGTTCCAGCCCAGACTTCCTTACACCTTGGGCAAACGATCGGACACGATCCTCGTGAGTCGATCCGCCCGCTTTGGGCTTCGGCTTCGAGTACGCTCCGGACGCTGCGCCCTGAGTGGGAGTCGTCAGAGACTTTTGCTGTCGAGTCTTGTCGCTAACTGCTTTCTTTCGTGTCACGAGTGCCCCGTCGCTCGCCAAGAGCAACGCCTTTGTGAGAGGGAACCCATACTGTCGAGCAATCTTGAACGTCTCGTCCTTGAACTCCTCAGCCGCGCCGTCGTGCTGCGCGGCGAGCTTGTCCCAGTCGCTCTCTACCGTGCGCTCCGCAAGATGGCTGACCGCCTGGAGCCCCTGTCGATACTCGGGCCGCAGCCTGGAATCGGCGTGCAGCTCCATCAGCTCCATCATCTTGTCGAAGCCCTCGTCGTTCCCGAACCATTCGCGAAGGGCTTTCTCCCTCGTCGAAACGTCGGGTAGCTCCCCACCCTGCTGACCGCCGAACGCGCCCTTCAATTGCGCGATGGCCTCTGCGGTGTTCGGAGCCTTGAGAATGAAGTCGAGCGCCGCCGCCTTCTGGGCCTGGGCGGGGTCGCTTTGCATCGACTTCCTCGCGTTCGCGGCCTTCATCAGTGCCCGGTTCACCATCTTGAGCATGGCCTTCTTGTCGGTGGCCTGCTCTTGGGTGTCGCCTTCGGCTGGTTGGAGCTTTTCCGCTACTGACTCGAGGCTGTCGTCGTCGCCATGATCGGGTTGAGCCTCTACCTCTACGTCGCTCTCCTCGGGTGCATCCTGTACGGGATCTTCCGCTTCGGGCGCCTCTGGCTTTGCGGCCGGATCGGCGTTCCCATTGCGGTGCTCCGACATGATGGACCCCAGTTGCTGCGCGAAGTTGGCTCGTGCTTCAGATGGCATCTGGGCTTACGGCTTCTTTCCGTAGTTGATGCCGGGCTTGTACGTCGAGATCGGCTTCTTGGCCGAACTCTTCTTCTTCTGAAGGCCCTTCGCGAGTCCATCCGTCGAATGGAGCTTCACGGGGCCTTTCGGTTGCCCATTGCTCATGTAAAACGTCCCTCCTTCTTCTCAGCGATCAGGTGCCGTTCACTTCCGCGAACGTCCATCCCTTTTCGCTCGCCACGCGATGCAGGAACTCCCTGCGTTCCGCGTTTGATTCAAATGGCCTCGGCGCGAACTCGCCTTTGCCCATGTCCACGAGCTTTTCCTTCGGCCAGAACTTGTCTGCGCCCTTGACCGTCAGCTCGTCTATGCAGCCCTGTTTGTCGAGGCTTTTCTTGTAGTGCTGCCCGTACGTCTCGTGATCGTGAGACTTGTACTTCTTCAGGACCTTGGGCCTCTCTACTGCCTTCTTCTTGCTCATGCTGCCGCTGCGCCTCCGGCATCCCCATTTTGAACATCACCAGCCGGTTGTGTCAAGGACGGAGTTGGGGCACCGCCGTTAGATCCCATCAGCGCCATCTGTATCGCGGCCTTCTGCACGTCGCTTGCCGCCACATTGACCAGCAACTCCGAGCCGTCCATCACTCCTCTGGCTTCCGCATACATCTTGAGCGCCGCGACCGGGTTGATGAGCGGGGCAAACTGCGGAATCTGCGACAATCCTAGGAATTCCTTGGCGAGCTCGGCCCTCTGCTCGTCGTTCCTGGGCTGCATGGAGCCCTGTTCGACCTTGATGAGCAGGCCCTGCTGGATATCCCCGTCCGTGAAGTCCTCGCGTGCAATGGCGGCGGCGGCTTCCGGGCCTGCATAGGTCCCGCAGAAGTCGTAGTCCTTGAACTGGGCGATCAGTTGTATCGTTTTCTTCGATACATCCGCCATGAACGAGTCCATCGCGGCATACTTCACGCCGCCTCGGAGCTTGACCCAGTTCTCGACGTTCGCGGATTCCGTCGCGCTCGTCTCGGACTTCATGGGAAGGCCGATCTGGTTGGGTCCGAGGCCGCTGGCGATCTGGAAATACTTGTCGAGGACCGACAGATATTGGATGCACTCAGAAGTGACCCGGCTCTGCTCGATCTTGGTGACTCCGTCTTTCAATGATCGCGCATTCGGGCTTGTTTCCGCGTAGCCCATAAGCCCAATGCCTGGCGTCAGAACGAACTCGGTGTCGATGGCCTTCGGGAACACTCCCTTATCCAAGATAGTCACGTCCTGGAGGGACCGCATCACCCCGTCTTGCAGCCGCTTGAGCACGTTTCTCTC
>Ga0079215_10000241_pt1 | contig 11885 bp, 9 predicted proteins | sample NCControl_FD_77004 | JGI IMG/M metagenome (GOLD analysis project Ga0079215, IMG submission 77004) | Agricultural soil microbial communities from Utah to study Nitrogen management - NC Control | ecosystem: Environmental > Terrestrial > Soil > Agricultural land | place: USA: Utah | collected...
GAGACTGCCTGGACCACGCTCAGTGAATTTCTCGCGCCCATGGTCCTCGGTAAGAAGGTCGAAAGTGCTTCCGAAGTGTTCGCCGTGATGAGGCCCGTGCGTGGTCATCGCATGGCGAAGGCTACGATTGAAAACGCCTGCTGGGACCTCGAGGCGAAAAAACTCGGCGTGCCTTTGTGGCGACATCTCGGCGGTACGCATGACGAGATCTCGTGCGGCGTTTCGATTGGAATTCAGAACACACCGGAGATCCTGCTGGAGAAGATTCGCAAGGAAGTTGACGCCGGCTATCAACGCATCAAGATCAAAATCAAACCGGGTTGGGACGCGAAGATCATCGAGCGCGTTAGAAAAGAGTTTCCGGAAATACGATTGATGGGCGACGCGAATTCCGCTTACACGCTGAACGACGTGCCTCTGTTTCAGGAGCTCGATCGTTTCAACCTGATGATGCTCGAACAACCACTCTCGCACAGCGACATCTTCGATCACGCGTCGCTCCAGCGGGCGATTAAGACTCCGATCTGTTTAGACGAGTCGATTCGTTCCCCGGAAATCGCGGTCCCTGCAATCGATCTTGGTTCGTGCAAGATCATAAACGTCAAACTCGGGCGCGTCGGTGGGCACAGCGAAGCGAAGCGACTCGAAAAGATCGCGCGGGAACGTGGCATTCCAGTTTGGTGCGGAGGCATGCTCGAATCGGGCATCGGACGCGCGCACAACATCGCGATGTCGACGCTCGCGGGTTTCAGTTTGCCCGGCGACGTGTCCGCCAGCGCGCGTTACTGGGAAGAAGACGTTATCGAGCCGCCCGTCATCGTCAGTCCGCGTGGCACGATCACGCCGCCCGAAGCACCCGGCATTGGTTTCAAAGTTAACCTGCCTCGACTTGACGCACTGACCGTGCGCAAAGAGACGATTAGATAAGCATTCATGTCAGAAACCCCTAATTCATTTCGCGCTGCTCAGCTCATCTACGAACTACTCAAATCCCGACAAGGCGAGATCGAAACGTTCATTCGCGCGCTTGTGGAAACTGAGTCACCGTCCGGAGACGAAGCCGGCAGTCACGCGGTTGTTGATCTGATTACGGACGCGGCCCGTGGCATCTCGTCGGTGAGCGAGATCAAGCGCGTCGACGTTCCTGACTTTGGTCAACACGTCGTGATCCAGGCGTTCACCGAGCAACGATCGCAAGGACAGATTCTGGCCGTTGGACACACGGACACGGTCCATGCGCGCGGTTCTGTTGCGCTGCGCCCATGGCGTCATGATGCGGGAAAAATCTTCGGTCCCGGTATTTTCGACATGAAGGCAAACTGCGCGTTGATTATCGAAGTGTTGCGCGCGATGAACGAGTTGAAGATCGCGCCGCGCTTCGCAATCACCGTCGCGCTGACGTGCGATGAAGAGGTTGGCAGTTTTTCAGGTTGGCCTCTGCTGGAACAGACTGCGAAGTCTGCTGAGACACGCTACGCGTTCGTGATGGAACCGCCTGCGCTCGGTGGAAGAGTTAAGACGGGCCGAAAGGGAACTGGGATTTTCGCGATGAAAGTCGAGGGTAAGGCGGCGCATGCTGGTCTTGAACCAGAGAAAGGCGCCAGCGCGATACTCGAACTGGCCCGGCAAACGGAACGTCTCCATTCGATCAACGGATCGGGATCCGGGCTTACAGTGAACGTGGGCGTGATACGTGGGGGAACGCGATCGAATGTCGTCGCGGCTGAAGCTGAGGCGGAAATCGATGTTCGCTTTTCGACGGAAGCGGAGTCGTGTGAGATCGAGCGAATGCTGTCGAACGTCACGCCGATTGACGAGCGCACGAAAGTGTTTGTTTCAGGTGGCATCAACCGTCCGCCTCTAGAAAGAACTCCGGCAGTAATCGAACTGTTCGAAAAAGCGCGGGCGATTGCTGCCCGGGTTGATTTCGATCTCGGCGAAGCGCAGGTTGGCGGCGCGTCGGACGGAAACTTCCTCGCAGCTCTCGGAATTCCGGTGCTCGATGGTTTGGGAGTCAGCGGCGACGGCGCTCACGCCGTGCATGAGCACATCGAAGTTGACGATATCGCTCGTCGCGGCGCGTTGATTGGTGGACTCCTGAGTCTGGATTAAATGTTAATCGCAACCTGGAACGTCAATTCAATTCTTGCGCGGATGCCGTTGGTGCTTCGCTGGCTCGACGACGTGAAGCCGGACGTCGTTTGCATGCAGGAAACGAAGTGCACGGACGACAAATTTCCGACGCTGGTTTTTCAGGAACGCGGCTATCAGTGCCAACTGTTCGGTCAGCAGTCGTACAACGGCGTCGCGATTCTTTCGCGCTGTGAATGCCAGACGACTCATCGTGGCTATCCCGGTGATGATGAAACGGCACAGTCGCGACTCATCACCTCGACCGTCAATGATATTCAGATTGTCAATGTCTACATTCCGAATGGACAAGCGGTGGGGTCTGAAAAGTACGAAATGAAACTTGGGTGGATGCGGCGACTGCGCGCGTTCTTCGATCAGAATTACGATCCGACGCGCCCGGTATTACTTTGCGGTGATTTCAACGTCGCTCCCGAAGAACGTGACGTTCACGATGTCAGGCTGTGGCAGGGACGTATCATGTTCAGCGAGCAGGAGCGCGCGACGTTACAGCAGATAAAAGACTGGGGATTCACGGACGCGTTTCGTTTGCACAATGAAGAAGGTGGGAAGTTTACCTGGTGGGATTATCGTGCCGGTGCGTTCCGACGCAACCTGGGACTGCGCATCGATCACGTCTGGGTCACCGAGCCACTCGTCTCGCGCAGCGTCCGAACCTGGATCGACCTCGATCCACGCACCTGGGAGAAGCCATCCGATCATGCTCCTATGATTGCGGAAATCAATTAGACGTTAACTCAGCAGTTTTCTCAGTAATATCTTTTTGCGCCCACTCGTTATCGCGACTCGCTTCCCCGGCTTTCGAGCGCTTCGCCGCTTTCATCTTTTGCACGAGATCCATGTGAGTTGAAAAGTAGGGCAAGCTCTTACCGACGATCTCTTCGATCGAGGAGAAGCCTTTGTCCGTCATAAACTTCTCGACACCTTCCTTCAGCTCGTCGATCATCTTCACGCCCTGGAGCATCACACCCGTGCAGATTTGCACGGTGGACGATCCCAGCAACATGAATTCGAGTGCGTCGTGCGAGTTTTCAATGCCGCCAATACCGCTGATCGTCACTCCTTCAGGAAGCCCAAGCGCAAGCTGGCTAACCATGCGCAACGCGATCGGTCGCACGGCTTGCGCGGAATAACCACCCGGCACACAGTGTCCTTCAACTGTCGGCATTGGCCGCAGCGTTTCGAGATCGACACCGATCACTGACAGGATCGTATTGATCGCCGAGATACCCACAGCGCCGCCCGCGCACGCAGCGAGCGCCGGCTCGCGAATGTTCGTGATGTTCGGCGTCATCTTGGCCCACACCGGAATCTTCGCGACTTCCGTTACCCAACTAGTTACCTCTTCAGTTAGGTCCGGATGTTCGCCCATCTCCGAACCCATCTTTCGTTCGGTCATGCCGTGCGGACACGAGAAGTTGAGCTCGAAACCGTCGACGCCGGTCTCCTGGACCATGCGCGTCAGTTCCTGCCAACGGCTCTTCTCGTACTCCTCCATGATCGACGCGATCAAAATGTGGTTCGGGTACTCCTTCTTGACCTGGCGAAACTCTTCGAGCCAAACGTCAATCGGCCGATCGGAAATCAGCTCGATATTTTCGAAGCCGATCACCTCGCCGGTTGTGCGGGAACGCAGTTTTCCGTAACGCGGAACGACATTCACAACCTTCGCCGATTCAAGGCTCACAGTCTTGGCGACGGCGCCGCCCCAGCCAGCCTCGTACGACTTCGCAAGGACCCGCGCGTTCGTTCCCGGCGGGCCTGAGCCCAGCACGAACGGGTTGGGGAACTTCATTCCGTTAACGGTGATCGATAGGTCCATAATTAACTCCTTGCCCTTAGTCTGCGACTAGCGCACCGTAACTATCAGGCCGGCGATCCCGGAAAAATTGCCATGTGTTTCGCACTTCGCGAATCTTATCGAGATCGAGATCGGCGACGATGAGCGCATCTTTATCGCGCGGCGCTTCGGCGAGGAACTGTCCTCGCGGATCGCAGAAGTAACTCTGGCCGTAAAACTCGCCGATGTCCCACGGTTGTTCGCGACCGACACGATTGATTGCGCCGATGAAATATCCATTCGCGACCGCATGCGCCGGTTGTTCAAGTCGCCAGAGATACTCGGAAAGTCCGGCGACAGTCGCCGACGGATTGAAGACGATCTCCGCGCCATTCAATCCGAGCGCTCGCGCGCCTTCAGGGAAATGCCGGTCGTAACAGATGTAGACGCCGATGCGAGCGAATGCCGTATCAAAACACGGATAGCCGAGATTACCGGGCCGGAAGTAGAACTTCTCCCAGAAGCCGGGATTGACGTGCGGAATGTGGTTCTTGCGATATTTGCCAAGATACTTGCCATCGGCGTCGATTACGGCTGCGGTGTTGTAATAAATGCCGGTGATCTCTTCCTCGTAAATCGGAACGATAATCACCATGCCGTGTTCCTTGGCAACTTCCTGCATCAATCGCACGGTTGGACCATCGGGAATGCGTTCCACCGCTTCATACCAGCGCGTCTGTTGTTCGGCGCAGAAGTAAGGCGTAGTGAAAACTTCCTGCATGCAGATGATCTGCACGCCCTGCTTCGCCGCGTCCTCGAGAAACTTCAGGTGCTTTTCGATATTCAGGCGTTTGATCTCTTCGATCGGAGCATCAGTCGGCGCGGCGTTAGTACATTGAATCAGTCCGCATTTAACCGTGCGTGGCATTAAGCGAGTCTCCCTTCGAAGTGCGTGTCAGCGCGTAGTATATGACGAATCCGAGGCCAAAAGTCACGAACCATGCATATGTGTACAGGTGATCGAGAAATGTTGGATTACTGACTTGCCCGTTCGGCGTTGTGGCCGCGCGGATGAACCCGGGAACGACCGGAGCGATGGATACTACAAGTGCAACAACGGCGCGCCAGTTCACGCCGCTGCCGTAGGAATACTCACCTTTCGGATCGAATAGTCCTTCGAGATTCAAGCGTTGCTTTCGGAGTACCCAGTAGTCGCAAATCAAAATTCCTGCGATCGCTCCCATCAGTCCGGAGTAGCCAATCAGCCAGGTGAAGATGTAAGCGCTCATCGACGACATCAACTTCCACGGCATCATGAGTATTCCGATGACGGCTGTTATCAAACCGCCTGTTACATAAGAGATGAGTCGTGGATTCAGATTCGAGAAGTCGTTCGAAGGCGAGACCACGTTGGCGGCCATGTTCGTGGTGAGCTGGGCCGCGAAGATTACTGCTGTTGCAAACAAAATGATCAGCGCACTGTCAAAACGCGCCATCAGATCGACTGGATTCGGAATCGCAACGCCATAGATCAAAACCGTTGCGCTCGTGACCGCCACGCCGATGAACGCAAAGGCAGTCATGGTCAACGGCAGGCCCAGCGCCTGGCCCATCATCTGCGATTTTTGGGATCGTGCGTAACGAGTGAAGTCGGGAATGTTCAAACTGAGTGTGGCCCAGTAGCCAACGGAGGCCGTCAGCGCGCCGGGAAAGATGGTCGAGAAGTCGTTCTGCTGCTTTTGCAGTGCGGTTGATTCGGTCAACACTCTTCCGAGTCCGCCAGCACGCCACGAAGCCCACGCCAGGACGACTAAGCCACCCACCAGCAGCAGCGGTGCGGACCACGTTTCAAGATACTTGATGCCTTCGACGCCCTTGAGAATGATGACCACCTGGATGCCCCAAAACAGAAAGAAAGCGATCCAGGTGTGTAGCGGGACGTCGAGGATCGTCGTGCCCATTGTGTTCCAGGCGGGAAACATGTAGCCCAGCAGCACATCGATCGCAGTACCGCCGATCCACGTTTGAATGCCAAACCAGCCGCAGGCGACGATCGCACGCAGAATCGCCGGGATGTTAGCGCCCCTGGTTCCGAATGCGGCGCGGCTCAACACTGGAAACGACACGCCATATTTCGTTCCAGCATGCGCATTGAGGATCATGGGGATAAGCACGATCGTATTGCCGAGCAGGATCGTGATCATCGCTTGCCACCAGTTCATGCCTGCTTCGACAAAGCCGCCGGCGAGCGTATAAGTGGTGATGACCACACTCATACCTATCCAGAGCGCGGCAATGTTCCAGGTGGACCACGTCCGCTCTTTGATGGTTGTCGGCGCGAGGTCCTTGTTCCAAAGTGGACTGTGGGAAACGTCGGTGTGTAATTCTTCGAAGTCGCGTTGAGTGGGGGATTCGATGCTCATTCGTTTTTTTAGGTGTCGTTTCCTTTGCCCCTAAAAGTCGTAAACAGGTTTTCTCTGTGCTCTCTGAGTCTTTGTGGTTAATGGTTTGCTCAGGAAACAACCACAGAGTCGCAGAGAGCACAGAGGATGCACAGAGAAGCAGTCAAGCAAGAGACCTTTGAGGCATCTAGCCGGTGTCGTTCACATCGCGACGCACGTACCGCGTTTTAGGAACTGTCCGTCGCCCGACTTGCCCTTAAACTCGCCGTGGTCGATAACAACTTTCCCGCGCGAGAGGACAGTTTCGACGACGCCTCTGATCTTCTTGCCTTCGTAAGCGTTGTAGTCGACGTTCATATGGCTTGTCTTCAAGCCAAGTGTCTGTTCCTTTTCCGGATCGAAGATCACGATGTCGGCGTCGGAGCCGACAGCTATGGTGCCTTTCTTCGGAAACAGACCAAACATCTTCGCGGCGGCAGTCGAGGTTAATTCCACGAATCGATTCAGGCTGATGCGATTCTCGATCACGCCGTTGTAGATCAGCGGCACGCGGTTCTCGACACCCGGCGCGCCGTTGGGGATCTTCGTGAAGTCGTCGCGTCCCAGCTCTTTCTGTTCCTTCATGCAGAACGGACAGTGATCGGTCGAGATGACTTGCAGGTCGTCCATCTTCAAACCCTTCCACAGCTCGTCCTGGTTCCACTTCTCACGCAGCGGCGGGGTCATAACGTACTTTGCGCCATCGAAGCCGGGCTCGTCGTAGTTGTCGATCGAAAGGAAGAGATACTGCGGACAGGTTTCCGCGAATGCGGGAATGCCGCGGTCACGAGCCTGCCGCACCTGATTGAGCGCGTCGGCGCAGGACAAGTGGACAATGTAAACCGGCGACTCGGCCATTTCGGCAATCGCAATCGCGCGATGAACGCCTTCTGCTTCTGCGACCGTCGGTCTGGTCAACGCGTGATACTTCGGTGCGGTGCGGCCGTTTTCCAACGCGCGTTTGATGATCTCGTTGATGACGATGCCGTTCTCCGCATGCATGCAGATCAACCCACCGCGAGCGCCTGCGGCTGACATCGCGCGAAAGATAGTCGCATCGTCGACGAGGAACACGCCGGGGTAAGCCATGAACATCTTGAAACTCGTTACGCCTTCGTCCATCGCCGTGTAGAGTTCTTCGATCTGTTTGTCTTCGAGTTCGGTGGTGATGAGGTGAAAGCCGTAATCGATCGCGGTCTTGCCTTCCGCTTTCTTGTGCCAGTTGTCGATGCCTTCAATAAGCGATTGGCCTTTGTATTGAACGGCGAAATCGATAATCGTCGTCGTCCCTCCGTGCGCGGCTGCGATGGTGCCGGTGCGAAAGTCGTCGGATGATTGGGTGCCGCCAAACGGCAGCTCCATGTGCGTGTGTGGATCGATGCCGCCGGGAATGAGTAGCTTGCCCGTGGCGTCGATCGTTTGATCGGCTTCCATCTGGAGATCTTTGCCGATCACCGACACCCGTTGGTTCTCGATCAGGATGTCAGCATGGTAGTCGTCAACGGCGGTAACGATACGGCCGTTTTTGATCAGGGTTCTCATTGTTGTGGTTGGGTTTTCTTCAGACAGGGTTTGGTGGCAGCCGTGTCGGCGGCGCGACGTGCGTCTTCGTTCGCTGTTGCGCCGGGCACGATCTTGTCGGTTACGCAGATTTCAGTTGCGGTGATCTTCGTGACGGCCAAATAAGAGGATTGCTTGTTTGGACTTTCCGGATCCTCGTTCGCATTGTAACGAATGATGAGCGCGACGGGTGCGAGCTTGCCGTTCTGTTTTGCCACGCGCCATTCAGCTCTCGGGCCGACGCTGGAGAAGGCATTGCTGATTACGTCCCACAGCTCCAGCGAGTGCTTCGCGCCTTTCGGCGTGACGACGGTGACATTCTGTCGCAGATCACCTTCGGCGACGATCAGTGAATAACCAGCGACGCCGCGGCAACGTGCCTCGTAATCTCCAGGTAGAGCATCAACGAGTTTGTCCGTCTTGCACTGCTTCTCGGCAAGCGGGGTGTAGACGCTGCTGTTCGCTTGGGCCAGTGCGGTAACGGCCGAACACAACAGCAGCGCCAATATGAGACTGATTTTCAATATAAGTTTCCTTCGCGTTTGCGGCCGGTGTAATCGACATAGACCACCTTCAACTCGGTATAAAAATCGAGCGCGGTTGAGCCTTGTTCGCGATCGCCGATGCCGGTGCCTTTGGAGCCGCCGAATGGAATGTGCGCTTCGCCGCCAGTCGTGGGCGAGTTGATGTGCGTCATTCCGGTCTCGATATCGTCGACAAAACGGAAGATGCGCGAGGCGTCGTTCGAAAAGATTGACGACGAAAGTCCGTACTCGGAATCGTTCGCCACCTGCATGGCTTCGTCGAAGTCTTTGACTCGCAATACTGACAACACTGGACCAAAGATCTCCTCGCGAGCGATGCGCATGTCGGGTGTTACGTGATCGAAAACTGTGGGACGCACGAAATAGCCTTTGTCGAGTCCGTTGCCGGTAGCGCGTGAGCCTCCGCAAACGAGTGTTGCGCCGTCTTCACGTCCGATATCGATGTAACTAAGCACGGTCTTGAACTGGCCCTCGTCGACACTTGGTCCCATTTCCGTTTGTGGATCAGAACCGGGGCCGATGCGCAGCGACTCGGCGCGCTTTACGACGCGTTCGACAAACTCGTCTGCAACGTCGTTCACGACGACGGCGCGGCTCGTTGCAGTGCAGCGTTGGCCTGACGATCCGAACGCACCCTGTGCCGTGGATTCAACCGCGAGATCCATGTCTGCGTCTTCCAGGATCACGACCGGATTTTTGCCGCCCATCTCGCATTGGACTTTCGCACCGCGGCGCGAGGCTTGCTCGTAAAGTCTAATACCGACGCCGTTCGATCCCGTGAACGAGATCGCCTTGACCGCGGGATGATTGATGATCTCGTCGCCCGCTTCTGATCCCGAACCGATGACGAGATTTAAAACCCCCGGCGGAATTCCGGCAGCCTCGAAGATCTCGGTGATGCGAACGGCCGTTGCCGGGGTGATCGAAGCAGGTTTGAAAACGACCGTGTTGCCCGCGACCAGCGCGGGAGCGATTTTCCAAACTGGAATTGCTACGGGGAAGTTCCACGGCGTGACGCACGCCACAACGCCTAATGGCTGTTTGATGGTGTAAGCAAAGTTCAGCGGCAACTCCGAGGGGATCGTCTCGCCGTTCATACGTCGCGACTCGCCCGCACAAAACTCGGCGACGTTGATTGACCGTTGTAATTCGCCACGCGATTCAGCGATCGTCTTGCCTTCTTCATGCGTCAGTAGTTGCGCGAGTTCTTCCTTGTTCTCTTCCATCAGGCGAGCTGCCTTGCCGACGATGCGTCCGCGCGCCGGCGCTGGTGTCGATCTCCAGCCGCGAAATGCTTCCGCAGCAGCTTCAACGGCCGAGCGCGCCTCATCGCGTGTGGCCTGCCGGATGGTGCCAATGACGTCGTCGATGTTTGCCGGGTTGATGTTTGTAGCAGTGCGTGTGGACGTCGATTCGGTCCATTTGCCGCCGATAAAATTGCGACAAGTATTCATAGGAGTGCTGGAATATATCATGTGCTATAACAGTTTGCATGAGTTTGGAACCGCAGAACATCCCCCAACTTTTGCAAGACCGCGCGGCTGCCGGCCCAGACAAGATTTTCCTGATTTCAGAAGCGGATAAACGACAGTTCACTTACAGCGAGTTTGAAGCGCTGGTGAGGAGAGTCGCGGGAATGCTGTGGGCGAACGGCGTCCGCAAAGGGGACGTGATTAGCCTCTTGCTGCCCAACAGCGTGGAGTATGTGGTTGCGTATTTTGCGTGCTGGCATCTTGGCGCACTCGCTGGTCCGATCAACTCGCTCCTTAAATCGCAGGAGATCGAGTATGTGATTTCGAATTCAGAATCGAAAGTGCTGCTCGTCGCGTCGGAGTTTGAACCACGGATAGAAAACAAGAATTTTATTGTGTTTGACGACGTCGGAAAGGTTGATGCAGAACCGATCGAGCCCGCCCGAATTAACTGTGATGACGAGGCGATCATCATCTACACCTCGGGTACGACAGGTAAACCGAAAGGTTGTCTGCTTACGCACGGAAACGTCATCGCCAACGCGCGCCAGATCAGCACGTGGCTCAGTTTCACGGCGGCGGATCGCTTGCTGTCGATGATGCCGTTGTTTCACATGAACGCCGTGTCGGTCACCACCATGTCGGCCTTGTATGCCGGGGGTTCGACGGTTGTCACCCCGAAGTTTTCGGCATCGCGTTTCTGGCAGATCATTTCCGATTACCAGATCACTTCATTTGGATCGGTGGCGACGATGTTATCGATGTTGTTGAGCTCGTATCCCGATGGAGTACCGACAGGACTGAGCACGAAGCAACTGCGTTTCGCAATGTGCGGGTCCGCGCCCGTGCCCGCGGAAGTCCTGAAACGATTTGAAGAGACGTTCAACTGTCTCGTCGTCGAAGGTTACGGCTTGTCTGAATCGACTTGCAGATCGACTTTTAACCCGCCGGATCAACGTCGCCGTCCTGGTTCCTGCGGCTTGCCGATCGGCAACGAAATGCGCGTCGTGGACGATGACGATCGCGCAGTTCCCGACGGCACGCTCGGAGAGATCGTGCTGCGCGGAGAAAACATTCTGAAGGGCTATTACAAGAATCCCGACGCCACGGAGATTGCATTTCGCAACGGCTGGTTCCACACCGGCGACATCGGTTATCGCGACGCCGACGGCTTCTATTACATCGTCGATCGCAAGTCAGACATGATTATTCGCGGCGGCGAGAACATTTATCCGCGCGAGATTGATGAGGTGCTTTATCAGCATCCGAATGTTGCGGCTGCGGCAGCGGTTGGTGTGCCCGATGATCTTTATGGAGAGGAAGTCGCCGCGGTTATTGTTCTGAAAGACGGCACGAAAGTTTCAGAGCAGGAAGTGATTGATTTCTGTAAAGCGCGGCTCGCCGATTACAAGTGCCCAAAGTCGGTGCAGTTCGTCCACGACATTCCGAAAGGCCCGACAGGAAAGTTGTTGAAACGTGAATTGGTCCGGATGTTGAAAGAAAATTAGCTCCTGCCGCCCTCGAGATTCGGCACCTGTGGCGTCACCGATGTTCGCTTAACGCGATCAAGTGCCCAGGCGCCAACGAGCCACAGTGCGCATATCCCGATCATGATCGGCGAAAACCATTTGCCATACAGACCATCAGGCGACCACTTCTCCGTCGCCGCGTGCAACGCTTCGCTGTTCGGCAGCAGTCCCGCTTCGGTGAATTCGTGGAAAGAGTAGATCGCGACCTGGACCATGAAGAGGAGGAGGAAGATGCTCGTCACCTGAAAGAAGCGTTTCACATTCAGCAGATGACCAAACTTGGCCCAGCCAATCGAAAAGGCCACGGCCGCGCCAAAACCGAGCAACGCGCCGTTGATTAAGTTCGGATCCTTCACCTGCATCAGCAGCAACGCTGTTTCCATTCCCTCGCGAGTAATCATCAGGAA
>Ga0079215_10000244_pt1 | contig 11817 bp, 9 predicted proteins | sample NCControl_FD_77004 | JGI IMG/M metagenome (GOLD analysis project Ga0079215, IMG submission 77004) | Agricultural soil microbial communities from Utah to study Nitrogen management - NC Control | ecosystem: Environmental > Terrestrial > Soil > Agricultural land | place: USA: Utah | collected...
GTAGGAGGGCCTGGCGCGCGTGAGGCGGTGGTCGCGTCTACCAGCGAACCTCATCAGGCCACGCCGGCTCGATCAACACGTCTACGGAAGCCAGGGAACGAGGCGACGCGGCCTTGATGCGTCGGCGGGCGGGCATGGCGACCGCCTTGTCCAGCTTCATTGCGAGATCGCGTTCGGCGACGATTCCGATCAGGCGCCCGAGGTCATCGACGACCGGGATGCGACGGCATTCGGTCGATTCCATCTTGGCGATGATCTCCTCGGCATCCGCGTCGGCCAGGACGGTGCGAAGCGGCTGCGGAGTCATGTGCGCGCCGACGGCGCAGCCGGCACCGTGCTGCCGAGCCACACACCGGATGGTGATATCCCGATCGGTAATGATCCCGACCAGCTGGTTGCTCGCTGCGTCGACTACGGGAATCCCGCCGATGTCTTCGTACTTCATGATTTCCGCCGCCTTCCATACTGGATCCGTCGGATTCACCGCGAGCGGATGGGCGGTCATGAGATCGCTGGCGTTCATCGAACTCCCCCGTGAGGTGGACACCGCAGAATGACGCGCATACGGGTCGGCCGCTGTCGGCGGATACGGAACACGTCGTCGGGGGAACACCCATTATCGCTGACTCGAGCCACACTCGACGACGTCCATTGCTGCGGCGTAATGGATTTCACCACAACCTTCCGGGCCTGCCCCGACGCCGATCGAATCGCGGACGACGGACATTCCCTGGTGGACAAATCACCGAGGCGCGCGCCTCCTGGAGGGTCCGATGACGTCCACCATGCCTGGCATCCGGCGAGAGGACATGCGCTTGAACGAAACGAGCGTACACCCATTGGCGGACGGACCGATTCTCGTCGCCAGCGACGGCGACCGGTCTTCGCTGCCGGCGCTCGAAGCCGCATACGAACTCTCCAAACGCAGCAGGGCGGCCGTTCGCGTCATCGCCGTGTTCGAGGCCAGCCCGGTGTTCGTGTACGAGTTCGCGGCGATCACCTCGCTGCCGGAACTCACCGCCGGCGCGCGCGAGGAGCTGCTGGTCCGCATCAGGGAGCTGGTCACCGAGGCCGCCGGATCCGGCGCTGAATGGACGATTGACCTTCGCGAAGGAGACCCGGCGCGTGAGATCGTGGGCGCCGCCACCGAAGCAAACGCGCGGCTCCTGATACTTGGCGTCAGGCACCGCAGCCTGGTCGATCGGTTGTTCGCGCGCGAAACGTCGCTACGGACCCTGCACCTGTCGCGCACGCCGTTACTCGTCGTCCCCGAGGGCTACGGTACCGCGCCGCGGCATATGCTGGTCGCCACCGATTTCGGACCGGCCAGTGTTGTCGCCGCGCGAACGGCGCTCGAGCTCTTTCCGACAGTGACACGCGTTTCCGTAGTGCACGTGTCGCCGACCTCCGCACAAATTCCACCACAGTTTGCTCCGTGGGTGCCGGTCCTGCGTGAAGACATCGAGCCCGGTTTCGAACGCGTCAACACCGAACTCGCGCTGCGGCCGGGTGTCTCGGTGGAGTCCGTGTCGCTCGCGGGAAAGCCATCGAACGAGATTCTCCACTATGCCCGGTCAAACGATGTCGACCTGATCGTCACCGGTACCAGGGGCGCCGGGTTCATCGACCGCCTCGTTATGGGCAGCACCTCGCGCGGTCTCCTTCGCGGAGTGCCGTGCGCCGTTCTGGTGGTTCGAGCTCGTGACCACCTCGACGTGCCTTACACCCTGCTCGAGCAGAACCAGAGCCTGATTCCTCGCAATTGCTGGGCGAGTGACCTCGAGTCATTCAGCAAACGGAACCTCGGACGACCGACCTCGATCGAAGTCGACGATCCTGCACTCGGCGCGCAGGGGCAGGAATCCGGTTATCCACTTCTCGGGGTGGCCTTCGATCATAACGATCAGCGCGTCGAGATCATGGTCGGGGACTTCCAGGGCACCGCTCACCATCTCACTCGAAGTATTGGTGACATAAAGTCGATAGACATCCTTCGCGATGCGAAGGGACGTGACTGGGTTCTTCGCATCGCGCACGGAAGCGGCCAGACCATTCTTACGCTGAATCACCAGCAGGAAGCGGTGCGACGATGAAGCACAGAAGAGCGCAGTTTGCCGACGAAAAAGGTTCGAGAGTCGTCTTTCGCGATCTCGCGCCTCACGAGGTCGAGGAGATGTTGAACCGCCATAACGTGGGACGCATGGCGTATTCATTTCACGATCGTGTTGACATCGAGCCCATTCACTTCGTGTACGTTGACGGAGCGATGTACGGGCGCACGGCGTCTGGCAGCAAGTTGACCACGCTATTGCATCACCCATGGGTCGCGCTCGAAATCGACGAGGTGGATGGTCTCTTCGACTGGCGCAGCGTGGTGGTGAAGGGCACGGTCTATGTTGTAGAGCAGGGCCTTTCTTCCGACGTGGCGGAGCATTACGAACGTGCCGTCGAGGCAATCCGGACGCTGATGCCGGATGCGTTTACGGAAGAGGATCCGGTGCCCTCTCGTTCCATCGTTTTCCGCATCCACATCCATGAGAAACGCGGCCGGGCCGCCGGGCCCGCCAGCTGACGTACTGTGTTTCCAGTTTGTCTATCGGGGGCCGCCCTACGCGCGGGAAGGGTTTTTGGCCCTATCACAGTTCGGTCCGACGCGGCAACTTGTTATGCGGTAAGTGGCAACTGTAACAGCAAGCAGTGCTAACGAGGTGGCGCATGATCAGGCAGACGGGTCTTCATGGCATCCGGTCAGCGTTCGCGTTCCTGTTCCTGTCGGTGGTCGCTTCGGCCTGCGTCGACGAAAAGATCGTCTATCGCGACGGACCCAATTTTATCGCGCCGCCGGCCGCCGCCGCCAACTTCCTCGGCTACCACGACGAGACGACCAGCCGGACAACGTGCGGCAATTGTCACGTCACCCAGCAGGCAAAGTGGGAGCAGACGGGCCATGCCGACGCGTGGGCCACGCTCCAGGCGAGCAGCGGGAAGCAGGCGGCGTGTGAGGGGTGCCATACGGTCAGCAACAAGGGGAATGCAGTGACCACCGCCGCCGTCGGCTACGCCGGCGTGCCGGATGCGCGATATCACGACGTGCAATGCGAGAGCTGTCACGGGGCGGGTCTCGAGCATGTGACCGCGCCCGCGCGAGGCCAGATGCTGCCCTCGATACATGCCGACACCGGCGCCGGCGTCACGAACGGCTGTGCCGAATGCCACTCGGGCACGCACCATCCATTTGTCGAGGAGTGGCGCGCGTCGCGCCACGCGACGTCGTACACTCGCGCGTACAACGGCGCCACCGCGACGGCGCCTGACGTGGCATTTGGCCCGCGTTCCGCGTGCCAGGGATGTCACATCGGTCAGAAAATCCTGGAGAACTGGGGCGTCAACACAAACTTCACCGAGAAGAGTGCCGGGCAGACGATTGCCACCGGTGAAGGCATCACGTGCGCGGTGTGTCATGACCCTCACGGGTCCCCGAACACGAATCAGTTGAGGTTCCCCGTTGATTCACGCGATCCGGAAACCAACCTGTGCGCCAAGTGCCACAATAGACGGTCGACACCGGATTGGTCGCAGTCGCGCGATTCGCCGCACGCCCCACACGGTCCGCTGGTGTTCGGTACCGCGGGTTGGTGGCCGCCGGGCGTGACATTTGAAGAAACGCAGTCGACGCATGGTTCGGAACGGAATCCGAAGCTCTGCGCGACGTGTCACGTGCAACGATACAACGTCACGGACAAGGCGACCGGCCAATTCCAGGTGAGCGTGGTGGGCCACCGATTCCTCCCGATCCCGTGCGTGGACGCGAACGGGGCGCCGACGGCAAACCAGAGCTGCACCATTTCGGCGCGGTCGTTCCGGAGCTGTTCCGCGTCCGGATGCCACACGGAAAGCACGGCACGGTCGGCGTTCGTGTCCGCCGAAAGCGACATCCATGGTTTGATCACGCTGCTTGACGGGATGATTGCGCAGGTGCCGGCCAATCAGTTCGGCGCGGGCAAAGTTACCGTCGGCCGCGGGGCCAAGTTCAATTCGGAGATGGCCAAGATGCCGGGCGCAGTGGTGCATAATCCGTTCATGCTCAGGGCGCTGCTTCGGTACAGCGGCGTAGCACTGAACAAGGAGTACGGCATTCCGCTGCCGCCGGGACTCGCGCCCACCGCAGCGGACGCTCAACGTGTACGCGTCACCCAGACGCACTGATCCTTGAAGTATCGGCAAGACCAGGCGGGTGAGCAGCAAGTCTCACCCGCTTGGTGTTTTTCGGCAGATTAGACCGTCGTCTCGGACAGGCCACTCATGAGCGCACCCGGAACCGTGATCGCTGCCGTCCTGCAGCAAGGGACACAGGTCGCTGATTCGCTCCGCACGGACTCGATCGCGGTCGAGAGTCCGCTGCCGAGTCCAGCGCTCCACGTCGTCAGGTTCCTGTTCAACACTGTGCCGCAGTGGGTGCAGATCGGCGGTGTGTTTCTCGCCGCTGCGGTGGCGCTGGTCCTCGCCGTTCTCACCTGGCGAAACCGGGTGGCGCTGCGCAACTGGTTTGCCGCGAAGTCGCGGGCGTGGAAGATGGGGTTTGCCGCCCTCGCACTGGTCATGGTGGGGGGAGTCGCCTTCGCAGGCAGCTGGTCGTGGAACTACATGATGCACACGAACGAGTTCTGCTCGGGGTGTCACATCATGGCGGAGCCGTTCCAGCGATTCGGGACGAGCGAGCACGCAAAGCTGGGATGCCACGACTGCCACCGGCAGTCGATCTTCGCGTCTATGAAGGAGCTGTATGTCCAGGTCACGGAACGGCCGGACAAGATCCCGGAACACCGGGGCGTGCCTAACGTCATCTGCTCCGAATGCCACATTCAGCGCGATCCCGACAGCACCTGGAAACGCATCTCGGCGACGGCGGGGCACCAGGTGCACCTGAATCCACGATCGCCGGTGATGTCGAAGATCGAGTGCATCACGTGCCATGGGCAGGAGGTGCACCGCTTCAAGCCCGTGGGTGAAACGTGCGCCCAGTCAGGCTGTCACGACGACGTGAAAGTCGAACTCGGAAAGATGGCGCAGCAGACCGACCTGCATTGCGTCGTGTGCCACGAGTTCACCGTGGCGGCCACCGAGGGAAATCCGATCGATTCCTCGCGTGCGGCGCTGACACCGGGAGACCAGCAGTGTCTCGGATGCCACGCGATGCGGGAGCGGCTTGGTCAGTTTGCCCCGGAGGACGAGCCGCACGGCGCAAAATGCGGAAGCTGTCACAACCCGCACGTGCAGACGACGCCCCAGGGCGCATTCCAGTCGTGTGCGACATCGGGGTGCCATACGCGCAGCGACACGTTGACGTCCATGCACCGGAGCCTCGGCCGGCACCGGCTCCAGACCTGTGGGGCCTGTCACGGCGCGCACACCTGGAAGGCCAACGCGGTGGATTGCCGCAGTTGTCACACGGGCATTTCCGACCCCGCGGTGCGCACGCGACCGCCGGATCACCCTGCGATCAACTCGTCAGGCAGCAACAGCGACGGCGTCGCACCGCCGGCGACCAGCGCCCGCGACCTGGTGGTCCCAGCGCCGCACGCGCGGCCCCCACTCGATCTCACGCCCGCATCGTTCACCCCTCATCGTCAGGCAGTGTCGGCGCGGTCGCCGGCACCAGCCGGGAGGGGTCGACAGCGAGGCACCGCGGCACCAACGACGCTGACCACCGGCGGTTCCCGCGCGCCTTCGCAGGGCCGCGACTCGGCGCGATTCGAGCACGCGCGACACGATGCGCTGTCCTGTACGACCTGCCACAGCACGCGCGCGGGACATGGCGACCTGCGCACATCGGTCGCGCGCGATTGCCAGGGGTGCCATCACGACAATCCAGCATACGCGCGCGACTGCGCGCGCTGCCACACCGCTGCCGAGTTAGGCGGAGCGAAGCAACTGCCGACACTGTTCGCGCTGACCGTCCTTCCGCAGCCCGCAACCAGGCCGCTTCCCTTCGCGCATGCGCGCCACGATAGCCTCGAGTGCGGCACCTGTCATGCCGCCGGGAAGCAGAAGAAGGTGGCGCGCGATTGTGCGTCGTGTCACGCTAATCACCACACGGCGGAAGCCACCTGTGCGAGCTGTCACCCGCCCGCGCGCACCACACACACGCGCGAGGTGCATGCGACGGGATGCGCAACGTCCGGCTGCCATGACCGGGAACGCGGTGTTGCGGTCAATCCGGTGCGAGCCACCTGCCTCGCATGTCATGCCGAGCAACGCGAGCACAAGCCCGACCGCGAATGCGCGCCTTGTCACCTGAGCGCCTGGACCGGCACCGGTGGTACGCGCCCGTGAAGTCGGCGGCGATCCTCCTCTTGTTAGGCAGCAGTACGGCGCTCGCGCAGGGCATTCGCATCACTGGGGTGACATCGATGCAGGCCGTCGACCTCCGGCCCCTGGTCGAGGACAGCGTGCCGGTCGGGCTGACGACAGGTACCGGGCCGTATCGGGTACTCGACGACGGCCGCCTGGTGCGGTGCGTCGAAGGTGAAGCAGTGTGCCGGTTTCGCAGTTCGGGATCGCGGGAGATGGTAGCCCCGGTCGTGCAGGACCTGCGCGCTGTGGCGTGGGGATTTGGCGAGGGCATCAGCTTCCAGGCTCATGTCCGTGCCCGTGGATCGGTAGCCGGTGGCGATTCGCTGTGGCCGCGCGCCGCGGACGCCTTCGACGCCATCGAAGCGTGGATGGAGGTCGATCGTGGTCCGATCATTGCGCGCCTTGGCCGGCAGTGGGCAGTCGGCGGGCTTGGCGTGCACAACTTCGATGGCGCCTCGCTCCAGTTCCGGTACGGACGCGCGAGGCTGGAGGCGTTTGGCGGGCGGAGCCTGGTCGCCGGACTCAATGAGCCGATCGCCGGATCACAGTTAGGCTCTCTCGACGATCTCCCGCCTGACGAGCATGGATGGCTGGTGGGATTTTCGGCACGGGCGCCAGTGTCGACGCGCGGCGTCGTTGGTGCGACGTGGCAGCGCGTCATTCGCGCGGATCGGGCGGCTCTCTATTCGGATCGCGTCGCGGTCGACGGCGTGTGGCGGCTCTACGGCGTGTCCGCGGATGGATCGCTGGCGTGGGACGTCAGCGGCCAGGAGGTGAACGACGCGCGCCTGCGCCTGGCGCGCGCGTTGCGAGCAGGGGTTTCTGCCTCCGTGGAGGCGCGCCGGATCCGGCCATTTTTCGAGGCCTGGACGATCTGGGGTGCGTTCTCGCCCGTCGCATTCGACGAGCTGCGCGGCGCGGTGGACTGGCGAAACGTCAGCGGCTCACTCGCAGTCGACATCCGCGGCGCACGTCGGCGATACGACGAAACCAACGCCGGACTGGAGTCGACTCCGCTCAAGCGTGATGGATGGCGCGCGGGGGCAGGCGCAGAGTGGTCGCCCGCCGAACGCTGGCTGCTGTTCACCGACTACGACGTCGACATCGGGTTTGGCGCATCACGCAGCGATGTTATGGCTGGCGCACGCTGGATGCCTGACGATTTCCGCTGGGTCGGCGTGTCCGCGAGCGGGCTGCAGCACATCTATGAATTCCGGATCGGGACGGGTCGCGTGACCGGGCTGCGCGTCGACGCCGGCACACGCATAACGAGTCGGTTGCGCCTGCTCGCCGATGCCGCGCTGTATTCGCATCACCTGAGCAACGGGGCGCCGTCCCCAGACTGGAGCCAGCGCCGCGCATCACTGCGGCTCGAATGGACGGCTGGTACCGACGCTGGCAGGACAGCGTCTGGGCGGCGCGCGAAGTGAAGCGGCTCATTTTCACTCTGCTGGCAGTAGCGCTCCCGATAACGGGAGCGGTGGCGCAACGGGGACCGGCCAATCCATTTCCGCATGAGAAACACGAACGTCTCTTTCCACTCTGCGAAAGCTGTCACGCGGGGATCGTCACGGGAGATGCCCGGACGTCGCTGCCGCCCGAAGCTTCGTGTCGCGAGTGCCATAACGGTACCGATGCCCGGGCCGTCACGTGGCAACGTCCACAGAAGCCGGCAGGCCTGCTTCGCTATTCGCACAGCGAACATGCGCGGCAGGTGGATTCCACGGGTCGAGCATGCGCTACGTGCCATAACGTGGCGAACAGCACACGCATGCAGGTCAGCCGCGCGGCGCCCGCGCAGTGTTTGACGTGTCACACCCATCGCGCCAGCGAACACCTGGGTGACGATAACCGGTGTGCAACCTGTCACGTGTCCCTTACGCAAGCGACCGGTCTCAGTACGGAAGCGGTCGCGGGATTGCCCAAGCCCCCTTCGCACCAGCGGACGGATTTCGCCCTGGCGCACGCACCCGTCACGCCAGTGTCGTCGGCCAGCTGCGCGACATGTCATGCGCGCGAGTCGTGTTCCCGCTGCCATGTGAACGCGTCGAGTCAACCGCTCATTGTTGCGCTGGCACGAGACAGTCGTGTGGCGCGGCTCATGGCCGGGAAGCCGGCATCATACCCGGTGCCGGCTGATCATCGGCGTGACGCGTTTACTCGCGAGCACGGCGCGCAGGCTCGCGAAACCCCCGCCCGTTGCGCCACGTGTCACGCGCGGCCGAGCTGCATCGCATGCCATATCAACGCAGCCAATCCGACAGTCGCTAGGATGCCTCAGGTCGAACGCGGGGGTGCACCCGGCGTCACCCTCAAGCTCATCCCCACGCGACGTCGTGCGATGTTGATGACAAGTCCACCGGAAGCCGACACGATCTCACAGTCACCGCGCCCGGTGCGAGTGCACGATGCCAGCTTCCGGTCGAATCACAAGGCAGAAGCCTCGTCATCCATGTCGTGCGCGGGGTGTCACGAGCAGCAGTTCTGCTCGAACTGCCACACCGGCGAAGCCACGCGCCGCTTTCACGCTGCGAATTTCATTCAGAAACACGCCGCTGATTCCTGGGGTCGTGAAACCCAGTGTTCTTCGTGCCACAACACGGAGCTCTTCTGCCGCAGTTGTCATCGCGAATCAGGGCTCGCGAGCCGCGGGCGGCTGGACGTGGCGTTCCATAACGCGCAGCCGCAATGGCTGCTCCAGCACGGCCGAGCCGCGCGACAGGGACTGCAGAGCTGCGCCACATGTCACGCCCAGCGCGACTGCCTGACCTGTCACTCTACAATCGGCTGGGGAGTGAACCCGCACGGGGCAGGTTTCAACGCCGGCCGGATGGCGGACCGGAACGCCACCCAATGCCTGCTGTGTCACCTGCGCGTGCCCGGCCGTTAGGCAGAATAGTCTGGTCGGTGTCGGGGGAAAACCTGGGGCAGTGCGGGAATCCCCGGCCATGGAATCGCGACTCCCCCGACAGAACGTCCAATCGCCTCACTGTTCAGTGGAGATGACCGGGAATCACTTCCACACTACTCAGCCGCGGGAACGTCGCGTGACGCACACTATGGGGCAGCAGCTCGGTCGCCGCTCGTGGGCCGAACCCTGGAAGATCAAGGTTGTCGAACCGTTGTACCGGATTGGCGCTGCTGATCGGAAGCGCGCGCTTGAGACAGCGGGGTACAATACGTTCCTCCTCCGCTCGGATGAAGTGTACATCGACCTTCTCACCGACAGCGGCACGAGCGCCATGAGTGATCGGCAGTGGGCGGGGATGATGTTAGGCGACGAAGCCTACGCCGGCAGCCGCAACTTCTACCGCCTCGAGGACGCGGTTCGCACGTACTACGGCTACCCGCATCTGGTGCCTACGCACCAGGGTCGCGGGGCCGAGCATCTGCTCAGCAAGACGGCGATAAAGCCCGGACAGGTCGTTCCGGGCAACATGTACTTCACCACCACACGCGCGCACCAGGAGCTCGCCGGGGCCGAATTCGTGGACGTGATTGTCGACGAAGCGCACGATCCTGATGACAGGACTCCCTTCAAGGGCAACGTCGATCTCATCAAGCTCGAACGCCTTGTCCACGATGTGGGCGCCGACCGCATCGCGTACCTGAGTCTTGCGGCGACGGTCAACATGGCCGGCGGCCAGCCGGTGAGCATGGCCAATGTTCGGGAACTGCGAGCGCTCTGCTCGCGTCACGGGATCCGGATCTTTCTCGACGCTACGCGCGCAGTAGAGAACGCGTTCTTCATCCAGGAGCGCGAGCCTGGCTACGAGACGAGATCACTTCGCGACATCCTGTTCGAGTTCTGCTCCTATACCGACGGTGCGTGGATGAGTGCCAAGAAGGACAGCCTGGTCAACATCGGCGGTTGGGTTGCGGTCCGTGACGAAGAGCTGTTCGAGGAACTTCGTAGCCTCGTGGTGCTGTACGAGGGCCTTCACACGTATGGCGGGCTCGCTGGCCGGGACATGGAAGCCATGGCGATCGGTATCGAGGAATCGGTTCAGGACGATCATATCCGTTCGCGCATCGGCCAGGTGCGGTACCTCGGCGACCTGCTGAGCGGTTGGGGCATACCGATGGTGAACCCGGTGGGCGGCCACGCGATCTTCCTGAACGCCAGGTGCTTCTATCCGCACCTCGCGCAGGACCAGTTCCCGGCACAAACGCTGGCCGCTGAGCTCTATCTCGATTCGGGCATCCGCAGCATGGAGCGTGGTATCGTGAGCGCCGGTCGGGATCCCGACACCGGTGACCATCACCGTCCCGCGCTCGAGCTGACCCGCCTGACGATTCCGCGGCGCGTCTATACGCAGGCCCACATGGATGTCGTGGCAGAGTCGGTCAAGGCAGTGTACGACGCGAGAGCGAATTCCCGTGGACTCGTTATGGTGCACGAGCCGCGGCTCCTGCGGTTCTTCCAGGCCCGGTTCGCCCCCCGCTGAAGGGGAGCTCTACTGCTCATCCTGCATCGGCAGTGGACGAGCCATGGCGCGCATACGAACGCGCGCGTCGGCAAGATTGAACGTTCGCCACATGTTGTAGACGAAGCCAAGCGCGCCGAGGCTGTAGAAAACTCCACCAATAGCAACTGTCATGGCTCCAGCCTGGCCGACATGCGGCCTGACGATGAAGCCGACAACCATTCCCGCCAGGCCGCCATTGGCGAGCCACCAGTGCCCGACCGCCAATCGACGACTGAACAGCGGATGTCCAAATAGCCTGGGGAGCAGCTGATATCCAACGCCAAACACCATCATCGTCAGAAAGCCGACGACATTCATGTGGGCGTGCGCTGGCCGATAGACGAGCCAGGGTGAATAGGCAGCCATCGCGATTCCCAGGAGGATGCCGAGGGCAAACCAGGCGAGGCTTGCTCGAATGAACGCTTTCACGAACCAATCCATGATTCTCCTCGTTAATTGGGAGAAAATCAACGGCGCGGTTTCGCCGCGCCGTTGATTCCACCCGACCTGTTGTTCGTCAGAAGGCGACCACTCCCTCTACCACGAAGCCCTTGAACCGGCCTCCGTTCCGGATATCAGTGGTGGGGAAGTCACGGTACTTCTGGTTCACCCACTCGCCCTTCAGCATCACGTTCGGGGTGAGGAACCAACCCGCACCAAACTGCGATCGATCGGCACCCACCTTCTCTGTCATTCCCGGCAGCTCACCCCTGGCGGTGTTGTACCGCGCGGCGATGAACATCATTTCGTCAGCGAAGAAGCGATACGTCGCTTCGGCGGCATACTGATTCCATGTACGACGATCAACTTCAGTCGCCGCGTTGACGCCCTTCGCCTGTTCGATGACGCCGAACAGTTCCAGGCCGCGCACCTTCACGAACGGGTTGAGCTGGTAGCTCGTTACGGAGCGGCGGAACAGCGGATTGATGAGACCCGAGCTCGCCTGCGCGCTGGCCGTGGCCGCGGTATTCTCGAGGACGAAGAAGTAGCGCGA
>Ga0079215_10000252_pt1 | contig 11676 bp, 8 predicted proteins | sample NCControl_FD_77004 | JGI IMG/M metagenome (GOLD analysis project Ga0079215, IMG submission 77004) | Agricultural soil microbial communities from Utah to study Nitrogen management - NC Control | ecosystem: Environmental > Terrestrial > Soil > Agricultural land | place: USA: Utah | collected...
GCGATCGCGCGCGGCGGATTCGAGTACCAGGGCCAGAAGTGTTCGGCGGCGAGTAGGGTGTACGTGCCCCGTTCTTTGTGGAGCGAGGTCCGCGAGCGGACCGTCGCTATCATGGGCGAGATTCAAATGGGCGACGTGCGCGATTTCCGGAACTTCATGGGCGCGGTGATCGACAAGAAGGCGTTCGACAAGATCAGCGAATACGTCGCCGACGCGAAGCAGAACGCGCGGGTCCTCTCGGGCGGGAACGTGCGGGGCGACGCCGGCTACTTCATCGAGCCGACGCTGATCGAGGCGCCGTCGGCCGACTACCGGTTGCTCTGCGAGGAGATCTTCGGCCCGGTGGTGACCGCCTGGGTGTACGAGGACGACCAGTGGAGCGAGACGTTAGGCGTGGTGGACCAGACCTCCCCCTACGCGCTGACCGGGGCCGTGTTTTCGCAGGACCGGAACGCCGCCCGTGAAGCGTTAGGCGCGTTGCGGAACGCCGCCGGCAACTTCTACATCAACGACAAGCCGACGGGGGCGGTGGTGGGGCAGCAGCCGTTTGGCGGGGCCCGCTCGTCGGGGACGAACGACAAGGCGGGCTCGAAGTGGAACCTGATGCGCTGGGTGAGCCCGCGGAGCATCAAGGAGACTCTCGTACCGCCGACGGATTATCGGTACCCGTTCCTTGGGGCGGAATGAAAACAAGCTGCGTGCTGAGTGCTGATTGCTGCTGCTGATACTGCGTGCTGGGGCTGGGGCTGGGGCTGGGGGCTGGGGCCCCGTAGCGCCAGCTCAAGCACGATGCATTTGCCGCAGCGATCAGCAATCTGTACGCAGCGGCCTTGACGAGCGCATGCGCGGTATGCGCACAATGCATATCGATAACGCCCCGCCGATGTTGGTCGCGGTGTAACTTTGCGCGTTGCGCTTCTCAACTCATCAACTGGCATGCGTTTCCTCACCGCGGACGTCTTCACCAGCACCCGCTTCGGCGGAAACCAGCTCGCCGTCCTTCCCGACGCTCGTGGGCTGACGGACGAGCAGATGCTCGCGATCACGCGCGAGTTCAACTACTCCGAGACGACGTTCGTCTTCCCCGCTGAGAACCAGGGCAACCGGCGACGCGTGCGGATTTTCACCCCGGGTGGTGAAGTGCCGTTCGCGGGGCACCCAACGGTGGGCACGGCGCACGTCCTCGCTGCGATCGGTGACGTGCCGCTCAACGGCACGGAAACGCAGATCGTCCTCGACGAGAAGGTCGGTCCGGTACCGGTCACGATCCGCTCGGAAAACGGCAAGCCGACATTCTGTCAGTTCTCAGTCGCGAAACTTCCGGAGGTCGGACCGCCGCTCCCATCACGCTCGACTCTGGCGCAATGTCTCTCGATTGACGAAGGGGACCTGCTCGACGGCGCCTGGATGCCGCAGATCGTGTCGTGCGGACTGGAGTTCGCATTTGTTCCGGTGCGCGATCGATCGGTCGTCGCGCGCTCCCGCATGCACCTCGAAAGCTGGGAAAAACACCTGGCCAACACGCTCGGCCAGGCGGTGATGATCTTTGCCATGGACGCGGAGGATCCCCGCCACCAGGTCCGCGCCCGGATGTTCGCCCCTGGCTTCGGGGTCCCGGAGGATCCCGCCACCGGGTCTGCCTGCGCAGCGTTAGGCGGTTACCTGGCGGCGCGGTCGACACAGGAAGGGACGCATCGCTGGGTGGTCGAACAGGGATATGAGATGGGTCGCCCCAGCCTGATCGAGGTCGAGGCCGATCGTGATGGCAGCGCCATCACTGCGGTGCGGGTGGGCGGGGCGAGCGTGATGGTGTGCGAGGGAGATATCAACGTCTAGCGAGCAGCGATCGACGAGCAGCGACCAGCAAGCGGCCAGCGACTAGCGCTCGGCGATCAGCAAGCGGGCAGCAATTCAGCGAGTCAGATCGTTCAATGGGGTCTGACCCTTTTGCTCAAATCTCACTGCTGCCGTCGCCAGAAGGCGTATGCGGGCGCGCCGGCCAGTACCATCGCCAGCCCAATGCCGGCCACGCGGGGCTGGGCCACGACGGTATTGATCACGAGCGCAATTGCCGCGGCGACGAACAATATGGGCGTCAACGGATAACCCGGGACTCGGTAGGGCCGCGCCGCGTGCGGCCGCTTGATGCGCAGGACGATCACTGCCGCCGCGCCCAGCGCGTAGAAAATCCACCCGACGAATACGACGTAGGCCAGGAGTTGCTCGAACGTGCCGCTGAGCGCGAGCACCGCCGCCCAGGCACTCATCGCCATGATGGAGATCGCCGGCGTGCCGAACGTCGGGTGCACCCTCGCCAGCGCCGAAAAGAAGAGGCCATCGCGCGCCATGCTGTAGAACGCGCGGGGCAACGTGATGGCCACCGCAAGCGCGGCGCTCGTCATCGAGATGATGATCGCGGCTGCAATCGCGCGACCAGCCCACGGCCCGAGTACCGCCGTCATCGCATCCGCCGCAACGCGCTCAGAGGACGCGACTCGCGCCGGTCCCAGCGCCGCGAGGTATCCAAGGTTGGCCAGCAGGTATACCACAATGATGCCTGCCGTCCCAAGGCCAATGGCGATGGGGAGGGACCGGCGGGGGTTCGATGCCTCGCCGGCCGAAAAGGTCACGTACTGCCAGCCTTCATAGGCCCAGAGCACCGAAATCATCGCGGTGCCCGCGGCCGACACGATCGCCATGGACCCAGTGAGCGCCGGTGCGGGCATCGGCTCGCCGCCCTGCCCCATCGAGAGGAGGACACCGCTCATGAGGACCACCGCGAGCAGCTTGATGATCGTGCCCCAGTTCTGGACGGAGGCGCTGCCGCGGATGCCACGCACGGTAATGACACTGATCACGGCGATCGCGCCCACGGCGATCAGGTTCCGTGCAACACTGCCTAACGAAATGAACTGGCCCAGATACCCCGTGGCGGCGACGATCAGCGCGGAGATGGTGCCGCCGCCAATCCCGAAAAACAACGTCCATCCCAGGAGGAACGCGGGAAAGCGGCCGAACGCATCTCGCACATACGCGTACAAGCCTCCCGATCCCTCGTCCATGGCGCCAAGCTCCGCGTAAGACAGCGCGCCGAAGAGCGAGAGCAGCCCACCCACTACCCAGACGATCAGCGCCACCTTCACCGATCCGGACTGACGGAGCACTGCCGATGGAACGATGAAGATGCCGGACCCGATCACGTTGCCGATCACCAGCAGCGTCAGGTCCCACGTTCCCAGAGTGCGGCGGAGCTGCATGGGGGAACATACGCGACCGATGGGCGACCAGCGAATTTCGATCAGCGAGCAGCGAGCGCTCCTCGCTTGCTATTCGCTATTCGCTGATCGCCGCTCGCTGGTCAGAAGCGTGCTTCCACGTACAGATCAAACCGGAACCGCTTCGACGGATAAATCCCCCGCGCCAGGTCTGCGCGCACCAGGCCGTCCATGAACGAGACACCGACACCGGCGCCCGACATCGGCCGTCCTGGGTGACTCCACATTTCGCGCGGTCCGGCCCAGCCGAGGTCACCGAACACGACGCCGCGCGCAGCAGCGATGCCTCGTCCCACCTCGAGGCGCGTGAGCCAATACGAATCGCCGCTCTGTGTTCCCGGCCTCTGGCCACGCACGGTCTCCGACCCGCCCAGCAGGAAGAAGCGCTGTGGCGGGGCTTTGTCCGCAACGCCCGCACCGACAGTCAGGGCGGCCGCGGTGCGCCGTCCGAAACCACGCGAGATAGTGAGATCAGCGGCCGCACGCGCGTACATGTCGGACTGCAGGCTGTCGGCGGTCGGAGCAAAGTACCCGCCCTCGAGTCGCACTTCGCTGAAGGCACGCCATCCCTGGGGATCGAGTCCGGCGCTCCGCACATCGCGGATCGCGATGCCGGCGACGTTACCGCGCGTCGCGACGATGTTCTCACCAAACGCGGAGTTCCCCATCGCATGCGCGAGACTGAATCCTGTCGTCACGTCCGCCTCACTCTGGTATTCGGCGAAGAAACGCGTCGTCAGGTTGCCTGCGGTGATGCTGCGCGTGAGGTCGATGCCGGCGCTGCGATAGTAGAACCCGTCGTCGCGGCCAAACAGCAGCGCGCTGAGTCCCGCGCCGAACGACAGCGGTGCGCCCCAGTCGTTCGCGACCGACAGCCGCTTGTACGCACCCAGCCGCCAGGTCGTCCGCCCGTTGCTTCGCGAGCCGCCAAGTTCGACGTTAGGCGACCAGTCGCCGATGCCCAGTCGCAGCGCGCCATCCACCGCATAGCCGCGGCCGAGCTCCATGCTGCCGCCGACGCCTGACGAGAGTCCTTCAACGCGGTTGTATCGCGTCTGGGAAAGGCCATACGTCAGGACGATCGGTTGCGGCGCCCAGGCCGACTGCAACGAGAAGTCCAGCGATTTCAGCAACTCCTCGCGTTCGGCGCCGCCGAATATCTCTTCACCCGAGTTGTAGATCGAGTGCGGAAGATCGGGCGAGTTTACCAGGACAGTTGAATCACAGGGTACGCGGACTGCCATGCGGAGCGATCCATTATACCGATCCCAGTCACGCGTGTACGATCCCGTTCTGGCGCATTCGTCATCGCGCTGGCGCTGGCGCCGTTCGGCCATCTCGCCAGCCGCGCGAGCAACGGCCCGGTTTCGCGCTCTCCGCTCCTCGCGTGAAAGATCCCGGCGTGGTGTGGTGTCGCCCGCGAAGAGTGAATCCCAGATCGACCTGGGGGGTGGCGGCAGCACCGGCATGGTTTCGGGACCATTCACGCTGCTGTACTGGAACGATTCTTCGATCCGTACTGGCACCCGCATGAATGCCGCCTGGGCGTTCGCAACAGCGGTTTGCGTGCGCGGCAGCCAGAACCGTCCACCGAACAGGCCGTATTCGATCGTGACCGCTTCGAGATTCGCCTTCAGTGGCGACATCATCCCTCGGACCCAGCCGGGGACGTCGTCTTCTTCTTCGAGTTCGCGCAACTCGTTCATTCCACCCCGCCGCGAAGGATCCTCCTTCGAGCGCTTCGATTCTTCCTTCGCGACGGCCCAGATGTCCATCGGCGCGGAGAAACGGTAGACGGCTCTTACGAGCTGACCCGAAGCGACGTCGAACCAGAAGGATCCGACGGACAGCCGCCATTCGGGGCGTCGCGGTTCAACGCGCAATTCGCGCAGCGTTATGCGGGCGCCGTCCGAGAGCGTGAGGATCAGTGAGTCGCCCGTCGAGTACCTGTAGTACGCTTCAGACCCGGTCGCGACGGGATGCACCAGCTCGCGATCATCCACTTCCGCCTCGGCGAGTCCGTCGCCGCCAATCCAGAGCGCCTCGCGACCAGGGTAATACGGGACGGGCGTCGTCATCTGGGGCTCGAAGTCAGCCGTTCCGCCAAACGCGGGAGCGACGGCGCGTTCGCCCGTGATTTCGACCAGTGCGCCATTCGCCCTCGACCATTTCACGCGCGACGCTACTTCGGTGCGCGCGAGCAGCCGCTCGCGGCCTATCGCGCGGAATCCGAGTCCGACCGAAATGCGCTGGTAAGTCTTGGCGTCATATGACTGCAGGCTCGAATCCTGAGCCATGCGAGCGGCACGGGCGCGATGAAGCAGATCCCGAGCCCCGGCATCGGCGAACGCGCTTCGCTCGAGTTCCGGCGTCACTGAATCGCGCCGAGCAGGCCGGCGGTCCCTCGGTGCATTCCGTATCGACTCCTGAATGACAATCGAGAGCGAATCGCTCCTTCGCTGTTTCAGGCTGTCTTCGCGGGTCTGCGGGCCGACCTTAACGGTGACCTGCAGGGCAAGTGTCAGGGTAACGACGACCAGCATCTGCCTGTCCTGTGGAACGGGAGAGACTCTACGCTCTTGGACAGCGCGGGGTTTCCCCGACGTTTACAGGCGAACGCACTCGGATCAGCCCCGGGGGCGTGCTGGGCGGGGCGGCGGCGCGGGATCCGGACCGGGACGGACGAGGAAAGGCCGGTTGGGGGCCACGCGAAGCGACTTGCTATGAAGCCGCAGGATGTAGAGGCGCTGCTGAAAGTCGCGATTGACGCGTTCCTCGGCAGCTTCCGGGATCTGTGTCGCGGTCAGGCCTAACGAAAGCAATGCCACGAGCCAGGGGATCAGGGGCGATCCTGGCAACCCTCCTCGACCGCCGCGCCGGGCAGCCAGCCGCGCGACCAGTTCCGGGAAGCGCCGCTGGACCCAGACCGTAACAGCGAGGACCGCGCCGCCCATGAGAGCGAGCACGATCGGGAAGTACGCGGTCGAGCGAAACACTTCGCCGGCCAGATAGAAGAGGTACATGACGATCGCAAATGCCCCGAAGACGAGGTGCGTTCGCCTTCCCATGTACAACGCGGCAGCCACTGCCCCGATAGCGAGAGCGGGAAGCGCGTGCCGGAGGGCGCCGGCCACGGGCCACATGGTGAGGATTGCGACCGCAAGGGCCGTGAGCCCCGTCAGCCAGAGTGGAAAGGCGACGTCGCCGCGCCCACGCTCGGCGCGTCGGGGGACCATTCGATCGGTGGTGTTCGCGATCGCGCACACGACCAGCGCGCCCGTCATCTGGATCCACCGCTCGAGGACCGGGGTCAGGGTGAAGTCGAAGGAGCGTGGCAGGTGCATAACGAGCGCAAACAGGGCCACTGCGAGCGGAAACACGACGGCGGACCAGGTGCGTCGACGGAGGACGAGCAAGGCGGCGAGGATTGTGGCCAGTTCGGCGACGAGCCAGCGCGATGATTCGGCCGGCGGATAGTCCACGTAGTACGGTCGCCCCCAGACGTCGGCCGGCCACCATCCGGTGAGCGACTCGAGCGCCCAGACGGCGACGGGTGTCAACGCAACAGCCACCATGGCCGCCATTCCCGCTGCCTCGTGGAAGTCCCGGCGTTCGAGCCAGCGGGATGCGGCAGCCGCAATGGCAGCGTAGACGAGCACGATCGCCAGCACGCCTGTTGGCCCGAGGGAAAGCCATCGCTGGGTCAGGAACCAGCCACCCGCAAAGACGACGAGCAGGGCGCCGAGTGCGTAGGCTACAGTGACCCAGTTGAATCCCCGCGGCATTTCCCGCTGCGGCACATCAGAATCGGCGGCGAGGGCAGATAGCGAGGCGTGCTGGTCGGGGGTGATCAGGCCCTTCGCAAGCGCGTTGGCGAGAAAATCGCTGATAGAGCGGGGCATGGAGCGACAAGCTAAGAGCGCACGACCCAGGTCCGCAGGGCCTGAGAACGCAGGGCCTGAAACCGCAACGGCCTGAGAACGCAGTACCCAGGTACGACCGACCTCTTTACTTGCCTGTTCGATAAGGAACCGGCAGACTCAAATTGGCTGCATCTGCGGGAGAAAGCTTCTTGGACTATCGCCGTCGTTACTTCGCCGCTGGACTTGCACTGCTGGCACACGTCGCGGCAGCGCAAGTGAGCCGGGCGCAGGGTGAGATCTCGGGCCGCGTTTCGACGGCCGACAGCTTGCGAGTGCCCGTTGCCGGGGCCGAGGCGGTTATTCCACGGCTTCAGCTCAGCGTTGTGACTGACTCGTTAGGGCGTTTCCGGTTGAAGGATCTGCCTTCCGGAGTGCATGTCCTCGTCGTCCGCGCGGTCGGCTTCCGTGCCGAGTCATCGACCGTGTCGTTACAGAAGGATGACGTGCTGTCAGTCGACCTGAGGCTCGCCCGTTCCGAGGCCACTGTTTTGCCGGAGCGAGTCGTGACGGCGTCGGGGGAGCGGATCCCGGCGAAGCTTGTCGAGTTCATGGAACGTCAGAAGACGGGCACCGGACATTTCATCGGCCGCAGTGTGCTGGCCAAGTCAGAAGGTGGTCTTCGGCAGACGGGCGACCTGATTTCGACAATTCCTGGGGTTGTCGTCAGGCGCGGCTCGAACAAGATCTGGGTCGCGACAGGACGTGCCATCAGCAATTCGTGCGCGTTCTGCAGTGGGTCAAAATCAGCACTCCATCCAGCGGATTTCGCGGCCGGCGCACGGCCTGCGTGTTTCATGGACGTGTATCTCGATGGCGCACTGGTGTTCGATTCACGCCATCCTGGCAACGGCCTGTTCGACGCGAATCTCGTCCCGCCGGAACACATCGGTGGGATCGAGATCTATACCAGCGCAGCCCAGGTCCCGGCGAAATACAATCGCACGGGTGGGGGGTGTGGGGTGTTGCTTATCTGGACCAGGTAGGGGCAAAAGGCGCTGCGCCGTTCGCCTTTCTAACCAGCTGCCGGGAAGAAATGACACCCTGCGCGTTGCGCCTCGATCACTGCAAAGAACCCGGATGGCATGAGGATGACCCCGGGAATGACCTGCTGCAAAACCTGCGTGCGGGCTTCCGCGCGCTCAATGCTGCCCTTTTTGACTTCCTTGCTGACCATGAAGCCGAAGGCATAGTTGCATGCGAGCACGATGCCACCCGATGCGAGGAACGAGTCGAGCGTCGCGCTCCGTCGGCCAGCGTCGGTGGTCTCTTCCCGGGACAGGTACGGGTTGTATGTCACGGGATTGCCTGACGAGTCGTTGAGCTTGGTGTCCTTGCCGAGCTCGTGACGCTCCCAGAACGCGTGCTGCATGATCATGGGAATGGCTTCGTGCCGGATTACCAGCACCGCCGACACATCCTTGTCCTTCGCGCGGTACACCTCAGCGACCGTCTTCTTCCAGTCGGCAGCGCGCCACAAGCCAGCGCCCTCGTTCACGACGGGGTTGTCGAACACGCCCCGGAATGGTCCCCGCACGCGCTCACGCCAGGACATGTCCCAATCCACGCTCGCCGGTTCCGGTTCCGGCGTTTCGGCGCCTAACGCAGGAGGAAAAAATGCGCCCGTGGCCGAAAGTGCCGCCACGCTGCCAAGGAATTGCCGCCGATTGCCTTCCATCGAAATACCCCCTCAGGTCGCCTACGGGCCGTAGCCGAACGATAGATACCCGTCAAATGGTCAGACAGGGCTCAGGGACAGCCCGTTGCCATCCGGTCCGGGGCGTTTCCTCGCTGGGAGCCGCTGCCCACGCGTTGATGCGTTACTGGTTGCTCCGGTGACACCAGCGCGACCTGTCATTAGAGTCTGTCGATGCCCGTGGCACCACTCGCGCTGGAAGTACACGCTCTCAGAAAGACCTTCGGCAACGTCGTAGCGGTCGACGGACTCGACCTCGAAGTGCAGGCCGGCGAATGCTTCGGCCTCCTCGGCCCGAATGGCGCCGGCAAGACCACCACGATCGAGATCTGCGAAGGGCTTCAGGAGCCTGACTCCGGAGACGTGCTGATCCTCGGCCAGCGCTGGTCGTCCGACGAACGGGCCCTCCGCGAGCGCCTCGGCGTGCAGCTGCAGGAGACGCAATTTTCGGAGAAGGTCACCGTCGAGGAAACGATCACCTTGTTCCGCAGTTTCTTTCGCCGCGGACCAGTGGTCGACGAGATCATTCGACTCGTCCAGCTCGACGAGAAACGCGGTGCGCGGGTCGGCACGCTGTCCGGGGGACAGAAGCAGCGCCTGTCGGTCGCCTGCGCGCTCGCCGGAGATCCCGAACTGCTGTTCCTCGACGAGCCGACGACCGGACTGGATCCGCAGTCGCGCCGGCAGCTCTGGGACCTGGTGGAGCGGTTACGCGCCTCGGGCCGCAGCATCGTGCTCACGACGCACTACATGGACGAAGCGGAACGGCTGTGTGACCGCGTTGCGATCGTCGATCACGGGAAGGTCATCGCGATCGACACACCGCGCGGGCTGATCCGGGCGTTAGGCGCTGAACAGGTCGTCGAAGTCGAACTGGCGGAAGGCGCGGCCGTGCCGTCGGGGCTGTTCGACACGACCGCAGGCGTGCTCGGCTCGCGCATCGACGGACCACTGTGGACGCTGCAGGTATCGGCGGCCCATGAAGCTGTGCCCGCAGTCCTGCGCACGCTCGAGTCGGCGCAACTCTCACTCACGGAGCTGCGCACGCATACGCCGACACTCGAAGACGTCTTCGTTTCGCTCACTGGCCGACACCTCAGGGAGCAATGAGCGAATCGTCTCCGAAACAGAGCGCGTGGAACCCGGGAGAAGGCGGATCGTCGTCGCCACTTCTGCAGCTCACGCTCATCCGGTTCCGTGAATTCCTGCGCGAACCGGAGGCAGTATTCTGGACGTTCATCTTCCCGCTGTTGCTGGCGAGCGGTCTGGGACTCGCGTTCCGGTCGCGTCCAGGCGATGTCGCGAAGGTCGGCGTACTCACAACGGCGCCTGGCGCCGAGTCGGTTCGTGCCGCGCTCACCGGCGACAGCACGCTGCAGATCGTAAGTCTCGACGACTCGGCGGCGGTCACCGCGTTGCGGATCGGCACCGTCGCGCTCGTGGTGGTGGCGACGGACTCAGAGCGCGTCGAATACCGGTATGATCGCGCCCGCACTGAGGCGCGTACCGCGCGCTTGCTGGTCGACCAGGCGCTTCAGCGGAAACGCGGCCGCACGGATGCCGTGCAAGTCAGTGAATCGATTGTCAGTGAACGTGGCTCGCGATACATCGACTTCGTGCTGCCCGGATTGCTGGCAATGAACCTGATGGGAAGCGGCATGTGGGGAATCGGGTTCAGCATCGTCGATGCGCGGAAGAAGAAGCTGCTGAAGCGGTTTGTGGCCACGCCGATGCGTCGACATCACTATCTCGCCTCGTTCCTCCTGATGCGCCTCGGGCTGATGGTCATCGAGGTTACGGTAATCACCGTATTCGGGTATTTCGCGTTCGGTGTGCCGATGCGCGGTTCACTGGTCACGTTTGGCGTCGCCTGCCTGCTCGGGGCACTGGTGTTCGGGTCGTTAGGCCTGCTGGTGGCATCTCGCGCGCGGACCATCGAAGCCGCGTCGGGGCTCATGAACCTGCTCATGCTGCCGATGTGGGTCGCGTCAGGCGTGTTCTTTTCCGCCGGAAACTTCCCGGATGCCGTGCAACCGGTGATCCAGGCGCTGCCGCTGACCGCGGTGGTCGATGCCGTGCGGGGCATCATGATCCAGGGGCTCGGCTGGGCAGCACTCGCGCTCGAATTCGCGATCATCGCGACCTGGCTGGTGCTGAGCTTCGGGATCGCCCTGCGGATTTTCCGCTGGCGATGAGCACGTCCGCACCTCGCAGCAAGATCCTGCTGGCCTTCGCGTCGATCTACTTCATCTGGGGATCGACGTATCTCTTCATGCGGTTCGCGGTCGAGACACTTCCGCCCGTTGCCGTGGCAGGCGTCCGCTACTTCATGGCGGGACTCATCATGTTCGCGATCGCGAGCTGGCGACGAACTCCCGAACCAGCAAAGGTCCCGTGGCAGGGCCACGCCATCGTTGGAACGTTGCTGACGGCCGGAAATGGATCAGTCGCGCTGGCGGTGCAACGGATTCCGTCGGGTGTCGCCGCACTGCTGGTCGCGCTCACGCCCTGCCTGATGGTGCTGCTCGAGTGGTGGTGGCGCGGCGGCACGCGTCCTTCGCTGGGCGTCACGGCCGGGCTCGTGCTGGGGATAGCCGGAATGGCCGTGCTGGTGGGACCGACCGCGTTAGGCGGCGACCGGATCGATCCCGTTGGTGCGGGGATCGTACTGTTCGGGTCTGCGGCATGGGCGGTGGGATCGGTGTACTCGCGGACCCTCCCTCGATTCCAGTCGGCGGTGCGCACGAGCGCGATCCAGATGCTTGCCGGCGGGCTGGTGGTGAGC
>Ga0079215_10000259_pt1 | contig 11562 bp, 7 predicted proteins | sample NCControl_FD_77004 | JGI IMG/M metagenome (GOLD analysis project Ga0079215, IMG submission 77004) | Agricultural soil microbial communities from Utah to study Nitrogen management - NC Control | ecosystem: Environmental > Terrestrial > Soil > Agricultural land | place: USA: Utah | collected...
ATCAAACGACAACACGTGATCGTTATTGTTTCTAATTGCAAACGCAGTATTGAGTTCGACCGGTGTTCCCTTCTGCAAATCGAAACGATAAAGCCGCCCGTTACGATTGAATATGAGCGCCTTACCATCTCGCGTCCAGTTCGGAGCTTGAAGAGAATCCGCTACGTGATAGATGGTTCTCCGACTGCCTTTCGTAACATCCAAAATCTCAAGGTCACTTCCGATGTAATCTCGATAGGGAACAAAGTCGTCGCGGGCGGGAACGGTGACAGTCACGTTGCTAAATATTGCTTTCTCGACCACATCCTTATTATGCGAACAAACAAAAAGACCAACATAAACTTCGTCGCCGAGCGACAAATCCGTTATCTGCTCGCTCACGAGAGGATCGCCGAAACGAGCCATTGAGGCCGTGTAGGTGTCACCTTTCCTCTCGAGTTGGAGTTGATCGGCGCCACTGATGGGAAAGATCTTTTCCTCGGTCATGGCACCCGCCGTGCGTCTAAACTGAAGTGACGTTCTACCGTCTCCATGAATAACTGACGTTACATGAGGAGAATCTGTATCAAGACTTTTGCGAACAATCCAGCCAATTTTCCGATGAGGATCGACACCCTTCCCAATGAATTTCGCCAAAGAACTGAGAATGAAGTTTCCTTTCATCCGTTTCCAGACAAAATGAAACTCGTCAGCGCCGAGCCACATGTTTGTCCCCGATCCACTGATCGAGTAGTCCTGGTTGGCCGAATCGTATTTCACAGCGCCGGGATTTTTGACCTGACCAACATCAGATTGGCCTTCAAAAATACCTACGCTTTGTTTTTGTGAATAGGAGGTTGGAATTGTGAAAGCGGATAGGAGAACTAATACCGAGAACAAAAGCAACGCCTTTTGTTTCATTCGTTCCCTCTTTCTTTGACGGTTTGAGGGGCATCACTAAAGTTGGACCAAGCAAGATGTACCATGATTTTATCGAATCCGCAGTCGTCAAAGTTCGTTACATCTTGCTACGTCTCAGCACGCCATCGCGCCATTTTTACGCCATCGAGGTTGACTCGGTACTGAGTTCAGGCCGAGACAGCAACCAATTATCGTTGTATACCAAAACGTGGCTGACAGTCAGGTCCTCAAACCCCCGGGAACTTCATCATGCGAAGAAGTTTGTTCCATCTCGGATCAGAATGAAGGCTTTCGAGCGGAGGCTCCTCCTTGATGGTTACGAGCAGAGTATTATGCTCAGCAATTGCTTGCTCGAGGATTCTGAAAGCTTCGTCCTTTTCATCAAGTGCAACATAGACACCGGCAACATCAATCGGAAACACTGTAATGCCTTTCACCATCTCACGCGCTTCCTGTTTTCTGCCCATACGGGCGTAAACATAGGCAATCACTGACCGATAACCTTCGACCGAAGGTGCCACTTGTTTGGCGTTCTCATAGACAGCCAATGCTTCTTCAAAACGGCCCAAGGCAGCATAAATACCCGCCAATCGATTGTTGGCTCCGGAACTCCTCGGCTCAAGTTGAACTGCTTTCTGCAGTACGGGAAGCGCTTCCTCGTAGCGTCGCGCCCGATAGAGAAACCGTCCAAGTGAAGTGTAAGCCTCTGCAGATAACGGGTCGAGCTTCACTGCAAGTTCTCCTTCTCTAACAGCGGCATCACGTCGCCCGAGAATGTGCAGAAAGTGGCCGTATGCTATACGCACATTAAAGTCGCCAGGGTTCAGCTCTAACGCCCGATTAAACTCCTTTTCAGCACCGGCCCAGTCCCAATCGTAATAGTATTTGATACTCCCTAGAGCGGTATGACCTTCGGCGAGTTGCTCGTTGAGTTCAATTGCTCTTGAGGCTGCTTCGCGTGCAGAGGGTATGGCCTCCTTGAAGGTCTTTATTCCAAACACTGCTTGTTGCAACAAGACGTCTGACAACCCAGCATATGCTTCGGCGAAGTCTGGAGCGAGGTCTTTAGCCCTCTGAAAATGCGTGACAGCTTCAGCCCAATCCTGTGGATTGTTTTTGGTCAGGTGATAACGGCCGAGTAGATATGACTCATGGGCTTGAGGATTAATGCTAGCTGCCCCTGCCAAGCGGGCGCGCTCGTCGGCAGTTATTTGAATGCGAATCTCGTCCGCGATCGCGCGCGCGACTTCTGCTTGCAGCTTGAGGACGTCACTAAAGTCGCGATCATATTCGCGCACCCATACGGGGGAATCCGTGGCTGCGGGAATCAACTTGGCAGTGACAAGCACGCGGCCGCCAGCTCGTTGCACTGAGCCTTCAATTACCGCCTCTACATTCAATTCCTGCGCGATTTGTGGCAGCGATTTACCACTATGCTTGTAATTCATGATCGTAGTTCGTGAGATTACCCGGGTGAACCCGCTAATCTGAGTTAAGTTATTTATTAATGCTTCAGTCATCCCATCAGCAAAATATTCCTGCGCCGGATCACCTGAAAGATTCTTCAGAGGCAGAACAGCGAGCGACTTAATCTGTAGAGGTGACGTTGGCGTCGCCTGGCGAGACGTATACATGTAAGCAATCACGACTGTTCCAAGCAGGACAAGCAAGGCGGTCACGATAAAGACGCGGCGGTGCTTGACGTGAAATTTAGGCGGAACTTCGTAGTCATCTGCCGAGATCGACTCTGTCGTTGACCTCGCTCCGTTGACTTCGGCGCCAACGAATTCAAGGTCTCCTACCACTTCGCTCATATTCTGATAACGTCGGTCCCTATTCTTTATCAAACATTTGCGAACGATTAGCTCGAGCTTTTCGGGACAGGATGGGTTGTAATGGTGAATCGGGTCAGGCTCTCTTGTCAGAATCGCCGATATAGTTGCCACGCCGCTTGGTGCAGCGAACGGCTGGTGCCCCGTCAACATTTCGTAGAGCACAACGCCGAAACTGAAAGTATCGGAGCGCTCATCGACGCGTTCGCCTCGAACCTGCTCGGGAGACATGTAAGGCATCGTGCCGATAATCATGCCCGGCGCGGTCAATAAGCTCTTAGTCTCAGCCTCGCTTTCAACAACGTGCGCACCTTCGAGAACTTTAGCCAGTCCAAAGTCCATCACCTTGGCCTGTTTTCGGCGCGTGATCATGATGTTCTGTGGCTTTAAATCGCGATGAACAATTCCGTGAGAGTGAGCTTCAGCAATTGCATCGGCGACTTCTTTCGCCAGCGACAGCACAGTTGGAAGATCGAGGGGTGACTGTTCATTCAGAAACTCGTGTAACGTTGTGCCTTCAACGTACTGCATCACGATGAACGTGTGGCCGTCTGATTCCCCGACCTCGTAAACGGCGCAAATATTCTGGTGTTCTAACGTGGCCGCGGCCTGAGCCTCACGGACGAGTCGTTTGCGCGCGTGCGGATCATTGGACGTCTCTGGCGGTAGGAACTTAATGGCAACTCGACGTCCTAGCTTCATATCCTGAGCGAGGTACACTTCCCCCATCCCACCTTCCCCCAGTTTGGAGAGGATGCGGTAATGCGAAATCAGCGAATCAGGTGAAAGCGTGTCACCCATCCTTTTGTCGTCAATGATACATTCTGTGACGAATGCCCTCACCTTATTTTCCAAGGGGAGGACACGATCTTTTGAAGTGGACGAATTCTGCGACTGTCTCGGACCAGGCCAAGTCAGGATCTTGAAGTTATCATAGTAGTTCTGATGAATGTTGAGGCAGTAATTGCGTTGGTCAGGCGTTGAGGGAACGCCCGCAATATTAAGTCTCAGGACACTCGCCAGTTACTTGGTGCCCCCGCAGGGATTCGAACCCCGAACCAACAGATTATGAGTCTGCTGCTCTAACCGTTGAGCTACAGGGGCACAAGGCACGTGAGGAGTTACAGTTAGAGGGGGGATTGTAGCTTGCGGCTGCGATGACGACAAACGCGGGTTTCAAACCATTGAATTGCGACGGCTCAACCGGTAATTGCGACATTTCAAATAATTGCCAACCCTTCCGAAAAACTGCGCACCCGAACTGATGGTCCATGGAGATGCTTCTTAAAAATCACTACCTCCCCGATCTTATTGATATAAAGCGATTCGCCGCAGAGTTCACAACTGCCGTCAGGAATCGTCACGAGAGCAACTCCATCTGAGAAATCGCTCGCGCTATTGAATTCGGATTGATCACAACCCTCCCTGTCCGATCAACAAACCCATAGCGACCGTTTACCTCAAAGCGGTCCCAAGCATTGCTGAAAACTCCCCAGCATGATCGAATCGTGGTCTAACAACCAGCTGCCCGCTCCTCTTTATGTACCCATACTTGAATCCCTTAACGATCGGAAGTAGATCATCAGTGGACCTGCCGGGTCTGGGCCACCACCGCAATCGGGCACGACAACGACACCAGCGTGGCCATCAATTTTCGTATTCCTCGCATCACAGGGAGGTGCTGCAACAAACGTACCTCTAACACAGCAGCACCGATAACATCGTTGTTGAAGCCGTAAATTAGCGACACGCGGATGAATTAATTACTCGTTACATCGCGGAACATTTGCTCTCGTTGGGCGTCTATCCGTATCAGAGGAGCGTTTATGACAAGACTCCACCCTTCCATTCTGACGGCGATCATCGTCGCTGTTCTGTCCACCCTGGCGTCAGCGCAGACCCCAGCACCATCGACTCAGCAGCAGGCGCAAGCCGAAAAAGCTTTCGCAATGGGCAATACACTGATGCAACAGCGTAAATCCGCGGAGGCGTTAGTCCAGTACAAGGAGGCGCTCGCTATTTTGCCCAACGAGCCGGCAATCCTTTTCAACGCAGGCGTGGCCGCATTTGGCAGCAATGATTACGCATTCGCCGCCGAGGCGTGGAAACAATTGAAAGCGGTGGATCCTCTCGACTGGCACACGCGCGCAAAACTCGTTCAGGCCTACCAGGCGTTGGGAAACTTGCCGGAGCGAGACAAGGAGCGAGCCGAGTTGTTTGAAATGTGGAAATCAGGAAAGCCCGCCGACCTCAAAAAACAGTCTGAGTTTTGCCGCGATCAGTTTGAAGTAAAAGGTCAGAAGGTCATGGCCTTTGAACTTTACGAATTGAAAGGTGACCGCGCTTTGCGATACGTGTTTTCCATTCTGAACAAAACCGAGGACGGTGAGGAGTGGAGAATATCGATGGGTTCCTATAAGACTACGGACGCGATCTGGCGCGAGACGCGAAACCCGCGACCAAAAGACACCGAGCGCCTCTTTCACCTCGATGGTTATTTCAAGAACGGCGGACACGCAACATACGGAATGTTTTTTCCCGAGCCGTCGTATGACGTCATCCGCGCCAAAGTGATTACGATTCTCGAAGGAAAGGCCGATCCAACCTCGGCAACAGTACCAGGACAACCTCAACCAACACCAAAGCCGTCGCCACAGTAATTGCGCTTCAACGCAGCCATAAGAGACGCCAGTCATGCTCAACCTGCTCGCACACATTTCCAATTACTTCGTCGACATTTACAACGCGGACAGACGGCTCGAAGCTCGCAAATTCACTAGCGGATGCTTTCTCATGGTCCTCATCTTCCTCCTCTTCCTGGCGTTGATTTCTGGATCGAGACTGGGCCTCCAGGATAAGCACAGCCGGCAAAACCCTCACACCTCGCCGAAAAACTTTTGCAACACTCACATGGCAAGTTCTTTTCCCTCCCGGCCCAGAACGACATTCGACACACTAACTCGACCCGACTAAAAGGCTTCGCCCGGCTCAAAACGTTTGCTGTGGAGGTTTCCATGAGATCCAGACTGTTGCTTTTCGCACTTGTTTCACTGCTTATCGTAAACGCTACGACGGGCGCATCGGCCGCCACTGTTCCACAAGGATTTACCGATGCCGTCGTGGCCAGTGGACTGAACACGCCCACCGCGATGGCACTCGCGCCTGACGGGCGCATCTTCATTTGCCAACAGGGCGGCGCGTTGCGCGTCATCAAGAATGGCGCCCTGCTTTCCACGCCTTTCGTCACCGTGACAGTCGATTCATCGGGCGAGCGTGGACTACTCGGCGTCGCATTCGATCCAAACTTCGTTTCGAATCAACTGGTCTACGTCTATTACACGGCCACCACCCCCAAGATTCACAATCGGATCAGCCGTTTCACGGCGTCGGGCGACGTGGCGCTGGCGGGCAGCGAAACGATCATCATGGAGTTGCCAAATCTCAGCGCCGCCACAAATCACAACGGTGGCGCACTTCATTTTGGACCAGACGGACAGCTCTATGTCGCAGTCGGTGACAACGCCAACGGCGCCAATGCGCAATCGCTCGGAACGCGCCTCGGGAAAATGCTGCGCATCACTTCAACCGGCGCGATTCCAACCGACAATCCGTTCTTCAACAATGCGACCGGCGACAACCGCGCGATCTGGGCACTTGGCTTGCGTAACCCGTTCACGTTTTCTTTTCAGCGCACCACCAGCCGAATGTTCATTAATGATGTCGGACAAAATACGTGGGAAGAGATCAACGACGGCATTGGCGGATCCAACTACGGTTGGCCCACGTGCGAAGGCTTCTGTAATCCGCCAAACCCGAGCTTTCGCGATCCGATTTTTGCTTACATGAACGACGGAACAACGTGTGCGATCACCGGCGGCGCGTTTTACAACCCACTGACGCCACAGTTTCCCGCTCAATTCGTCGGCAACTACTTCTTCGCCGATTTCTGCGGCGGCTGGATCAGACGGCTCGATCCCGCTGCGGGCAACGCGGTTTCGGACTTCGCAACCGGCATCAGCCTTCCGGTTGATTTACAAGTTTCAGCGGACGGTTTTCTTTATTACCTGGCGCGTGGGGCTGGTTCGGTAAACAGAATCGGATTCTCGGCAGGAGGAGACAACATCGCGCCGACCGTAGCGATCACGAATCCGGCAAACAACGCCAATGTCGCACGCAAGTCGAACGTTACGATCACGGCGACCGCTACTGACAATATCGGTGTCGCGCGCGTAGAGTTCCGGGTTAACGGCAACTTGCAATGTACTGATACGGCGGCCCCGTACAGTTGCGTGTGGAGAGTGCCGAATCCGATGAACAGGACGCATCAGATTCAGGCGCTTGCATTTGACGCGGCTGGTAACAACGCGACGGCGACGATTCAGGTTCGATCTAACTGAGCCGCAACGAGGCACAAAAGGCGGAGTCACAAAAAGGCTCAAACCTACTTAAGGATCGCTGCTTGCGCACTTAGGGTCAGCAGATGCCAGCGTGGAAACGTGAATGCTTCGATAGGCCTGAGTCGCACGTACGCGGTCTGAAAGTAGAGGCGTTCTGGTGAGGGCCATTCCAGCCGAATGATCGGATTGAATGAGGCCGGCTCTCTTGAACTCGTTGGCGACGGTGAAGGAGACGTCGAGGGTGACGCCGAAGTGGACGCAGGGGGTGACGCCGCCGGCGATGCGGACGGCGTAGGCTTTCGGGCCGCTTCGTCGAAAGCCGTTGACGCCGTGATCAGTTGATCGCGCAAGTTGATACGCGCTTGCGTCGGCTTATTCGACGTCACATCGTAAATCGCAACATCGGTCTCGAAAGCTGTCGCGACTTTCGACGCGTCAGGTGACCAGACCGGCAATGCTCCAGTTAAACCGTCATCGAGCAGCCGTTCGGAACCGTCCAGCATCACCAAACGCGGCCGACCCGCCGGAGTCTTTGACTGACGCTCGCGCTCGGTCCACTCATCTTCCTTGCACGCGAGCGCAACGATCGCATGTGCATCGGGCGCCCACGCGAAGTAGAAATAAATCAATCCTTCACGAGCGGTAAGCGGCTTAAGCTCGTAACCATCACGATTGGCGATATAGATCTGTTCGGTATTGAAACTCGCTACCGGTGCAAACAGCGGAGCGACGGATGGCGCGGGTTCCGGCGACACTTCGGGGTCCGGCAAAACATCCGGTGGCGGAGTCGGCGTCGGACTCGGCGCGACACGTGCACGAGCGATGAAGTTGATGGAGTTTCCATCTGGAGACCACGTAACCATTTCCGGGAAAAAACAGGAAAGATCCGGTGGGACCACGTTGCGCAGAAACTGTCCCTCAGAGTTGTAGAGGTCGATGCGAAAAGCGGCGCCCGGTTCGTCGGCGGTCGCATAAACGGCGAGCACTCGCCTGCCATCGGGCGACTTCACTGTGCGCAGCAGTGCGTCATCAGTGCGTTTCGTGGAAAAATCGTTGGCGATTGTTTCGAATTTTTCGAGCGTGTCGACCGAGTCAAGTTCAGCCGGTGGGGTAGTGTCGGCCGTCAGTCGATACGCAAGGTTCTGCGACGGTACGTCACGCAACACGCGTGGGCGAACGTCATCGCGTCGATCGATGACAGATTTACATCCGGCGGCAATGACCAGCGTTACGATGATTATGAAAACGTGGGAGGTCGGTGTTCGTCGTGCCATCCGTATCGTTATTGTTTGACGGGCGTCGCTGGTTGCGCGCGCTCCTCGCGATCGTTGATCAACTCACGAACCAAAGCGGGATGCAGGGCCAGCAGCGCCCGAATCGTATTGCGTGGTGAAAGATGGTCCTCGTCCCCTTCGTCGATATCGACGCAGTTGTGTTGAATCGAACGCGCCAACCGCCGCGCGATCGATTCATAACCTGGAGTGTCGGCAACATAAGCCCGCACGGACATAGCGCCGATCAGATCGCACGTGATCTCTTCGCCACGTTGTCCCTGAACGTCGAGGCCCGTCAGGTCGGTCGCTTTGTTACCGACCGCGGCGACGAGTAAACGCAAACTGTCGTTCTCGCCGTCGGCGATGTGCATCAACTCGTGCGCGAGCACGCCAATCATTCCTTCATCGGAACGGAGACCGGAGAGAAAGATCGTACCGAATGTGATGACCTGAGGCCGGCTCAAAAACACAGACGCATTGTCGCGTGACTCCATGTCGGGCCTGACTCGCCTGACCGCACTCACACGAGCAATCGCCTGTTGAACTCGTCTCTCGAAGCGAGGCGATTTGTGAAAGTTGTATTCGACGACAAGTTGCCGAAGTGACGAGATCACTAACGCCTTCGCGATTGGCAGCAGTTTCTGCGCACGCTGTGCACCGGCTTGCGCATCAGGATGCTGGACCGGCAACGACGGACGCGCCTGCATTTCGTCAATCGCCACACTACTCTTCGGATCCAGTTTCGCTTGCGTGCAAACAACAGCGCTCGCTTCTTCGAGCAGAGCGCGTGCTTCGGGTGACATCGTCGGTCGCCCGTGACTCGAGTTCTTCCGCTGTGGAAAGACACCCACAGAAACGCTGATCAGAACCAGAATCAATACCAATCCCTGTTTTGTAATTCTGTTACGCATGCGTTAACGATTTCGCCAAACAGGTTTCCGCTTTTCCATAAACGCCTTGATGCCTTCGTTCGCGTCCGCGGTCTTCATCAACTCGTGGAGATAAATGTTCTCCTGCTCGGCCAAAGCTTCGTCAAGCGTCCGGCCGCGACCGAGATCCATTGCCCGTCGCGCGAACTCGAGCGAGGTGCCGGAAAGCTCCTTTAGCTTAGCAGTCACTTCCAACAACTTGGGTTCGAGATGAGGGCCAGGGACCACATGGTTGCACAGACCCAGTCGCCCCGCTTCAACCGCATCGATAATTTCACCCGTTAAAATCAACTCCCGTGCCCGTTTCTCACCGACTACTAATGGGAGCAAGAATGTGGCCACCGGCGGAAAGACGCCGAGCTTAATCTCGGGTACGCCGAACCGCGATCGGTCGGAAGCGATGACGATGTCGCAAGCTGCAACCACTTCACAGCCACCGCCAAGTGCAGCACCATCGACGACCGCGATCACCGGCTTCGCTATCTGTTCGAGCTGACGAAAGATCGCGTGGAACGAGTCGAGCATCTGGTAGATCGTGTCCTGAACATGTTCCTCGATCGCTACTCCCGCACTAAACGCGCGACAGTCTTTGTCGGCGGCAAACACAACCGCCACGATCTCGCGTTGCGCAGACTGGCTGAGCGCGCTGGTTATCTCGCGCATCATCTCAATGTTGAAGACGTTCAGCGGCGGCCGCGCAAACGTGATGCGAGCCACGCGTTCGTTGACCTGAAATCGAATGTGTTGATAGTCGGAAGACATTTTCTTCTGGGTCTTAGTGCTTTGTACTTAGTACTTTGATTGCTTGGTCAACCCTCGCACTAATGTAGACGATACACTAGCGAACAAAGTACAAAGCACAAAGTACTAAGTACTAACTACCCAACCAACCACGAAGCATTCTCTTCTGCCCCTCCGTTTGTGACGGCAGGGGAACGATACGATAAGTGCCCTCGGCTCGTCCGCCGAGCTTGATCAATAAGGTACTCAGTTCATCGAAACGAAAGATTGTCAGGTTGATCAGATCGCCCGGCTTTTTCTCCGCGATGCGAGCGTTCAAGAAGTCGCGCGTCACGCGCACGTTATCGATGGCGACGATTTGATCGCCAGTGTTCAGTCCTTGATCGTAAGCTGGAGAACCGGCGTAAACGCGAGTGACCAACAAGCGATCTTGCTCCTGTCGCAGGTCCGCGCCGAAATAGGCGCGCTGGACAGGTTTACCATCCGCGCCGAGTGCTCCCGTATCCAAACGCAAACCGACAGCTTCAAGCGCCGCGTTGTAATTGAGCTCGTCTTTGCCGCGGACATACTTCGCAAAGAAATCTTCCAAACTTCCCCCCGCCGCGGTCTCGGCCGCTTTCTGAAAATCGGCCGGTGTGTAGTTGCGGTTCTTCTTAAAAAAGTCAGCGTAAAGCGCACGCAAAACGTTGTCGAGCGATTTCGTCCCGTTCGTTCGTTTGCGAATTTCCAGGTCGAGCAACAGACCGAGGATCGCGCCCTTGTCATAGTAAGAGACCTGCGAATTGAGCGTGTTCTCGTCGGGGCGATAAAACTTTACCCATGCGTCGAAGCTCGACTCTTCCACACTTTGGACCAACCGGCCCGGCGTGTTCTGCAAACCCTGAATGGCGCGCGCTGCAGCGCCGATAAGGTCATCGTCGCTAATTAATCCCGCGCGCCGCAACGTGAGATCGGCGTAGTAATCCGTGACTCCTTCCGCGACCCACAGAAGCTTCGTATAGTTCTCTTTCGTGTAATCGAATGGACCAAGCACGTCTGGCCGGATCCGTTTCACATTCCAGAGGTGAAAGAACTCGTGCGACACGAGCGAAAGAAAACCACGATACTCGGGCGTCTGTTGGGGCGCGTTGGGCGAAGCGGAAGTTGCACGATCTCCGGTCAAAGCGGTGAACCCGAAGGGCGAATAGGCGAGTGACGCCGAGTTTGCGTGTTCGAGTCCGCCGCCGGCGTTCGAGCGCAGGTGAAGGATGAACGTATAGTCGCGGTATGGAACCTCGCCGCCCATGATTTCGACCTGCGTCTCGACGATCTTCTGCACGTCACGTCGTACGCGCTCCGGATCGTAGTTTCCTTCCCCGTCGATCACGATGCGATGTGGAACGCCCTTCACGTTGAACAGAATGCTCTTGAAATTGCTGACTTCAAATGGCGAGTCGTAAAGCACGTCAAAGTTTTCAGCGCGAAAGGTGTTGCGTTGACCCGGCACACC
>Ga0079215_10000261_pt1 | contig 11542 bp, 12 predicted proteins | sample NCControl_FD_77004 | JGI IMG/M metagenome (GOLD analysis project Ga0079215, IMG submission 77004) | Agricultural soil microbial communities from Utah to study Nitrogen management - NC Control | ecosystem: Environmental > Terrestrial > Soil > Agricultural land | place: USA: Utah | collected...
CCGGCGCACCGATGTTTTATCAACACTTTTTTTCTTTGTAATCGTGGTAAGTCTTTTCCCTCTGGGAATCGGTCCCGACATGGCGTTGCTGAGAACCGTCGCGCCGGGGGTCGTCTGGGTAGCGGCGTTGCTGGCGTCAATGTTAGCTTTGGCCCGGTTGTTTACGAGTGATTTTCAGGACGGCACACTCGAGCAACTGTTGTTGACGCCACAGCCTTTGTATCTAATTGTGCTGGGAAAGGTCCTGGCTCTCTGGTTATTTAGCGGTTTGCCGCTCGCCTTACTTGCGCCGGTGTTGGGAATTCAGTTCGGTCTGTCGTACGACACGCTGTTAGTCTTAGTCGTGTCGTTATTAATAGGAACGCCGGTACTGGGTTTGATCGGATCGATTGGCGCTGCTTTAACTCTGGGGTTGCGCAGTGGCGGAGTCTTGATCTCGTTGCTGATTCTGCCACTCTACATTCCGGTACTGATTTTTGGCGCCGGAGCGGTGGACGCGAGTATTGCCGGCTTCAGTCCCCAGGCGAACCTTTCGTTACTAGGCGCGCTGCTTGCTTTAACTTTGGTCTTCGCGCCGTGGGCAACGTCGGCGGCGCTTAGAATATCTCTTGAATAGAAAGAGTTCTTTGGTCTTTGGCCTTTGGTCTTTGGTCTTTGATGCTTCGAAAATAGTCTTTCTTTATCAATGTCCGCTACTGGGTAATGGAAATCAAAGACCTAAGACCAAAGACCCAAAACCATTTTTATGAACCTGTATAAATACGCAGCCCCTGCGAATTTTTACCCCCTGGCCGGCAAACTGATACCCTGGTTCGCCATCCCCGCGGCGATCCTTTTTGTCGTCGGCATGTACATTGGTTTCTTCGTGGCGCCGACTGATGCTCAGCAAGGCGACGCGTATCGCATCATCTTTATCCATGTGCCCGCGGCCTGGCTAGGGATGTTCCTCTACGTTTTGTTGGCAATCTATGCGGCGATCGGTTGGGCTTTCAACGCCCGCCTTGCCTCAATGATGGCAACTTCGCTGTCGATTACCGGCGCCATGTTTACGTTCTTGTCGCTGGTCACGGGGGCTTTGTGGGGCAAGCCAACCTGGGGCACGTGGTGGGTTTGGGACGCGCGGCTGACCTCATCGTTGATCCTGTTCTTCCTTTATATTGGATTCATTTCGCTGCAATCGGCAATTGAAGATGACCGTCGTGCGGATCGCGCCGGAGCATTGCTCGCAATCGTGGGAGTCGTCAATATCCCCATCATCTATTTTTCCGTGGAGTGGTGGAACACTCTGCATCAGGGGGCCACGATAAGAATACTCGACAAGCCGACGATGGCCCCGCCCATGCTCGCGGCAATGTTGATTATGCTGGCAGCCTGTTGGCTTTATTCAGTTGCCATTGTGCTGGCGCGCGTTCGCTGTATCATCCTTGAGCGCGAGCAAAACGTCGCACGTCTGGCGGAAGCGAGGGCTTAGAAAATGAGTTGGGCAGAATTTATCTCGATGGGCGACTACGGCTTCTACGTTTGGGGCTCTTATCTAGTCAGCTTAATCGCCATTGGTGGTGAGATCGTATTCTTGTGGAAGCGGAAAAAACGTTTGCAGGAAAGTGCCAGAGATTAGTTTTCGGAGTTAAAAATGAAACGCCGTCATAAACGACTTGGATTCATCGTTGCAGGTCTCGCTGGTTTGGGAATCGCTGCCGCCCTGGTGTTAAGCGCCTTCCAGGAAAATCTTGTTTTCTTCTTCTCGCCATCACAGGTCGCCGCCAAAGAAGCTCCGATCGGCAAGACCTTCAGAGTTGGCGGGTTGGTGCAGGAGGGCACGGTGCAGCGTGATAAGGATGGACTCACTGTGCGCTTCGTTGTCACCGATACCGCCCAAAGTATTCCTGTGATTTACAAAGGCATCCTTCCGGACCTTTTCAAGGAAGGCAAGGGTTGCGTCGCGCAGGGTAAGATTGGCGACGACGGAGTGTTTTATGCGGATCAGGTGCTTGCCAAGCATGACGAGAATTACATGCCTCCCGAAGCCGGAGAAGCAATCGACAAAGCCAAGCACACGCGCGAAGCCTCCAAGACCGTAGTCAATCAGTAAAATGATTCCTGAAGTTGGACAGTTCGCATTGATCATGGCGCTACTGCTCGCGCTGACTCAGGCCACGGTTCCCATGATCGGAGCCGCGCGCGGCGTGCGCTCCTGGATGGCTGTCGGAACCTCTGCCGGCCAGGCGCAGTTTGTTTTTGTGGCGATTGCCTTTTGTTGCCTGGCATATTCCTTTATCACTAACGACTTCACTGTTCTTAACGTAGCCACTAATTCCAATTCCCGATTGCCCCTGCACTATCGCCTCGCCGCCACCTGGGGTTCCCATGAAGGTTCATTACTACTCTGGGCTTTAATGCTGGGGCTTTGGACGGTCGCCGTAACACTCTTTAGTCGCCACTTGCCCGAAGCGATGGTGGCGCGGGTACTCAGCGTTATGGGGACGGTTAGCGTCGGCTTTCTCCTGTTCATGTTGCTGACCTCGAATCCTTTCGATCGCTTATTTCCCGCCGCGCCCGATGGGCGTGATCTCAATCCCCTGCTCCAGGACCCGGCAATGGTGATTCATCCGCCAATGCTTTACATGGGTTATGTCGGCTTTTCGGTGGCGTTCGCGTTCGCGCTTTCGGCATTGATTAGTGGCCGGCTCGACGCCACCTGGGCCCGCTGGTCAAGGCCCTGGACTACCGTTGCGTGGATGTTCCTTACCTGTGGCATTGCTCTGGGAAGTTGGTGGGCTTACTACGAGCTCGGCTGGGGTGGCTGGTGGTTTTGGGATCCGGTTGAGAATGCTTCCTTCATGCCGTGGCTGGTGGGCACGGCACTGATTCACTCTTTAGCGGTAACAGAAAAACGCGGCGGTTTTAAGAGCTGGACCGTCCTGCTCGCGATCGCGGCGTTTTCTTTAAGTCTACTGGGGACGTTCCTCGTACGCTCTGGTGTGCTCACTTCAGTGCACGCGTTTGCCACAGATCCCAAACGGGGAGTTTTCATTCTCGCGTTTCTCGGTTTGGTGATTGGCGGTTCGCTCTTCCTTTATGCCTGGCGCGCCAGCCAGGTCGGGCTCGGCGGTAAGTTTGAGATTGTCTCGCGTGAATCTTTCCTGCTTGCCAATAATGTTCTCCTCAGCGTGGCTGCGGCCTCCGTGTTACTGGGTACGCTCTACCCGTTGATCATTGACGTGCTTGGCATGGGAAAACTTTCCGTAGGACCACCGTACTTCAACACAGTCTTTGTGGCCCTGATGGCGCCGGCAGTTTTTCTGATGGGCGTCGGCCCAATTGCCCGCTGGCGCAAAGCGAGTTTGCCGGAGCTGGCTGTACGACTCCGTTGGGCATTCGCGGCCAGTGTGATTACGGCGCTGCTCCTGCCTCTGGTGCTGGGAAGTTGGAAGCCGCTCGCCAGCCTGGGACTGTTACTCGCGCTCTGGATCGTGGTGACGGCAATTCTGAATCTGCGCGATCGGGTCAAGACTACTGGTGGGCAGATATCACTGTTCAGCAAGTTGCGTATGCAGAGCCGGAGTTACTACGGAATGCAACTCGCCCACGTGGGCGTCGCAGTTTTTATAGTCGGCGTCACCATTGTTACCACCTACCAGGCGGAGCAGGATGTGAAGATGTCGCCGGGGGATAACGTGAGTGTTGGCGGTTACGATTTTCGCTTAAGCGGAATTCGAGAGGTTGCCGGACCAAACTATCGCGCAGTACGCGGGGAGATCGAGATTTCGCGAAACGGAAATCTGCTGCGGTCAATGTATCCGGAGAAGCGTACGTATCTGGCTTCCGAAAACGCAATGACAGAAACCGCAATCGATACGGGAATCTTTCGCGATCTTTACATCTCACTTGGTGAACCCGTTGGTGGCAGTGCCTGGAGCGTTCGCGTCCACTACAAACCATTCGTTAGTTGGATCTGGGGCGGCGCGCTGTTGATGGCCCTCGGTGGTGGACTGGCAGTAAGCGATCGGCGATACGCCCTCGCGGCGCGCAAGGAACGCTTGGCGAAGCAAGCAACGGAACGTGAGGCCGTCCCGGCGTTAGCTGCGGTTTCGGCGGATAAGTCATGAGTCGTTTCCTAATTCCATTAGCGCTCTTTGCGGGTCTGCTGGTCTTTCTGGCGATTGGCCTCCGGCGCGATCCGCACACAGTTCCTTCCCCCTTAATCAACAAACCGGCGCCCGCTTTCCAGTTGCCGCAGCTTCACGAGCAGGCAAAATCCTTTTCACCTCAGGAGATGCGTGGGAAGGTCTGGTTGCTCAATGTCTGGGCTTCGTGGTGTATCTCTTGTCGCGAAGAGCATCCGCTGCTGCTCGAGCTCGCGCGCTCTCAGGTGCTGCCGCTCTATGGTCTCAACTATAAAGACCAGCGTAGCGATGCCATCGCCTGGCTCGATGAACTTGGTAACCCTTATCTGATAAGCGCCGCGGATCTCGATGGCCGGGTAGGCATTGACTATGGCGTTTACGGTGCGCCGGAAACCTACCTCATCGATCGCGAAGGCATAATTCGCTTCAAACACATCGGACCGCTAACGCCCGAGGTGTTACAAAGCAAAGTCCTCCCGCTCGCTCGAGAATTAGACAAATGAAGCGCTTCGCACTGCATTTGTTACTGCTCTTTTCGTTGGCTGCGGCCGGCGGGGCGCAAACCGCTCAGCCGCTTGCGGAAGATCCCGAGATCGAGAAGCGACTGCAAGCACTTTCCCATGAGCTGCGCTGCCTGGTTTGTCAGAACGAGACGCTGGCTGAGTCGCGAGCTGGTCTGGCGGAAGATTTGCGCCGCGAGATTCGCGACCAGATGAAGGCCGGTAAGAGTGACCAGGAGATCATCGCATTCCTGACCGCCCGCTACGGTGATTTCGTACTCTACCGGCCACGGGTTACGCCTACTACCTATCTGCTTTGGTTCGGGCCTTTCATTCTGCTGGCCGTGGGTTTGTTGGTCTTGTACCGGCAACTCAAGCAGCGGCGCACACAGATCAAGCAGCAGTCGCTGACTGATCAGGATCGTAGACGGCTTGAGGAGTTGTTGGAAGCGTCAAACGAGAAGGAGCCGGCATGATGATCTTCTGGCTGCTTTGCGCAACCTTTGTAGCGATCGGACTGGCGTTTGTGTTGCCGCCACTGCTCCAGAAATCCGAAAAAGAGACAGAGAGCGCCGACACTTCAAACAAAGAGGCTAATGTTGAGGTTTACCGCGATCAGCTTGCTGAGCTGCAAAGCGAACTAAGCAACGGTTTGATTAGCGAAGAACAATACAAGCAGGACCGTCTGGAATTTGAGCTCCGGCTGCTTGAAGATGTGGCGGCAACCGATCCAGCCGCGCCTGGCAGGTCCAACAACAATCGCTATCTAGTTTACATTCTGGCGTTCACCTTACCGGTGGTAGCAGTTATTTTCTATTTGCGCGTCGGTCATCCCAGCGCGCTTTCCGCGTCGCCGGCCCCGGCAGGAAGATCAATCGCCGCACCCGAAGCCGCCCCGAGCAATCAGGGCGAATTCTCTCCGCAACGGATCGAAGCCAACGTCGCAGCGCTGGCAAAAAAACTCGAAGAGAATCCGAACGATGTCGCCGGCTGGATCATGTTGGGAAGATCGTATACCTCGCTCGAGAAATTCTCCGAAGCCAGCGCCGCCTATAAAAAAGCCATGACGCTTAAGTCGGGCGATGCCGACTTGTTGGCTGACTACGCTTTTGTCTTGGCGATGGCGAACGGCAAAAGCCTTTCGGGTGAGCCGGCCGAGGTAATCAACCAGGCTTTAAAGATCGACCCCGAGAATCCCAAAGCGTTGGAGTTGGCGGGTGCCGCTGCTTTTGAAGCAAAGGATTTCCCACTTGCTATCAAGCACTGGCAGAAACTGCTTAACAAGACTGCTGCTGATTCCGAAGTCGGTCGCGCATTGATTGAAAGGATTGAAGAAGCAAAGAAGCGGCTTAAGCAGTAGCTGAGCTTTTGACCTTATTCCCAATTTCGACTCCTGACTCCTGAATTATGAACCGTGAAAACTTAATGTTCGCAATTATCGGGCTGCTGCTGGGCTTCATCGTGGGATTCATTTTTTCCAGCACGATCAGCCAACGCGACGCGCAAAAACCACAAGCGTTATCAGGCAATCCCGCTCTCCCGGCCGACCATCCGCAGATCCAGGGAAATACTAATCAAGATCCGCAGCAGGTTTTCGCCGATGTCCAGGCCGCAATCAGCAAAGCTCGTAGTGAACCCACTGACTTCGACGCGCAAATGAAAGCAGCCGAGCTCTACTACAAAATTCAACGCTATGATCAGGCGATCGAGTATTTGCTAAAGGCGAACCAGATTCAGCCTGGAAGTTTCGAAGCGATTGTCGCTCTCGGTCAGGTGAATCTGGACGCTGGGCATTTTGAGCAAGCGGAGAAATGGTACAAAGCAGCGGCGTTAAAGAAGCCGGATGATTTGCGGGTGCTGGCGAGTCTTGCTTATACGCAACTGCAGAAGGGCGACGCGGCAGAAGCGGAAAAAGCTATTGCGAAACTTGAACAGGCAGATCCCACCAACGAGGATCTGCCGCAGTTTAGAGATAAGTTAGCGTCGTTGAAGACTGGGAATAAGAAGTAGCCGTTTTGGTCGTTGCGCTTTGTACTTAGTACTTTGTTCTTTGTGTACTTTCTTCTTGGGTACTTAGTACATCGTTGTGATCTCTTCTACCAATCTTAAGCAACAGCCAACCACAGACGCACAAAGCTCAAAGTACAAAGTTCAATAGAGGTCTTGCTTCGCTTAAGGTGTTGCTTACGCTTCTTCAAGGTTCTATCGTCATCCGCAAAATTTCACTCATTCGCGTGCGATTAATCTTTCCGTCCTTGCCAGTGACTACAATTTGATTGTTCTCAATCGTCACCCGTCGGATGGTGCTCATGAAGCGCTCGCTACGAGTACCATCAAGCAGTTCCAACACTAAACGTGGACCGCTCGGAGGCTCCGGCGTAACCGGTGTTGGTGTCGGCGCAGCGGCGCGCGCGCCTCGCCGACCTGTGGGCCTAGGTCGAGCAGGTTCCGCTTCCAGCGTCGCTACTTTCTCAGGCTCTTTAGTCTCAGCTCGCTTAGTCTCGTTATTAGGAGCCGTTACTTCCGGCCGCGGCGCAGGAGTGCGACGTGCCGTGGCACGTCCGCGACCTCTGCGATTTGGGGCCGCTCTCACGGGCGCTGGTTCAGTACGTTCTGCTGGTGTGGCTTTTGGCGAGGGAGTTGGCGCGGGAGGTACGACAGCGACTTCTTCCGGCGGAGGTGCTGGTTCATTGATGCGCGCGCCTGCCGAAGTTACCCGACGACCCTTCTTTGCCGAGCTGGTTGATAGATCAATCGTTGATCCAGACTTCTCAGCTTCCGCCACTAAAGGAGCGGCGATTGGTTCAAACGATCCTCCAAAGCGAAGTTGATAAGTACCTTCGTCGTCGTTGGGGCTGCGCGCTTCCACTCGCAGAATCAAATCTTCGTGCCGGCGCAAATAGATACCCTTAGTTATCGGAGACGAGCTCTCAGCATAGAGGGTGAACTTCAGCAGAGGCCGAAGTGTTCCAGCAGTGAAAACGTCAACGTCACCGTTGAGATTCTTACTCTGCACGGTAATCAACACGTCGCCGGGGTTCCCGCTGAAGGCGTAGTAATGATGCGTAAAGCGCGAGTCGCCGATATCGCGAGCGGCAATAGTGCCACTCAGATCGTTGGCGCTGATGGGAGTGGGAGCAGTGGCTTCGCCGGATTGTGCGTAAGAGCTTCCGAAGGTCAAGGCCAAGAGAGCCAGCAGCAGTCCTGGATAAACAATTTGTTTGAAAGTTTTCGCTACAACTCGCATGAAAATCTTAGCTGCGGCACTGCAAATCGGGGAGAATCTGGGGAACCTTTCCCGGTAAATACTTGAATCGTTTCACGGCGATCCTAACACGCTTTGTACTTTTATCAGTCGTCGGAATCTTAATAAACCTTGGGACTTAGAAACGCTTAAGGTTCTTGCATTCCATTCTCACCGTGCATTAGCACGGTGCAGGTCGCGGAACCAAACAGAAGTTTAAACGGTTTCCCGTCTTGAACCGCCGCAAACACCGGGCTGAAGCCCTCGAGAATGCATGAGGCGTTATTGCTAAGTAGTAGTTTGTCAGCCGAACTAACTTAACGTCGCCAACTCTCGTAAAGTTTGCTAAGTCTCTCCCGGGCCAGTTTCGTGCGCGGATTATCCACGCCTTGCGAGTTAGTGAGTTTCTTGAGGCTTTCGACTAACAGCGGCGCTGGCGGCGCATTGAACTTTTTTGTTCTTGGGGATAAGAGTTACACGAAGACAGAACTACTAAAGATACTTAATACGTCTGCTGCGCTGGCCAAGCGTGCCGCCGCCAGCCTGGTTCTGGCGTATCAATTAATTGCTGCGAAGCTAAACGTCGCTAACGGTTCAGACGCTGCGCCGATCAGTGGCGCAATCAATACCGCGGACGCCCTCCTCGCCGCCTATATTGGCAAGTTACCTTATGGCTTCGATTCGTCACCCGCTGCCGGGCAACGGATGGTCAAAAGTCGCGAGTGAGCTGGAGAGCTACAACAGGGGCTGGCAACGCCGTCGTGTGGAAGTAATAACCCGCGTCCAAACACGAAACTCCGGGCTGCCCGATTAACGAACTGAGCGACGGGTCAGCCACGCGGTTCACGTCTCAAGGCACTTCCGCGTTCTTAGGATCTAAGCGAGTAGAGAATTGGCGTTAGCCTCTTGCCGAACTGAAGACGAGTGCATGGACTGAAGGTAATCCAGCCATCGATTGAGCATCAAGTTACTTTCGGACGAGCCACCAGTAAACCGCAGGCCAAAACCCATCGTTGGAAGGTAGTAAGCCACACTGCCCCACAACTCTATGTCGGTGCCATTGGGCAACTGAATCGCGAGTTTCAGCGGTTCATCGCCTGGTTCTTCAGTTTGAACCTTTACGAAACATCCTCCCACGCTACAGTTAATAACAGTTCCCTGATGAACGCCTGAAGCTGATTCCCAGTGCGCGCGTAAATTCAGGTCAAGGCGCTTTGATTTTCTTCTGTCTTCCATGGCGGCTACCTCCTTTAGTTTCAAATGGTGATTTCGGTGAGTTTGTTGGGGTCAAACGTCTGTATCGATGACGTTTTGTTGTCTATCTTCGGCAAACGTAACGCGGTTAATTTCTCGTAGACTAGTAAGTCCAGCAGTGAGCTTTGCTATTGCTGATGCCCTTAGACTTGATAATCCCTCAGCTTGCGCAGCACGGCGTATTTCCGAGGCTGGCCGTCGTTCCACAATCAAGTCTCTGATGTTGTCAGTCAATCCAAGCAACTCGTGAATCGCTGTGCGGCCTCGATACCCGGTGTGATTACAGTGATCGCACCCAGTGCTTTCGTAGTAGATGCGGTTGCGGTAGTCCTCAGATCGTAAGCCCGCCTGCAGGAGTTCTTCACTTGACGGGCGATATGGTCGCTTGCACCCGGAACAAATGAGTCGCACGAGCCGTTGCGCCAGCACGCAGTTGAGCGACGAAACGAAGTTATAGGGTTCAACTCCCATGTTGAGAAAACGTCCAATCACATCGATGACGTTGTTCGCATGTACGGTTGTGAATACGAGGTGGCCGGTCAACGCGGACTGAATGGCAATCTGGGCGGTCTCGGTGTCGCGAATTTCACCGATCATGATCTTGTCGGGATCGTGGCGCAAGATGGAGCGCAAGCCGCGAGCGAAAGTCAGGCCCTTCTTTTCGTTTACCGGGATCTGAGTGACGCCCTGCAGCTGATACTCGATCGGATCTTCAATCGTTACGATCTTGTCTTCTGTATTTCGAATCTCGTTGAGGGCGGCGTAGAGAGTTGTGGTCTTGCCGGACCCCGTCGGTCCCGTCACCAGCACCATCCCGTAAGGTTCGGAAATGTACTGACGAAACTTTAGTAAGTCGTCTTCGGAAAAACCGATCACATCAAGTCGTAAGTTGCGGAACTCTTCATTAATCTGTTCCTTATCAAGAATACGAATCACGGCGTCTTCGCCGTAGCCTGTAGGCATTATCGAGATGCGGAAGTCGACGTTGCGGCCCTTGTAACGAACGCGGAAGCGACCGTCCTGCGGTACGCGACACTCGGCTATGTCGAGTTCCGACATCACCTTGATTCGCGAAATCAATCTACTGTGATAGGCGACGTCAATGGGATCAACTTTTTCGTAGAGCGCTCCGTCGATGCGGAACTTCACAAAGACGGCGGTGTCGCCGGTCTCGATGTGGATGTCTGAGGCACGAGATTCGAGAGCATTGAAGATGATGGTATCCACCAGTTTGATGATTGGAGACATCTCGGCGTCAGTAGCGAGCCGGTCTAGATTAAGCACCTCTTCGCCATTCTCGGTTTCTTTGACCAGGGAGATACGAAAATCTGAGGCAGCTTCTCGCAGGACGCGTTGCGTGGTGTCACCTTTTCGCAAAACAAGTTCGATTGCGTTTGCCGTAGTGATGTGGGGCACCAGGCGTGTTTGTAGCGTGGTTGCCAACTCATCTAATCGTTGAAGATCGGTAGGATCCGAAATTGCGATATGGAGCCGCTTACCTTCTCTTCGCAAAGGCACGAACTGATACTTCAGCATTAGCTCAACTGGTAACTCATTCACCAGATCATTTTGGATTGGCGAACTTCCCAGAGTGGGAAACAGATCAACGTACCGATAGCGATAGCGCCGAGCCAGGGCTCGGGCTTCGCGTACCTCGGCTGAATCTTCAGAGGACGGAGTCGCACCGGATAACCAAGCGTCGATAGCTTCGGCAAAAATGTCCCTAATGCTCGCAGCTTTACCTTTAGGTTCATGCTGCAAATCGATCAGAGACTCGTAATCGACTAGTCCGCCATCACTATCAGCTCGTTCCAGAGTCTCCTCAGCTGCTTTAGACATTTTTCCTATTAGCCCTGTCCACACAAAAATCCGAACAAAGTTGCTTTAAAGCGGAGGGGTTTTGCTGCTAGAGCAGCTTGGTAGGCAAGTTGAGGCGGCCGGTAGGGCTAAGAAAGGTCGCCCACGAGCCAAGGCATTGTAGCACGGTTAACAGGTCGGAACGGCCAGTTTGGTAATTACTGACGGCTAATCTGAGGTGAGCCGTCCCAAAGTTGGGAAAATTCTTGAAAATTACGAAAGAACGGGAGGAAACAGTCCTGAATCGTTCAGGAAAACAATATGAATGGTGCCGAGGGGGGCGGTGCACGCCGAGACCGTAACCGGAGCCGCCTGTAAGCCTACGCGGAATCGGCTGCGGAAGTGGTTTGGCCATGGAGAAGACCAGGCGGATAGTGAAGATAGGTGTGATGGACTCCGCACGGACTCAAACGATGAACCTAGGGCCACAGAAGTTGATGCCTCCTTTGTAGCCCATGGCGAGGCAGTACAAGTTTCCAATAATTCTTGTAAAAGTTGCTACTCCTGTGAGGAAGATTGGCACTTAACCACTTACCAATGCCCAACAAAGGATTGGGTTA
>Ga0079215_10000264_pt1 | contig 11509 bp, 8 predicted proteins | sample NCControl_FD_77004 | JGI IMG/M metagenome (GOLD analysis project Ga0079215, IMG submission 77004) | Agricultural soil microbial communities from Utah to study Nitrogen management - NC Control | ecosystem: Environmental > Terrestrial > Soil > Agricultural land | place: USA: Utah | collected...
CGGCGGCGGCAAAACCCGGAATAAGGAAACCCGAAACAATAACAGCCAGGGCACCAAACGGATGAAACGCCTGGGCAAGTCTGAACAGCGCGGACCTCTCCTCTGCTAATGCATCGATTAGTGCCAACCCAAGTGGCACTATCACCAAAACGCCGAGCAAGAGAATCCGCTGAATCAGATCGCCTTCAGCAGAGTCGGACAGCGAGAAAGGCAAGAGTACAAGCCAAGCAGCTCCACCCATCACAGCTTTGAGAATGTTTTGCTTAAACAAAAAGGACATCCTTCTCGGTTCATAAGAACTGAACCGCCAAGTCGCCAGGGATCGCCAAGGTATTCTTAAAGAGTCCAAAGTCCAAAGTCCAACGCGCGGTAAGGACGCTTGCGCTGGAGAAGCATACCTAGCCCTTTAACATCCAGGGTCCGGAAACGGACGTTGACCTTGGACTTTGGACTTTGGACTCTTGAAGGCCTTGACGGCTCGGCGGTTCAGTTGTTGTGCAACCGCGGCTCAATAGTTATACGGGAGTTATCCGGGTTCGAATAGAAGCGGGAAGAACTGCCCCTGCATTTTTTCGCCTACCGGAATTGCGGGCACGCCCGCAAGTGGTTCGTTGTCAGCAGCCGATAACACACCGTCGCGAAAGACATTGATCACGGTTGCCCGGCGCTGTAGCGAAGTTGAATTAGCAAATGAGCCGTGGACCATTAACGGGTGATGAAAGGAAGCCTCGCCTTTCTTCAGTTCAATCGCTACCGGTTGAAACTTCTCCTTTTGTTCGGGAGTCAGAACCGACTCAATTGCCTTCATATCGTTCGCCAGTCCAGTTACCGGCAAGAGATTCCAGCGATGACTTCCCGGCACATAGTGGAGACATCCATTTTCGCGAGTTGAGTCATCCAGTCCGATCCAACAGGAAAGGTGTTGCAGCGGCTGCGTCCGAGTCCAATAAGAATAGTCCTGGTGCCACGCGACAATCCCGCCGTGGTATGCCGGCTTGGAAAAAATCTGATCGTGCCAAAACCGAACCGCTCCCCCTAACAATTGCGCCGCAGGAACAACGAAAGCCGGATGCCAGATCAAATCATGGAAGCCGGGCGCAACGCGCCACGCGCCGAGAGCATGGAACAGCACTGTCGCCGGATCACTAGATTCATTAGCATGGTATTCGTAGAAGAGCTCACGCCCTGAATGATCAGGATTAGTCAGTAGGGCTAGCTCGTCGCGAAGCGCCTCAACCTGCGCATCGTCTAAAAGTCGCACGCCTGCGAGATAGCCGTACCTGTGAAAAAACTCGACTTGCTGATTGGTGAGTCGAAACTTACTGACGTTACCGAGACGAGGGAATAGATTAGTAAGCGGGTGATGGAATCGTGAAAGGTCTTCGGTCATTCGGCCTGAGCAGCGCTATGGAAGATGAAGTCGGCGAAACCGACGACTGATAATAGCCCAGCAGTTCAGTGCTGGGGCGAGCGAATCAAACCCATCGAGTCCCTGAAACGGACGGATGAATTGTAGGCGGAAGTTTCAGTCGTCCGCTTCGCGGACTCATTTGACACACTGGACTTTGTGAAAGCGCAGGATGACCAAAACTTTATTTGGCCCCGCTCAGCCCCGCCATCACCAGGCGCGCGACGTTGGGAATAATCTCACGCTCGTTAGCGTGATCTGTCGTGAACGTCGCCAGCACAAACTTGGCGCCGTTCGGCAGTTCAATGTACGCCACGTCGTGCCGGGTGGTGCTGGTCCAGCCAGCCTTGGACCACAAGCGAGCGCCTTCGATCTCTTTCAAAGCGATGCCCGTGAAGCCATGCCCCTGATCGTCCTGGTCCTTAGGGGAACCGGCATAGTCGCGCTTCAGCAGCTCCATCATTTGAATGCTCCGCTCCGGCGTGACAGCTTTGCGCGTAACAATTTCCATCATCAGTCTCGCAGTAGCGTCCGTTGTCAACTTGTTGCGGTTCTCGCCATTTGGTCCACGCGAGACCTGCTCGCGACCATAAGCATCCTCACAAAAGGTCTTCTGATTGACGTTGATGTTTGTATAACCAAGCGACGTGAAATAGCGATTGACTGCATTGCGAGCGTGTTGCCATTTCACCATCTCTTTGGGCGGCAGTTCATAGCCGCCGGTCGTGTGGGTGATCACATCGAGCACGTACTGAGTAGCCTCGTTTGACGAGTCGACGATCATGTCTTTCAGCGCGCGCGTTAGTTCCGGGGTCGCAGTCAGTTTCTTGTCCTCCAGCATACGGTGGGTTGCTGCCAGGTAGAACAGTTTCACCACGCTGGCTGGGTAGATCCGTTCGTTACCGCGAAAACTCGCGGTCACCGGTCGTGCCGGGTCGCGTAAATCAATGAGGGTGATCGAAAGCTGCTTCTCTTCGAGTTTCTTGTCGGCAAATTTCGCAATCGTTTCGCGCGCCGCTTTGTCGACGAGGGCTTGAAGTGTAGTTTGAGAATCTCCATCGAAGCTCGATCTTGTCCTACCGTTTACAGGTGAAAAAGGCCATAGCACTAAAGCACAAACGACGACGGTAGTAATGGTGTATTTTGTTTTCATAATCTTTAGGAAGTTCAGTGCACCGGATTGCGGAGACTTCTCTCGAATCATTAGTAAGTCGCTTCTCATTCTCACCAGGGTTGAGCCTGGTACTCGCAGTTAATGAATACAAGGGAACCGTTTAAACGTTTCCCATCAATTGCTCCCCTTTGTCACCGCGCTGAGGCGCGGTGAGAATGGGAGCGCTGCGGGCCGGGTTTAAAAAGCTAAGGTAAAAAGGAACAGCCACTCTAGTCACTTGGCCAATGGCACTATCGGTTGTTGTCCGAATAAACAATCTGGATTATAAGGCAGGCTATGGAAAAAGTATCGAATGAAGGACTGGTTCGCGGTATTCGTCAATGGGATCTCATCGGACTCACCATCAACAGCGTCATTGGTGCCGGAATTTTCGTCTTGCCGGCCAAGGCTTTTGGTCTGATCGGCCCCTACAGCCTAATTGCCTTTGTGATCTGCGCGGTGGTGTCTGTTCTAATCGTTCTTTGTTTCGCTGAGGTTAGCAGTCGCTTCACTGATACCGGCGGTCCGTATCGTTACGCGCGAGTCGCCTTTGGGCCCACTGTTGGTTTCCAGGTGGGCTGGCTGAATTGGCTTGCGCGCATCAGTGCGTATGCCACCAACTGTAATCTTCTCGTTGTTTATTTAGCTTTCTTTTGGCCCCCAGCATCCTCAGGATTGTTTCGTGCCCTCGTAATTACATTACTGACGGCCACCCTGACAACCATTAACTATATAGGTGTTCGTGATGCAACCGTTACGAGTAACATCTTCACGATCGCGAAACTGCTTCCGCTTCTAATCTTCATCGCAACTGGGCTCTTTTTCCTGGCTCCGGCAAATTTTACATTGGGAACTGCCCCATCTCTGGGCTCGTTTTCGACCACGGTCCTCTTAATTGTCTACGCGTTCACTGGTTTCGAAAACGCGAGCGTGCCTGCCGGCGAAATCGAGAACCCCCGTCGCAGTCTGCCCATCGCCATCCTTGCTGCCATAGGGATCGTCACGGCGTTCTACCTGTTGATTCAAGTGGTCTGTATTGGAACCCTCGTGAACCTTGGCGAGACTGAGCGTCCGCTGGCTGAGGCGGCCAACTCATTCCTCGGTCCGATCGGGGCCTCGTTAATAGTGGCAGGTGCGATTACGTCGATCATCGGGAACCTTAATGTAAATCTATTGTCGTCTCCGCGGATTCCCTTCGCAATGGCATTGCAGGGAGAACTGCCGCAAAAACTCGCCGCTGTGCATAAACGCTTCCGAACGCCCCACATCGCGATCTTATTAACAGCTGCTTTAGTGCTGGCTCTGACGCTTTCAAGTAGTTTGATTTATGCGCTAACGGTGAGCACGATTGCGAGGCTGCTGGCATATGCCGCGACGTGCGCAGCACTACCGAGACTGCGTAACAAGAAAGACGCGCCGCCGGCAATGTTTGTGCTGCCGGGAGGAATAGTGATCAGCATAGTTGCGATTCTGCTATCGATCTGGCTCTTATCAAATAGTACTTTTACCGAGGCGCGCGATTCGGCGATAGCTGTAGCCGCTGGATTAATAATCTATGTCCTTTACCGCATATTTAGAAAACCGATTGCTGCGAAGTCCTAGCTTCGAACCCCGGCCGCGTTCGACGCACCGTTGGTTTGATTCTTATTCACACCGGGCTTCAGCCCGGTGGCTCAAAGCTCCAATGTCAACGGAACCGTTTTAACGGTTTCCCGTGTCATTGGCCAAAGAGAAACCGTTGAAACGGTTAGAATGTTGCGTGGGTTCACCGGGCTGAAGTCGGTGTGAATGAGAGAGACGAAAAGACGAGCCGAATTTTGGATACATTGATCGAAAACCTGCGGGGAATAGTTGGGCGTAAAGCTGTGCTTGCAGACGCCAGTGAGCTGCTCGTTTACGAGTGCGATGGTTTGCCGCAACACAAATACCTGCCACGCGCTGTCGTCTTTCCCACCTCAACCGAAGAAACCGCGGAAGTGATGCGCGTACTAAAGCGCGCCGGAGTCCCTTTCACGCCGCGCGGCGCGGGCACAGGTTTGTCTGGTGGCGCGCTCGCATTGGAGCGCGGAGTGGTCATCGAGATGGCGAGGATGCGGAAGGTCTTGAACATCGATACCGCCAATCGCACAGCGCTCGTGCAGACAGGAGTCGTCAACGCCCAGGTGTCGCGCGCCGTTGCAGATCTGGGTTTGCACTATGTTCCGGATCCTAGCAGTCAGGGGACTTGTACCATCGGGGGCAACATCGCCGAAAGTGCGGGTGGAATACATTGCCTGAAGTACGGGACAACTACGGATCATGTGCTAGGAGTAAGAGTCGTACTTGGTAATGGCGAAGTTGTCGAGCTTGGCGGCCAAACGCCACGAGCCGGTTACGACTTGCTCGGTTTGTTCGTCGGATCTGAAGGCACGTTCGGCATTGCGACCGAGGCACTGCTGCGTTTGGTTCCCGTTCCGCCAGCGGTGCGCACGCTGCTCGCGGAATTTGACGACGTCGATAAAGCTAGCCATGCAGTCTCGGCAATCATTGCCGGCGGAGTGATGCCGGCCGCCCTGGAGATGATGGATGGCGAGATCATTCGCGCCGTTGAAGCGAGTGTGTTTGCCGCCGGCCTGTCGTTGGACATCGGCGCGGCATTGTTAATCGAGTTGGATGGTCTCGAAGCCGGTATTGACGCAGAGGCGGAACGCGTGCGAGCCATCTGCCTGTCATATGGCGCCCTCAATTGCCGCCTCGCTCGTGATGAAACCGAGCGCAAGCGTTTATGGGCGGCGCGCAAAGGAGCCTTCGGAGCGATTGGAAGGATCGCGCCGGATTCCATGATCCAGGATGCAGTCGTGCCTCGATCGCGACTGCCCGAGGTGATGGCTGACGCTTATCGCATCTCGAAAAAGTTTGACTTGCGACTCGCAAACGTCTTTCACGCAGGCGATGGCAATCTTCATCCATTTATCTGTTTTGATTCACGCTCGGCAGATCAAGTGCGGCGTGTGAAGGAAGCTGGGCGCGAATTAATGGAGACCTGCGTGCGCGCCCGCGGCACGATTACCGGTGAGCACGGGGTCGGTCTCGACAAGCGAGACTTTCTGTCACTGATCTTTTCCGACGACGACATGGACACGATGTTGCGCGTGCGTCGCGCCTTCGATCCGGACGGCCTTTGCAACCCGGGTAAGATTATTCCAATGCTGAAAGGCTGTGGTGAAGCCCGAGCGGTGGCGGGACGCGGGGAAGCGGAGATGCGGGGATGGGGAGATAGGGAGACGCAGAGCGGGGATGGTGAGATTAGGGGACGCAATGATGGGGAGATGCGGGGAGGCAGCGAGGCGCGGCTCGTAGAAAATGATGGTCCGATTTCTAGGGGGAGCTCGCCGACGTTTAATGAGGATGTTGCCTGCCAACGCCTGGCTGAAATTGTTGGCTCCGCAAACGTCTCCCCCATCTCCCCTTCTCCCCATCTCCCCCTCCCCTCGTCTCCCCTTCCCCCCTTCACCGTCACTCCGGCTTCCATCGAGGAGACGTGCGAGGTCATGAAACTCGCCGCGAGCGAAGGTTGGACTGTGATGCCGGGCGGAGCGGGAACATGGCTGGATGTGGGTAATCCATTGAGGCCCGTAAATCTCATTCTGAACACGACGCGTTTGCACGGTGCCCTTGAGCACGAACCTGCCGATCTCGTGGCGAGCGCCGCGGCCGGGATCGCACTCGACGCTTTTAACAAAACGCTTAACTTCGGCGGACAATGGTTGCCGCTGGATCCTCCTGACGATGGACGTGCGACCCTGGGCGGGGTTGTCGCTACAGGGATGAATGGCGTTCAGCGAACGGGCTATGGTTCACCTCGCACCTTTGTGATTGGGATGAAAGTGGTGCTTGCCGACGGCAAAACCCGTAAGGCAGGTGGACGCGTGGTAAAGAACGTTGCCGGCTACGACCTCTGCAAGTTATTCACGGGAAGCTATGGAACTCTTGGCGTTATTTGCGAAGTGACTTTCAAATTACGACCGCGACCGGCAAAGGAAACAACAATCAGGGCCCGTGGATCTCTACAATCAGTCTTCGAAGCGGGTTGGTCTATTTATAGAGCGGGACTTTTTCCAGTCGCCATTGAACTGTTAACAGGTGGCCTTTTGGATCGCAGCGGAGTTGTTACCTCTCCCGGTGAAGTGCAACTACTGATAAGATTTGCCGGCATCGAGAAGACAGTCGACTATCAAATAGCGAAGGCAACCGAACTGCTTAACCGCTCCGCCCTAAGAGACGTTGAGATCGTCAATGACGACGAACAGATTTGGCGCGACCTGCAGTTAGCTCCAATGGCACCCAGCTTAGGCCTGTGTTATCGAATATTGGTGAAACCGTCCCTGGTTCAGCGCATGATTGAAACCGTGATCGAACACACCAAGCAGGAGATAGTCTGGCAAGCGGGCGTCGCGGATGGTCGCATCAGGGTAATGCAAACCGACGGGGCAACTGCCAACAGTCAAACTCTTATTGGCTTAAGGACTGCGGCGGAAGCGTCAGGAGGTTCGCTGATCATTGAGCACGCGCCGTGGGGACTCAAAAGTGAGGTCGATGCCTGGGGAGCACAACCAGCGACGAGCCTGATGACGAGAATCAAAAAAGAACTAGATCCCGCGAGCTTATTGTCGCCGGGCCGGTTTTAGACATTAGCCTCTCTTGGAGTGCGCTGACTTGTCAGCGCTTTGTAACGCGCACTAAAGCGGCGACCAGTCGCCGCACTCCAAAATCATGAGCCTTAATGAGGGGGTCACCTCTGGGAGACAAGAATGAGACTGTATAACAAACGTGTAATCGTCAGCCTGCTGATTGTTTTCAGCTTTCTCAGCGCTCCTGTCGCGTCGAGTGGACATGTCCGAGTCGCGGCGCCAGCAGCGCGCCAACCGGTCCGTGCCAAACACGGCATTGTTGCTTCAACCAATCAAGTCGCATCAAAAGTTGGGGTTGATGTGTTGAAGCGCGGCGGCAACGCCATCGACGCAGCAGTTGCTGTGGCGCTCGCGCTCGCCGTCACCTATCCGGCTGCTGGGAATCTCGGTGGCGGCGGTTTCATGATGATCCGTTTGCATAACGGAAAGACTACTGCGATCGATTATCGAGAGATGGCGCCAGCGGCGGCGCATCGGAATGTTTATCTCGATAAGGATGGCAACCTAATTAAAGGCGAGGGTTCTTCAACAGTTGGTTATCGCGCTTCGGGAGTGCCCGGAACTGTCGCCGGTTTAGAACTAGCCCTGAAAAGATATGGCTCCGGAAAGTTAAGCTGGGCTCAACTGGTAGAACCGGCGCGTCGCCTCGCGAGCGAAGGTTTTCCCATGGGCTACGGGCTCGCGGGTTCGCTTAACGCTAATCAGTACTTGTCGACGTATCCCGAAACCCGACGCATCTTTCTGCGCAATGGAAATTACTACAAGGATGGCGAGACATTTCGTCAACCCGAGCTGGCCGCCACGCTCACGCGATTGCAACGTTTCGGTCCCAGAGAGTTTTACGAAGGACTGACTGCTCGGTTAATCGCCGCCGATATGAAAAGAAACAACGGCCTCATCACCGTGGAGGACATGCGCGCCTATGTTGCCAAGGAACGGCAACCGCTGCAGGGAAGCTATCGCGGCTATCAGGTTATCTCTATGCCGCCGCCTTCTTCAGGCGGGGCGGTTCTATTGGAGATACTAAATATTCTCGAAGGGTTTGAACTCGCCAAATATGACTGGGCCTCTTCTGACCGCCACCACCTCTCGACAGAAGCGATGCGGCGAGCGTTTGCTGATCGAGCGGAGTACATGGGCGACACTGATTTTGTGAAGGTCCCGATCGCGGGCTTGCTTGATAAGTCGTATGCCGACAAGTTGCGCCGGTCGATCAATCCCGAACGCGCTTCATCAAGCACAGAAGTGCATGCGGGCCGGCCGACCGGTCACGAGTCTGAGGAGACGACGCACTTCACCGTCGTCGATGCCCAGGGAAATGCAGTTGCCAACACTTACACCTTGAACGATTGGTTTGGATCGGGCGTGGTGGCGAAAGGCACCGGCGTCGTCATGAACAACGAGATGGATGATTTCGCCGCTAAACCGGGGACGGCGAATCTCTACGGATTGATTCAAGGTGAGCGTAACGCGGTCGCGGCGCGAAAGCGTCCACTCTCGGCGATGACGCCGACATTCGTGCTGCGCAAGGACGGGACCTTGTGGTTTACGACGGGTACTCCCGGCGGACCGACAATTATCAATACCGTGTTGCAAGTGATTACAAACGTTATCGACTACGAGATGAATATCCAGCAAGCCATCGACGCGCCTCGCATTCATCACCAATGGTTGCCGGATGAGCTGGTCTTCGAACCTTACGGGTTGTCTGGCGACACGCAGAAAGCGCTGCTCGCTCGCGGACATAAGTTCGCTAAGCCCAGGTATCTGGGCGACGCGCAAGGGATCATGATCGAAGAGAAGACGGGAGTGCGTCTGGGCGCAACTGATCCACGTCGTAGTGATGGCCTGGCCGTTGGCTACTAGGTAGAATCTCTGAAAGTTTTTCTAATGTGAATGAAGATGTTCAGCCGCAGCATGTTCAAAAAATTGATCGCGTTGTTTACGTGCGTGCTGCTGATGACGGCTCTAGGCGGCCTGATTTGGACTCGTTTTATCAAGCCTCCGGTTGGTGACTACGAAGGCTTAATCGTCGACCGCTGGGCTGGCTATACAGCCTCTGACGAGGGCCGACCTTACTTCAGGCTTCTCGTTGAGCGGGACACTCAGGAAAGAATTACCGTAAACATCGACGCTCACACCTACCACCAGTCCCAAGTAGGCATGAGGATCAAAAGCCAAAAGGGAAAGATCGAGCTGATTGACCCGAAGCTGAAACCCTACTATTAAAAGATCATTCCTCTTGCACGATAATCCACACACAGAGAGCCTAGCCACCACCATCCAAGCAGAAGAACAGAAGCTGCTCGCTTGCGTTCACTGCGGCCTCTGTCTGGAAGCTTGTCCCACCTACACGCTTAGCGGCGACGAGAACGATAGTCCTCGCGGCCGCATTTACCTGATGCGGGCGGTGGTCGAAGAAAAACTTCGCTCCGACTCCGCGACGTTCAAGACACACATTGATCGGTGTCTGGGATGTCGCGCCTGCGAACCCGTCTGTCCCGCCGGAGTTGAGTACGGACTGTTACTCGAAGCCAGCCGTGCGACAATTTATGCTTCCGAAATCAAAAGAGGTTTTACTTATCGCCTGCTGAGTCTGGCGCTGCGTCACGTCTGGCTAAACCCGGCTCGGCTACGATTCGCTTTTGCATTCGCTCGCGTGCTTCGTAACTCCGGCGTGGCTCAGTTGCTGTTAAGTTCGCGGCTGGTGGCACTATTTTCAAAGCGCTTTCAATTTGGCTTAGGCTTGCTGGTCAGCTCGGCGCCGCAACTGAGTAATCAAACTGATCACGTCGCTTCCACAGTTCCCAACCCCGATCAAATGAAACCGGCCCTGTTATTTACCGGCTGCGTCACGGAAGGATTGTTTGCGCGTGTAAACGAAGCCACAAAGCGTGTCTTACAAGTGAACGGTGTAAATGCGAAAGCGGCTGCGAACCAGGTGTGCTGCGGAGCCTTGCACGCGCATGCCGGGGATCTCGAAGGGGCGCGCGTGCTGGCGCGACAAAACATTGCGGCTTTCGGCAGCGAAGACGTCCCGGTAATCACCAACGCCGGCGGCTGTGGAGCAATGCTGGTTTCCTACGCTCATTTACTCGCCGACGACGCCACATTCGCTGAGCGCGCGCGGAGGTTTTCAACTCGTGTGCTTGATGTCAGTCAGCAACTCGAAACGAAGACAATCGTGAGCGGCGCGCCTTTAGACGAAGCAGTCACCTACGACGCCTCGTGTCACTTGTTGAATGGCCAACACGCGACTGAAGCGCCCTTGAAAGTCTTGCGCGCAATCCCCGATCTTGATCTGGTTCCGCTCGAAGGTGCCGAGCGCTGTTGCGGCGGCGCGGGCGTTTACAACTTGCTCGAGCCCGAGATGTCTGGTGGTGTGTTAGAGGAGAAGCTCGGCCACATTCGCACAACGGGCGCGAAAGTGCTGGCCACCGGCAATCCCGGATGTCAGATGCAGATCGGCGCCGGATCACAGTTAGCTGGTATGGCCTTACGAGTCTGCCATCCAGTTGAACTGCTGGACATCTCATACCGCCGGGCCGGGTTCTACGCGAAAGATTCCTAGGCCATGCCGAAACGAAGCATAAACTTCATCACGCTAGCCATCTTCGCTCCCCTACTGATCGTGGCGGGAGTGGCCGGGTTTCTAGTTCCGCCAGAGCTCACTCTTACGAGCGGTGCGCCAGCCTACAACGTCTTTCACATCTTCTTTGGTTTGCTCGGTCTGGCCCTGCTTTGGTCAACGAGAGAATGGTTCATTAGCTTGTTCAACGCCGGGTTCGGGCTTATTGATCTCTATCAAGCATTGGCGAGCTACGCAGACTTGCCGCCGAAGCAATATTTTCTTTGGACCCGGGTCGATGATATTTTGCACGTAGTGATTGGCCTGACGCTCTTGATCATCGGTAGCTACGGACTAGCGAGACAGCAGGAATGATTGCGCCGTTGGCATGTCTAATCAGTGAGGGGTTTTGGGCTTTGCCCTCCGGAAGTTGCTTTCGACTTAATAGCCGAGGGCTGAGCCCTCGCCCGGATCAAAAAAGAAGTCACTGCCGGTAAGTCAGAGACTTACCGCGCACCTGAGGGCAAAGCCCGAGACTGGCACCATCTTCGACCGTTACCGGTCAAAGAACCTGAAGTGGCTGGGCCGGTTATCGGCAAAGTCGGAGACTTGCCGCGCACCGAAGTTGGAGAACACCCCACTCCATTAGGGAGACAACAAAATGAGTGCAGCATCTCGAGCGGTCTCTGAAACACAGCTGACTCTGAACG
>Ga0079215_10000266_pt1 | contig 11492 bp, 9 predicted proteins | sample NCControl_FD_77004 | JGI IMG/M metagenome (GOLD analysis project Ga0079215, IMG submission 77004) | Agricultural soil microbial communities from Utah to study Nitrogen management - NC Control | ecosystem: Environmental > Terrestrial > Soil > Agricultural land | place: USA: Utah | collected...
CAGTTTTCCTTTAAATACAACTTTTCAAAAACATTCACGTTCTGATGGTCCAACAGGAGGCAACATTTGATGAGACGGGTAAGGAAAGTGAACGCACGGAAAAGTCATCGAGTTCGTGGCGAACACATCGACTTCAATGTGTTCTCGTCTCATTTGGTTGGTTTGAGGGTTGAGTAGGTAAGCGAGCAATGGGGGGGAACGAACCAATGGGTAGTGTAATGGACCTTAACTTCTCAAACCGGCTTGGCAACGCGGCGCAAGCACAGGGCTGCCGCGCCGCGTTGATATTTTCTTCAGTGTTCATCTTGAATTCGGCTTGTTTCTCGCGAGTGAGAAATTTGCAAGGGAAACTATGAGCGGATCTTAGAGCAAGACAGGCGCAACGTGACGGAGCTGGGAGGCAAGGCGCTTTAACGGACGTAATGCAATTGGCGGAGGTTGAAATGAAACCCAATGTTTTGAAAAAACGAAGGACCCAACGAGTAACTCAATATGTCGTGGCGATCACTTGCACGTTGGCTCTGCTACCGGCGCCGGCGCTCGTATTTGCGAGGATCACGCCATCACCGCCTGCACAGGAGGCTGCAAAAATCCCTGCTGACCAACTGGATTCCCTGGTCGCTCCGATCGCCATTTACCCTGACAACCTGCTCAGCCAGACGCTGGTAGCCTCCACGTATCCGCTGGAGATTGTGCAGCTTCAGCAGTGGCTGGAAAGAAATCCGGATCTCGCAAAAGACCAGAACAAGTTAGCCGAGGCGGTAAAGAATCAGCCGTGGGATCCAAGCATTCAGGCTATGGCAGCATTGCCAGACCTCGTGAAGCGTTTGTCTGACGACATTCAATGGACCACGGATCTGGGTAATGCATTCCTCGCCCAGCAGAGCGAGGTCATGGATGCAGTGCAACGCATGCGAACAAAAGCAAAGGGAAACGGAGCATTGCAATCGAACCAGCAGCAAGTAGTTGAAACTAGAACGGTCGAAAGTAAGGAAGTGATCGTTATCGAGCAGTCAAACCCGCAGGTTGTTTATGTACCGTCGTACGACCCTGCCTACGTGTATGGCGCCGCTGCTTATCCATATCCGCCAATTTATTACCCGCCATCAACTGGCGCTGTCATTGCGGCGGGTGCGATTTCTTTCGGTGTCGGTTTGGCAATTGGCGCAGCCTGGGGTGGCGGCGGTTGGGGATGGGGTTGTGGTTGGGGCGGCAACGACATCAACGTAAACATGAACAACAACTTCAACCGCAACACCAACATTCAGGGCGGTAATCGCACCAACGTCAGCGGTAACAGAGGCGGTGGTAACAAGTGGCAACACAATCCGTCTCATCGCGGCGGCGCTCCCTATGGTGATCGAAACACTGCAAATCGATTTGGCGGGACGGCGCGAGGCGACTCATTAGCCAACAGGCAAAGGGGCGCACAACGAGACATCGGCAGGCAAGGCGGCAATGTCGGCAGCGTCAACCGTGGCGGTGTTGGAGATCGCGGTGGCGTGGGAGATCGCGGTGGCGCCGGGAACCGCGGCGGCGTTGGAGATCGCAGCGGCGTCGGTGATCGCGGAGGAGTCGGCGATCGCGGCAGTGGGGGAAATCGTGGCGGCGCTGGTGATCGCGGTAGCGTCTCGAATCGCGGTGGCGCTGGGGTAAGCGATCGATCGCGCGGCACTGGTGGTGTCGGAGCTAGCGGAGAGCGCGTCGGCAATCGGAGCGTATCGAGCGGTTCGGGGAACCGCAGCGGAGCTTTCGGAAGTGGTGGTTCCGGAGGTTTCAATGGAGCCAGCACGCGTTCGAGCAGTAGTCGCGGCTCTTCCAGCATGGGAGGTGGTGGCGGTAGTCGCGGCGGCGGCGGTTTTAGTGGTGGTGGCAGCCGCGGTGGTGGTGGTCGTGGCGGCGGTGGCGGACGAAGGAGGTAGCAAGTCATGAAAAAAAGCACAATCGATTCACGCTTTTCCAAACTGTTGTTAGCCGTAAATGCCTTCACTATTTTCGTGATGGTTCTACTGGGTACGGCACAACTAACAACTGGCCAGACCGGCTCAACTTCCAAGGCCAAGAAATACTCGACGCTTCAAGAAGCAGTTGATGATCTCATCAATGCCGCCGAGAAACTTGATAAGGCAGCCCTCTCAGAGATCTTTGGGCCTGAGAACTACGACCTCATTAACACGGGTGAGCCGGCGCGTGATCGTGAAGTCACCAGGGAGTTCGCGGCGCTCGCTCGAGTCAAAACGAACATTTCGTCTCAGCCGAGAAATTCTCGTCTCGCCTATCTCACTATAGGGGAAGACGATTGGCCGTTTCCGATCCCACTCGTAAAGGTGGGTTCAACTTGGTTCTTCGACACACGTGCTGGTCGTCAGGAAATTCTTTATCGCCGTATCGGAGGCAATGAACTGAACGCGATCGAGATCTGCCGCGGCTACGTTGAGGCGCAACACGATTACGCGCTTATTAAGCGCGGAAATTCCGGTGTCAATCAATATGCTCAGCGGATTATCAGCACACCCGGAACACAGGACGGGCTCGCCTGGAAAAATAGCGACGGCACGTGGAGTGGTCCAATCGGAGAAAAAGTCGCTGCGGCAATCGCGCGCGGTTACACGAAAAGGACTGAACCCTTCCACGGTTATTTCTTCAAGGTGCTGAAGGGCCAGGGACCTGCCGCCCCGCTAGGTCGGATGGATTTCCTTGTCAAGGATGTGATGATCGGTGGGTTTGCGCTGATCGCATTTCCCGCGCAATACCGGCTCACAGGCGTTCAGACCTTCATGGTGAGTCACGATGGCGTGGTCTACCAGAAGGATCTCGGTCCAAATACTCTTGAGCTTGCTGGTGCGATCGATCGATTCAATCCGGATAAAAGTTGGAAGCCGGTGCTGGAGGAGAAATAGGGTGGACCTATCAGTGCCGTCGCATTAGTCCGAAAAAACGGCAGGCTTGTGCCTTTTGTGACCCGTCGTTTGCAGACCGATGCGGCGAGCACCTCGTTCGCCCTCATGTTAGTCAGGTGCTGCTTGAGCAAGGCTGGAGCTACGTGCCTGCGTGACGCTCTGTTCATCCAATGGATTTTGAAGCCCCGACAGGCGAGGGAACCGACGGCTGATGGAAACCCCGGCGACAATAGTAATGGCAGACAAACGCGAGTCAGTGAACAGCGTCCGTGTGGCTGCCGTTGCCTGGATACTAACGTCGGTCTTTTACTTCTATCAGTACGCTCTTCGCTCGGCGCCCGCGGTAATGATGCCGGAGCTCAGCAACGCCTTCGGCATCACACCGCTCGCTGTCGCCTCTATCGTCGGACTGTTTTACTACGGATACTCGCCCTTCAGTCTGGTCGCCGGAGCCGCCATGGATCGTATTGGACCACGCCGGCTATTGCCGGGGGCAGCGGCGGTGGTTGGCATCGGAGCATTGTTGTTCGCCACAGGCAATCGTGAGCTTGCCGGTGCCGGCAGGTTTCTTCAGGGAGCTGGAGGGGTCTTTGGCCTGGTCGGCGCCATCTACATCGCAACAAAAAATTTTGCACCTTCACGAGCAGCCACCCTAATTGGGGCAACCCAGATGTTTGGTATGGCTGGTGGATCGGCCGGGCAGTTTGCTGTTGGACCACTAATCGGTAACGGACTGGGATGGAATGTGTTCTGGACTGCAATGGGAATTGGCGGTTTGTTCATTGCCGCTGTCTTATTCGTACTCCTTCCTAAAGATAAACCAACAGAGCTTTCCGATAACTGGTTAAAGAGCGCGACCTCGGCTTTCAAAACTGTCTTCCAAAACCCGCAGTCGATTTTGTGTGGTCTAATCGCCGGCTTGTTATTCATTCCCACAACAATCTTCGACATGATTTGGGGAGTGCGATTTCTACAGGAAGCGTACGGATTCGACTATGGCTCGGCAGTGATGCGTTCAGCCACGGTTCCATTGGGTTGGATTATCGGTTGCCCCTTGCTCGGATTTGTTTCAGATCGAATAGGCAGAAGGAAGCCGGTTATCGTGGGTGGTGGTTTGGTGTTATTTGCATGTCTCGCTTGGATCCTTTACGGCAAAAGCGGAGTTTTCCCACCTTATGTACTTGGACTGGTCGCCGGCATCGCGTCGGGTGCGGCGATGTTGCCGTACACGGTAATCAAGGAAGCCAACCCGCCGCAGTTTGGCGGCACTGCGGCCGGGGTCGTCAATTTTCTGAATTTCACTTTTAGCGCGTTACTGGGCCCCGTGTTCGGTTGGATTCTTCAAAACGTATCAGGGGAACGAGATCGAATGGGTTTGCAGGATTACCAATCGGCATTTACGCCACTGCTCTATGGCGTGGCTCTCGCAATCCTTTTGACCCTGGTGTTGAAAGAGACAGGGTCCGCAGTTCGGTCAACTAAACCAAATGTGACTTAGGTGGTTGCACTGGGGCGCCCTACCGTCAGGAGAGTTGACAAATGAAGCAAGCAACCGGAACTGGAAAATACGAACGACTACTGGCGCGATGCGAAGGTTTGGCGCCAGTTCCAACAGCAGTGGCACATCCCTGTGAAACGACGGCTCTGCGTGGGGCGACAGAGGCATCGAAACACGGGTTGATCGTGCCATTGCTGGTTGGACCGGCTGAGAAAATCAAAGAGACTGCCGCTGCGGCGGGACTCGAACTCGACGAGCGACAGATCGTCAATGCGCCGAACAGCCATGCAGCAGCGGCAAAGGCTGTCGAACTCGTTCGCGAAGGCCGGGCCGAAATTTTGATGAAAGGGAGCCTGCACACCGATGAGTTGATGGCGGCGATCGTTTCACGCGAGGGTGGGTTGCGCACGGAGCGTCGCATAAGTCATGTCTTTGTAATGGATGTGCCGACTTACCATAAGGTACTCATCATTACGGATGGCGCAATCAATATCGCGCCAACTCTGGAAGACAAGCTTGATATCTGTCAGAACGCCATCGATCTGGCCGTTTCGCTCGGTCTAGAAAAGCCTAAGGTCGCAATGCTTGCTGCGGTCGAAACAGTCACCTCGAAGATGCCGGCAACAATTGACGCGGCAGCTCTGTGCAAGATGGCTGAACGCGGCCAGATTAAAGGCGGCATCGTGGACGGACCGTTGGCTTTTGACAACGCCATCAGCAAAGAAGCAGCCAAAACTAAAGGCATTAAATCCAGCGTTGCAGGAGATCCCGACATCCTGCTTGCGCCTGACCTGGAAGCCGGCAACATCCTCGCAAAGCAATTGAGCTTTCTGGCGAATGCGGACAGTGCAGGAATGGTGCTGGGGGCAAGAGTGCCCGTGATTCTTACCAGCCGTGCCGACAGTGTGCGCTCGAGAATCGCGAGTTGTGCTGTTGCAATGTTGGTTGCCCATGCACGGCGCAGCAAGCTGTAGGAGTGCTGTCATGGACGATTATGCCCTCGTACTCAATGCCGGCTCATCGAGTCTGAAGTTCTGCGTTTTTCAGCGACCCCCCAGCGAAAGCTGGCGCCTTGAAGCACGTGGCCAAATCGAAGGCATCGGCACGTCGCCTTGCCTACACGTCAAAGATGCCAGGGGTGAGAGCCTCGCAAAGCAGTCCGTCTCCGTTCGTGACGGACGTCAGGCCGTTGATGCTCTCGCCGCGTGGCTGCGATCGAAGTATGGCGGGTCGCGTGTGCTTGGCATTGGTCATCGGGTGGTACATGGAGGTTCTCGTTTCAATGGCCCGACGATCTTAAATCGACAAGTTCTAGCTGAGTTACGAGCGTTGGTCCCACTCGCACCACTTCACCAACCCTACAATATCGCGGCCATCGAAGCAGCCTTTGAACGATTACCAGATGTGCCGCAGGTTGCGTGCTTCGACACCAGTTTTCATCGTGGTCAACCGGAAGTTGCCGAACTCATTCCGCTGCCACGCGATCTTCGTCAGGCAGGACTCCAGAGATACGGTTTTCACGGTTTGTCTTACGAGTACATAGCTTCCGTCTTGCCGAAAGCTGCACCTGAGATTGCTGATGGTCGCGTAATTGTGGCACATCTCGGCAGTGGTGCGAGCTTGTGCGCTCTTAAAGAAGGAAAGAGTGTCGACACCACGCTCGGCTTTACCGCGCTTGATGGTCTATGCATGGGAACGAGGCCGGGAGCGCTCGATCCGGGCGTTGTGCTCCATCTGTTCCAGGGCCTGAAACTCTCCGCGAAAGAAGTCGAAACAATCCTCTACAAAAAGTCGGGTCTGCTCGGAATCTCAGGCATCAGCAACGACATGCGCGACCTGATTGGCCGCACAGAGCCTGAGGCGCGTCTTGCCGTCGATTACTTTATTTATCGCGTGGCCAAGGAGATCGGAGCACTCACCGCTGTGCTGGCTGGTATCGATGGGCTCGTGTTCACAGCGGGCATTGGTGAGAACTCTGCTGAAATCCGCGAGCGGATTTGCAGGGCGTGCACCTGGTTGGGAGTCGACCTTGATGAATCTGCTAACGAGGAGGGCGGCCCTGAGATCTCCACGTCGCGCAGTCAGGTCTCAGTCTGGGTAATCCCAACAAACGAAGAGTTGATGATTGCGCGGCATACCGGTTCGTTGCTGGGACTGGCAAAAGCCGCTCGTTGAACTATCGCGAATAAGGAGAGTTTCGATGGCTACCACTGCTCGAGGAATCGCAACTGACAAACCACCGCAATGGCAAGGATTCAATGGAGGGCTCTGGGCAAGTCAAATCAATGTCCGCGACTTTATTCAGCAGAATTACCTGCCATACCACAGTGACGAGTCGTTCCTCGCCCCCGCGACTAATCGCACAAAGAAGATCTGGTCGCGATTGAACGAACTCTTTTTGGAGGAGCGCCGCAAAGGCGTACTAGATATTTCACAGATTCCAAGTTCCATCACTGCGCACGGTCCCGGTTACATCGATCGGGAGAACGAAGTGATTTTCGGTCTGCAAACCGAAGCGCCACTCAAGAGGGCCATTATGCCGGCTGGGGGGTTCCGCATGGTCCTCAATGCGCTAAAGACTTATGGATACGAACCGGACCCGCACGTCGTGGAGACCTTCACAAAGCACCGAAAGACTCATAACGAAGGTGTCTTTGATGCTTACACGGAAGAAATCAGGCGTTGTCGCAGCTCACATATCTTGACTGGACTGCCGGATGCGTACGGGCGTGGACGCATTATTGGTGACTACCGGCGCGTCGCACTCTACGGAGTGGCCAGGCTGATAAAGAGCAAGCAGGAAGAAAAGCTCAGTCTCGATCCGTTGATGTCGGTCGATGAAGTCATTCGCGATCGCGAAGAACTCAGCGAACAAATTCGAGCGCTCAAAGAACTGCAAGAGATGGCAACAAGCTATGGCTTCGACATCTCCGCTCCAGCGCAAACAGCGCGCGAGGCCGTGCAGTGGCTCTATTTCGGATACCTCGCGGCAGTCAAGGAGCAAAACGGAGCAGCCATGTCGCTGGGCCGGACCTCGACTTTCCTCGACATCTACTTCGAGCGTGATTTGAAAGCAGGAACGTTAACAGAGGACCAGGCACAGGAGATCATCGACGACTTCGTAATCAAACTGCGCATCGTCCGCTTCCTGCGCAGTCCGGAATACGACGAGCTCTTCGCCGGAGATCCTACGTGGGTCACGGAATCAATTGCCGGGATGGGAGACGATGGCCGTCCGCTTGTTACCAAAACCAGCTTCAGATATCTGCAGACACTCTACAACCTTGGGCCTGCGCCGGAGCCAAATCTCACGATCTGGTATTCACCGCGCCTGCCTCAAGGGTTTCGAAACTTTGCCGCAAAGGTCGCCATAGATACCAGTGCCATTCAATTCGAAAGCGATGAAATCATGCGTCAGGCATGGGGTGACGACGGGGCGATCGCTTGCTGTGTGTCCCCAATGCTTGTCGGCAAGCAAATGCAGTTCTTTGGAGCGCGCGCGAACCTGGCAAAGTGTCTGTTGTATGCAATCAACGGCGGCAGAGATGAGATCACCGGCAAACAGGTGGGCCCGGAAAATGAGCCCGTTAAGGGTGAATATCTCGACTTCGATGACATTATCGGCAAATTTGAAAGGATGATGGACTGGCTCGCTGCCGTCTATGTCAATGCCATGAACATCATCCACTACATGCACGACAAGTACGCATACGAGCGCGTGGAAATGGCACTGCATGATTTTGCACCACTCAGAACAATGGCTTTTGGCATGGCTGGCCTGTCTGTGGTGGCCGACAGTTTGTCAGCCATCCGTTATGGAAAGGTTCGAGTTGTGCGCGACGAAACCGGCCTGGTGATTGACTATCAAAACGAAACCGAGTTTCCGCAGTTCGGCAATAACGATAACCGGGTGGACCAACTGGCTTCGTGGCTGGCCAGTACCTTTATGAGCAAACTGAGGAAGCACCCCACCTATCGTCACGCGCTTCACACCCAGTCGATCCTGACGATCACGTCAAACGTCGTATACGGCAAGAATACCGGCAACACGCCTGATGGTCGGCGCCAAGGAGAGCCATTTGCGCCCGGAGCCAACCCGATGCATGGACGAGACAAACTCGGAATTCAAGCGTCGGCTGCTTCCGTCGCCAAGATTCCATACCGCGACGCAGCTGACGGGATTTCCCTCACTACCACTTTGTTACCGGAAGGTCTCGGGAGGGTCAGAGAGGATCGGATCACGAATTTACGGAACATGCTCGACGCGTTTTTTAGCCTCACGGGTTATCACATGAATGTCAATGTGCTCAATCGGGAAACCTTAATGGACGCGATGGACCATCCTGAGAAATATCCCAGTCTAACGATCAGGGTTTCGGGATACGCGGTGAACTTCGTGCGGCTGACGCGCGAACAGCAAATGGATGTCCTCAACCGAACGTTTCATGGAGGTTGATGGTCATGAGCAAGGAGAAACCGGCAGAAGAAGTTCCGCTCGAGGCGCTAAACCCTTACGAGTTGCGGGTAAATCTGGGAACCAAGGTTAGCGAATCAGCAGTGCAAGCGGCGCTCAGGACAGGAGACGTGGGATTTCTTCATTCGTTCACAACAGGCTCGACCGTGGATGGGCCAGGTGTTCGAGTCGTTGCCTGGACGTCCGGTTGTCAATTTCGTTGCTTGTACTGCCATAACCCCGACACGTGGAACATGATGAACGGTATGCCGGTGACTCTCGAGCGGGCGATCGAAGCGCTTGGAAAGTATCGCCATGGTCTAAGAATCATGTCAGGCGGATTCACGCTGAGCGGTGGTGAGCCTCTTATGCAAGACCGGTTTGCTGCCAGACTCCTGACCCGAGCGAAGGCGATCGGCATTCATACCGCATTGGATACCAACGGTTTTCTTGGTGAACGTCTATCCGATCAGGAGTTGGACCAGATCGACGTAGTACTACTCGACATTAAGACGTGGGATTCGGCGCGTCATCAACGTCTGACCGGGAAAGATGTTGGTCCAACACTGGACTTTGCGCGCCGGCTTGCCGATCGCAAGAGAACGATTTGGCTGCGTTACGTGTTAGTGCCGGGATTGACTGACGATGTTGATGACATCAATCAGACCGCCACCTTTGCCGCAGGGCTGGGAAACGTTCAGCGAGTAGACGTGCTGCCATTCCACCAGATGGGCCGATACAAATGGAAGAAACTTGGAATCAACTACACGTTGGACAATGTTTCTGCGCCTTCGCCCGAACTGATTGAGCGTGTTTGTAGGCAGTTCACCGCCGTTGGTTTGAAGGCCTACTGAGTCATTTGTGTCGTTGGTGCTTTTTGTGGTTAACGGTGCACTAAAGTCAGAAACGAGTAGTGCTCTACTATGGAGTCTTCTCTGCGTATCTCTGCGTGCCTCTGCGACTCTGCGGTTAATGCTTCTTACTCCATATTTACCGCCAAGACGCAGAGGCATGCAGAGATACGCAGAGTGAAATTAGGGCACCACCCACGAGTGTGAAGCGTTTACATCGCCACGGGATGCGTGAGGTTCTTGATTCATGACGATACAGGCAGTATCTAAAGTAGACGGCATTGAATCGCAAGTGCTCAGTACGCCGTTTAGCAAATTCCTGCGCCGCCCGGTGAACTGGTTGCTACTGTTCATTCCGATTACTGTCGGGCTGGAACATCTCGCTCATGTGTCAGCGCCGGTGCTCTTTTTCCTGGCGGCAGTGGCTATTGTTCCTATCGCGGTTCAGATCGTCGGCGCCACCGAACAGATAGCATCACGGACTGGAGATGCTGTTGGCGGATTGCTGAATGCAACTTTTGGAAACGCACCGGAGTTGATCATCGCGCTGGTTGCATTGAAGGCGGGCTATTTGGACATGGTCCGAGCGTCACTGGTTGGGGCGATACTTGCCAACTTATTACTCGCGCTTGGCGTTGCGTTCTTAACCGGCGGCCTCCGTTTTCATGAGCAGCGATTTAATCCACTCGCGGCGCGGACATACAGCACAATGATGTTTCTTGCGGCGGTCAGTATGCTCGTGCCAAGTAGTTTTAGTCGGGTCTTTGCGCCAGACGCTGTAATCAGGGCCGAGTCGCAACTGAATGTAAGTATCGCCATCATATTACTCGGCGCTTATGGACTTTATATCCTGTATTCGCTGAGAACTCACTCTAGCGCATTTGCCAGTGCAGAGAGCGTGCAGGATGCAGACCCGCATGAAGAACACTGGAGCGTGTCACGCGCTGTCATCACCTTGATCGGCGCCTCAGTGCTGGCGGCATGGATGAGTGAAATTCTCGTTGGCGCCGCGGAAGAAACAGGTAAAGCACTGGGCATGTCGCAGGTATTCATAGGGATCGTCTTCGTGGCCATTGTTGGTGGCGCGGCTGAAAGCGGCTCAGCGATTGCGATGGCGCGCAAAAACAAGATGGACCTATCGGTAGGAATCGCTCTTGGGAGCTGTATCCAAATCGCATTGTTTGTCGCGCCGTTACTTGTGCTGGCAAGTTATTTCATCGCGCCGCAACCGCTCGAACTTGCCTTCGGCCGGGCGGAAATCGGTTCGCTATTGATGGCGGTGTTAATTGGTGCGATGGTTAGCGGCGATGGACAGTCGAATTGGTTCAAGGGCGTGCAATTGATCACCGTTTACGCAATTGTTGCACTAATGTTTTATCTCATTCCTGAAGCTGCTTTGGACAAAAAGTGAGTTTTGGGAATAGTTTTCTCTGCGGCCCTCTGTGTATCGCTGCTTTCTCTGCGTTTTAACGATCATTTGTACGCAGAGGCCGCCAAGATACACAGAGGGCCGCAGAGAAAACCAATCCGACTTTTTGTGCAAAGCTTCCTGAAGTAGCAAAGTGACTCTGGACCATCTTGCACCGGACCGTGGCAGGGATTTTGGTTAGCCTCACCCCCCGAGCAGCCAGTCGTCTCCACCAGACCTGTCACAATTAACAGTTATGTTCCCCCGCGGTCGCCAGTATCTTCAGATGTGGCCCACTGCCAAAAAAGAAAGTCACACAAAGGAGACATTTGCGATGAAGCGATTATGGTCACTTGCGCTGCTCTTGTTCATTTTTGCGCCA
>Ga0079215_10000269_pt1 | contig 11450 bp, 12 predicted proteins | sample NCControl_FD_77004 | JGI IMG/M metagenome (GOLD analysis project Ga0079215, IMG submission 77004) | Agricultural soil microbial communities from Utah to study Nitrogen management - NC Control | ecosystem: Environmental > Terrestrial > Soil > Agricultural land | place: USA: Utah | collected...
GAGCCAATGACGATGACGATGATGGAGCCAATGACGATGACGATGATGGAGCCAATGACGATGACGATGATGGAGCCAATGACGATGACGATGATGGAGCCAATGACGATGACGATGATGGAGAAACATCAGATGGGGGAATAAGTTCTCGCGGAGACCGTTTTGCTGGTGATGACTATGATGGAGATGACGATGATGGAGCCAATGACGATGACGGAGCCGATGACTATGATGGAGATGACGATGATGAGTTTGTAGACAACGACGGCGCATAGAATGATTAAATGCTACTTGTGAAACACAACCACAAGTAGAATCGATATCATGCGCAACAACACCAAAAGAAGACTTGACATGAGAGCCAGAACAGGGTTTACGCAAAGTGCTCTGAATCCCGACCTGCAGATAGTCTAGAAGTAAATAACACTTGAGATTTCAAGTTGGTTACCTCATGTTTTATCACTGCAGGAATCTTGACATCTTCGTGCCCCTATGCTAGAGCTGCAAGCTTAGTATCATCACCGTCTCGCTCAAGTCGCCTATGCTCAGGATTGCGATACAAAAACTCATGAACCACCTGAGCAAACGACTTAACGGCTAGTCTGCGACAAAAAAGAAAGCTATCGCAATTATGATATAGACTGCCGTCAGCATTACGCCTTCAAACCAGTTACTTCTTCCGTCGTGCACTATCAGGTTCAGAATTATCGCTGCTAGGAAAATTGTAGCAAGCTCTAACAGTGTAAACACAAGCGTAAATGGCTGGCCCATTGCAATGCCTGCAAATACTAGAATCGGGACTACAAAAAGCGCTATCTGGGTGCCTGAGCCTGCTGCTATGCCGATCGAAAGCTCCATCTTGCCTTTCCTTGCAAGGAGAATTGCACTACTGTGCTCGGCTGCATTACCAACGATACCCACAATTATTGCACCTACGAACAGTTGGCCAAAGCCAAGTTCTTCACCTGTTGTCTCGACAGAGGCCACCAGTATCTCGCTTACTACTATGACACCCGCCATGCTTGCGGCAAGGAGCAGGAACGACTATTTCTTGCTCCAGTGTGTGCCGTGGCTTTCATGTATGTCCTCAGCAGTTTCAGGTAGAGTGAACAGATGTTTGTGGGTAACGAATGTGAATACTATCCCAAGAATGTAAACGATCAACAGGATGATTGCCAATGCATCGCTCAGCAGCTGCACCTGTCCTTGGTTCTCTGAAGGTGAAAGGATAGTGCTTGCCAAAATGGTTGGGACTGCAAGTCCAATTACTGCCAAGAAAAGCATTGATGACTGAGTACCAATATTTTCCCTGCTAAAGCTTTGCTCTTTATATCTAAAACCACCGACAATAACGCTCAACCCCAAGATGAGAAGTATGTTGCCAATTATTGCACCTGTAATGGATGCTTTAACTAGGTCTAGTAGACCTGCGCTGATGGCAGTCACTGCAATAATGATCTCTGCAGCATTACCAAAGGTGACATTCAGAAGTGATCCTGCTGTAGGGCCATAGTGTGTTGCAAGATGTTCTGTGGAATCGCCTATCAGTTTTGCAAGTGGAATGAGCGCTATTGCTGATATTACAAATAGGACCAAATGATCAGCATGGGCAAACTCTAATGCGGCGGCTATTGGTGCAAATATCAGAAGGATGTAAATAGCCGAGGATTTTGTCAGCTTGACAGATTTGAGCAACTATTATACTTTTGATCATCCGTTGTTTAGTATATTTTAATTGTTATGACAATTGTCCCATCATCATAGAAGCTGCTCGCATTTCTAATCGAGATGATTTCTTTTTACAGAGGCAAATCATTGGAATGCACTTGTTGTGCTGCTAAGGGCCAGCTTTTTTCTTGCTGTTGCTGCAGCTGCTGCGATGACAAATATTATCATCCTCATTTTGGACACATGACTAATCGATTTAGCCTATCATAGTGAATCATGAGTACACAAGGTGTGAAATAATCAGTGAGCCCATACAATATTCCTATTAGAACCTTCTTCATAGCATCACCAGTTAAAGGACGAGCGATCCAATCTGCAAACTAACTAGACTAACTTGCTGTTCTGAAATTAAAAGTGCGGGGGGTGGGATTCGAACCCACGAATCCCTAAGGAACAGGGTTGCAGGAACCAGCCGGCTCATTCTAAGCTTCGCACCCTTTTCTTCTTTCTCAAAAGAAAAAGAGACCTGCGCCGTTGACCGGGCTTGGCGACCCCCGCGCGCCTAAGAAAGCAAGAACTCTCAGCCAAATTTATCTATTTATAGCTTGGCAACAGTAAAAAATAATAACATAGATATGCAAGCAAGCAATATCAGGCCTCGGCTCTTTGGTACAAATGGAGTACGCGGAGTTTACGGTCAAGAACTTACACATGATCTTGTGATTGATCTCTGCTATGCACTTGGCACGTACTTCGGCAAAGGGCCCATAGTAGTGGGATATGATGGACGCAAATCGCACCATGTCCTGTCAAAACTTGTCAGATCCACTCTCAACTCCGCAGGGCTTGATACTGCAAACGCAGGACTTATCCCGACTCCCTGCTTGCAGTATGCCGCAAAGCGCCTAGGATACAGCGGAGGGGTCATGATAACTGCATCACATAACCCGCCGGAGTACAACGGGATCAAACCTACTGCGGCAGATGGCGTAGAAATTCCAAGGGAAGATGAGCTGAAGGTCGAGGATATCTATTATTCAAAGAGATTTATCAGGATAGATGGAACCGGTCGCGATTATATTGATTACAATATTGTCAGTAAGTACATCGAGGCTATGCTTGCCCTCATAGATGTCGACAGGATAAGGCAACGAAAATTCACTGTGGTAATGGATACTGGAAACGGCGCGCAAGCAGTCGTTGCTCCGCTTGTAGCAAAAAAGCTTGGTTGCAAAGTAATCGTCATCAATGGTCAGATAGATGGGGACTTTCCTGGCCGTGGTTCAGAGCCAACACCGGACAATCTTGAAGTGCTCTCAGAAGCTGTCAAATCGGCAAGGGCGGATTTTGGAGTTGCATACGACGGCGACGGGGATCGTAGCATCTTTTGTGACAACAGCGGCATGATCTACATGGGCGACAAGACTGGCGCACTTTTGGTCAAGCACTTGCTGTCACAAAAGCATAAGGGTTCCGAAGTTGTTTGTCCTATCAACACTTCAATGATACTATCTATAGTAGCAGAACAGGCCGGCTCTAAAATAATTAACACCAAGGTTGGAAGTGTCGAAGTATCTCGAGAAATGGTGAAGCGCAGCTGCCCGCTTGGGCTGGAAGAGAATGGCGGCTTTATGTACGGCCCGCTAAATGAGGTAAGGGATGGGGCAATGGCTACTGCACTTGTACTTGATATGATCGCAGCATCTGGCAAGTCACTTTCCGAGCAAATTGCGCAGCTGCCACAGACCTTCCAGTATAAGACCAAGTTTACGTGTGCTTCACGAGAAGTAGTCGACAGGATAATTAAGATATGCAGCGAGCATGGAAGCCCCAAAAAGGTCGAGACACTTGATGGAGCCAAGATTTGGATCGATGAGGAGACTTGGTTGATGTTAAGACCTAGTGGAACTGAACCCCTGATCAGAATGTATGCAGAATCAACTGACAAATCGCTACTGGATTCAAAGGTTGATGAATACCGCAGGTATGTGCAGTCCCTGATATAGGAATGGACAACATTTTTAATACGCTTACTATCCTTACACAGAAGAATAAGATGATCCCAATGGGTGATAGAAAAAATGAGTAAGCCATATTATGTCAAGTTTGAAACTTCTAAGGATCTGGTAAATGCAGTTTACGAGGCTGTTAGGGTATCAAAGCAGAGCGGTAAAGTCCGCAAGGGCACCAATGAGACCACCAAAGCTATAGAACGCGGTGTATCAAAGCTAGTTGTAATTGCCGAGGATGTCGAGCCGCCAGAAGTTGTGGCTCATCTGCCGATTCTCTGCGAAGAGAGAAACGCACCGTTTATCTTTGTACCTAGCAAGCAGCAGCTGGGTGCGTCACTTGGAATCGATGTGGGCTCTGCCGCTGCCACAATTGTCGATGCTGGCGAGGCTCAACACATTGTTGAACAAGTCGTCAGCTCTATAAGTGCGATGAAGGGAGTGGCAGCCGCCCCGAAATGATAGGTGTGGAGACTAATAGATGAGCAGCAAGGCAGCAGAAGAAAAGGTCGTCCCTGCGGAGGTAATCCAGATAGTAGGCAGGACAGGGATCGCCGGCGAAGTCATACAGGTACGTGTCAAGGTTCTCGAAGGTAAGGATAGAGGCCGGATTCTTACAAGGAATGTCAAGGGTTCTATTCGGATGAACGATATCTTGATGCTTAGAGAAACCGAGCGTGAGGCCCGCAAGATAAGGTGATAATAGTGAATGAGCAAGACAGCAACATCTCTACGCAACTGCTCCTTCTGTGGTAGACATATCACCAGTGGACATGGAATCATGCTTGTCAAAAATGACGGACATGTGCAGTGGACTTGCTCGAGCAAGTGCAAGAAGAACATGCGGGTGTTAAAACGTGACCCACGAAAACTCAAGTGGACAGTTCGTTATGTAAAGGGCGGGCTGCACATGAAAAAGCAATAGTGGTGGTAGATAGGCCATGGCATCTGAGCAAACGCTAATTGTTGTCAAGCCAGATGGTTTTAGACGTCATCTGACGGGCAAGATATTGGCGCGCTTTGAAGAAAAAGGCTTCCATCTAAGGGACTTAAAGTTATACAATTTCACTAAGGAAAAGGCACAGGAATTTTACTCTGTTCACAAGGACAAGCCATTTTTTGGCGAATTGCTATCTTTTATTATGTCTGGTACCGTCGTGGCATGTATCCTAGAGGGCAGTAATGCAGTAAATACGGTAAGGCTCATGATCGGCTCCACCAAGTCATTTGAAGCAGCTCCAGGAACCATCAGAGGTGACTTTGGCCTCGGGTTTACCGATAATATTATCCACGCTTCGGATTCTCCTGAAAGCTTCATAAAAGAGTCGCGTGTCATTTTTGGCTGATCCAATATACGTGGAACTTAGGCAGCCAATCGTCGTAGTTTTGGGTCATGTAGACTCTGGCAAGACTTCGCTACTGGACAACATTCGTGGCACTGCAGTTCAGGCACGAGAAGTCGGCGGTATAACGCAGCACATAGGTGCAAGCTTTTTACCCATTGAAACCGTCAAAGAGATAACTGGGCCGCTATACGCTAAACTTGCCAAGGCAGAAGCGGCAATACCTGGACTGCTTGTCATCGATACACCTGGCCACGAGATTTTTGCGAACCTGCGCACACGGGGCGGCTCTGCGGCCGACATTGCTATAGTCGTTGTCGATGTGAATAAGGGTTTTGAAGCTCAGACTATTGAAAGCATGGACATTCTGAAAAAGCGCAGGGTACCATTTGTCATTGCGCTCAACAAAGTCGACAGGGTTGCTGGCTGGCGCACCTCTACACGATTCATTTCTGAAGATGTAAAAAGGCAGGATACCGCTGTGCAGACTTTGCTTGACGAAAAGATATACAGCGTTGTTGGAATGCTCTCGAGGCTGGGCTATCCATCAGAGGCATTCTGGCGAGTCAAGGATTACACAAAGGAAGTTGCGATAGTACCTGTCAGTGCAAGAACCGGCGTAGGAATACCGGAACTCTTGGCCGTAATGGTGGGTCTAACACAGCAGTACATGGGAAAGAAACTGGAGCGCCATTCCAAGGATGCTGCAAGGGGTATAGTGCTTGAATCTAGCGAAGAAACCGGCCTTGGACCGTCTGCAAACATCATTCTTCTTGATGGAGTACTGCATCAGGGCGACAGCATCGTTGTAGGCAAGCGCGATGGTGCAATTTCCACCAGGATAAAAGCGTTGTTGCTGCCCAAGCCCCTTGACGAAATGCGAGACCCTCGAGACAAATTCAAGCAGGTCAACGAGGTAATAGCCGCTGCAGGCTTGAAGATAACCTCGCCGGACCTTGAGGGAGTGCTGGCAGGAAGTCCTGTATACGTTTACAACAACAGTCAGAGGAAGAGCAAAGAGGAGCTTGACCACCTAAAGTCACTTGTAGAATCAGAGGTCAAGAATGCGATCGTAAGCAACACACAAACTAGCGGAGTGGTATTGAAATGTGATACTATCGGCTCGCTTGAGGCCATAGTAGACTTGCTCAAGAAAGCAAATGTTGCCATCCGAATGGCAGACATTGGCAACATCACAAGAAGAGATGTTGTAGAAGCCGCTGCGGTGAGGGAGACTGACCGCTATCTTGGAGTCATGTTAGGCTTTAACGTCAAAGTGCTTGAAGATGCACAAAAGGAGGCGCAGGATCGTGGGGTGAATATCTTTAACGAGCAGATAATCTACAACCTTGTACGAAGCTACACAGACTGGGTAGCATACCAACGTGAACATGAAGAATTGATCATGTTCAATGAGCTGCCGCCTATATGCAAATTCCAGTTCCTCAAAGGATTCATTTTTAGGCGCAATGACCCCGCTGTCTTTGGCGCTGAGATTCAGGTAGGCAGGCTCAGGCAAAAGGTGCACGTGATAAATGAAGAAGGTAAGAAGGTAGGCACTGTACATCAAATACAGGAAAGCGGGAAAGCGATTGAGGAAGCAACTGCGGGCATGCAGGTAGCAGTTTCGGTCAAAGAACCGACAATTGGCCGTCAGATAAATGAGGGCGATGTTTTTTATGCAGATCTCAACAGCAGGCAGGCAAAGCAATTGCTTGAGAGGTTCAACCACAGACTAAACGATTCCGAAAAGGAAGTTTTGAACACGCTTGTTGCTAAGAAAAGAAAGAGCGACCCGGCCTTCGGGTACCTTTAAGATCCAATTACTGGTACTTTTGAAGCAAGCCTTCCAGACCCTTTTCCCCTACTGCACCAACTGCCCTGTCCACAGCCTTGCCGTTCATAAACATGATAAATGTTGGAATGGCGTAGACGTCGTAGCGCATTGCAATCCCTTGGTTGTCGTCTACATTCAATCTTCCAAATGCCACCTTGTCGCCATATTTTTTTGCCAGCTTGTCAAATATAGGAAGCATGAACTGGCAAGGGCCGCACCATGTTGCCCAAAAATCCACCAATACCGGCTTGCTGCCTCCCACGATCTCATCAAAATTTCTCTCGGTCAATTCTACCAGGCCGCTACTAGCAGCGTGTATGCTTGCCGTTTTCCTTTCTTCACCCATGTTTAGACAAGATACAAGTACATGAATTATTATTTAAGATTTATTGGCTGGTTGCATGCATTTTGAGGGCTAGGCATCTTTTTTAGACGAAAAATTACCTAATTCTCCTAACTGAAAAAGGGAATAAGGCCTCAGTGCCTTAGCTGTAGTCATCAAGAATGTTAGGGCAGGCGCAAAAAAAAGCTTGCTACATGATCTCACTGATCGTTGTTATAGGGGATATTCGCAACTGTTATGGTTTCGCTGCTATTAGGAATTCTCGAGGAGGGCATCATGATTGCCTGCAGCAATATCTGCATATGCTTCTTTTGCAGGTTTGCCTTCGACCTTTACGCCCATACTAACGCAAGATCCGAGGACCTCTTTGACAGCACCTCTCAGATCCTTAGCGTAAGAGCCATCAATCTTCATCTTGGCTATTTTGACAGCACTTGCCATCGACAGGTCGCCAACATAATCCCTGCCGGGGGTGCCTGAGCCCTTTGGTATCCCTGCCTCTTTTGCCACCAGAGCAGTTGTAGGCGGGATGCCAACTTCAACCGTAAACTTTTTTGTTTCGGTATCCACCTCTACTTTGACTGGAACCTTCATGCCGGGAAAATCCTTTGTCTTTTCGTTAATGGTATTTACTACTTGCAGCACATTGACGCCCATCGGACCCATTGCTGGACCCAGAGGTGGCCCTGCATTAGCTTCTCCCCCGCTTACTAGAGCCGAGATGGATTTCTTTTCGCCCATAATATCCAAGCAGTGCATTTAGCCAAATTATAATTCTTGCTCTTATATTGAGCGCCGATGGTTAGCTTTGACAGGTTTTTAAACCTGTGATGTGTGTTAATGCCGGATGTCAGATCAGGAGCCTAATGAAGGCGTCGGGTCTTTATTCTTCGAGCTTGCCGGCGACCTCCGTCTCTTGATGCTGACAAAGCTCAACCAAAAGAGTTATCGTCTTTCCCAGCTTGCCACAGAGCTTAACGCTACTATGCAAGAAGCCCACCGGAACATGACACGTCTGATTCAGGCAGGGTTAGTAGCCAAAGGTAGAGAAGGCGAGCTCATGCTAACTGTTTATGGCAGAACGGTGGTAATGTTAATGCCAAGTTATAATTTTCTGTATCGCAACAAGGAATTTTTCCTTGACCACAGTCTTGGCGACCTGCCGACCAAGTTTATCCAGAGGATGGGGGCGTTTCAGAGCTGTGAAATAGTGCACGGCGTCATGGCAATACTTCAGCGCTGGAAGAATCTCTACAGTGAATCTGAGCAATACATCAAAGAGATAATGGCACAGGTGCCACTCGATCTTATTGAAACAGTGAGCAGTAGAGTAGAGAAAGGTGTAAGGTTCTCCTATATTTTTGCCGCCAATTCTGTTGTCCCAAAAGGGCGGACTCAGATTCTCCAAAAGCTTGGATGGCGCAATTTTATCAGCACGGGCCTAGTTGAGCGCAGGATGCTGCCTGAGGTAAAAGTGATGACGATTTTTAATGAAAAACAAGGATGCGTGCTCTTTCCTAACATGAAGGGTGAACCGGATCTAAATATCATGTTTTACGGTGAGGACAAGGAATTTCTTGAATGGTGCTCTGACCTTTTTGCATACCAGTGGGAAAAGGCTGAACCGTTTGACGAAAGCAAGCTGAAGAACGAAGTATAGATCACGTTTTTATACATCAGACTTCATCAAGCATGCATGCCAAAAGCTTTTGTTCTTATGAATGCCGAACTTGGAAGTGAGGATTCTCTTGTTAATGAATTGAAAAAACTTGATAGTGTCAAGGAGGTCTACCAAGTTTACGGTGTTTATGACATTGTAGCACAGGTTGAAGCTGACACAATGGATAAGGTAAAGGAAACGATCACCTGGAAGCTTCGAAAGCTCAACGGCGTCAAATCTACATTGACTATGATAGTCATGGAATAATGAAGCGTGTGGCTGTAGATACCTCCACTACCTTACAGAAGAAGTATTTGCCCATTAGTGCAACGGACACGCCAAGAAATACTACTATTACGAGTGCATGTGTGGCATCGTAACTAATGTCGCCGCAGTTTCACGCCGGGCTCTTCATAGAGAGGGTGTGTATATTACTGTAAGCACAATATGTGCTAAAAATTGTGGGAAATAGGCGATCTGGATTAGGTCTCTTAGGCGCCCTTGCCCTAATCTATGACTATGTATTTTTTACCGAGCATTACTATTATTTACTCTATATCCATCTTCTTTAAGATACTCTAGATCTCAAGACATCACAGGATAGCAACTTTAATCAATCTGTCTGCCGATGACGACAGCTGATGGATCTCTTTAGCAAAATAAGAGGCGGTAGCGAGCAAAAGGTGTGGAAATGCGAGCACTGCAACATGATCTTTGATGATAAGGAAAGAATGAAACGCCATAAAAGAAAGGCTCACGGAGAAAAGAGTGGAGGAGATGATATGCCCAATATGAACCCCTTTGGCTTTTCATAGCACAAAGGCTTATTTCTTGTCAATATATTCTACAGGTAGACTCGGGTAGTATGTTCCCAATACACGACGACATAGAACGTATGCATGGAAGGCCATACCTGAATTATGGCTTGATCGCAATAAATGTGATCGTCTTTATCTGGGAGGCATCGGCTACAAGCTTCTTCTCAGATCCCCGTGCAACTGAGGATATATTTATGACCTATGGCGCAGTTCCAAACAGGATAGTAAATGACTTTCCTGGCAGCGCGCCTACGGTCATTACATCCATGTTCATGCACGGAGGAATTGCCCATATCATCGGCAATATGGTATTTCTTTTCGTATTTGGTGACAACATTGAGGACAGGTATGGTAAGATAAAGTATATCCTTATCTATCTTGGATGGGGAGCAGCAGCCGCCCTTGCCCACAGCTTTTACGCTGTTTCAACTGGGCAGGGAGAGATACCTGCAGTCGGTGCATCAGGTGCGATTTCCGGCATCCTTGGCGCATACCTTGTCATGTATCCAAGAGCCAACATCCTTACCATAATAGCAGTGTTCTTCATCTATACAGTTCGTATACCTGTGCTGGTCTACATACCCTTCTGGTTCATAATGCAGTTGATTTTTGCCATCATCGGGCAATTGGGACCCGTGGGTGAAGCAGCAGGTGTTGCATATCTTGCTCACATCGGAGGTTTTGTTGCAGGTGCTCTTACTGGCCTTGCATGGAGGGCACTACCTAACTCAGTGAAATACAAAGATGCTGCAAAGGAAGTTCAAGTCAAGCCGATGTTCCGAAATCGCATGGCAAGGAACGTCCGGCCTCGAATCGAGGATGTTGTGCCTGCGACGCCTGAAGTGATAGAGGGCCCAGACTACTACGAGGTGATCGCCGAGATCCGTGGCGTGTCTGATGCTTCCGACATCAGTGCAAGATACGAACCAGAAACGCGGCAAGTAAGGATAGTTGCCCGTGGAACAAGAAAGTATGAATTGTTAGTAAAGTTGCCAGACACTGCGGTTAACCCTGTGGTAAAACACATTCAGTACGTTAATGGAATAGCTCGCATCAGGCTTGCAAAAAACAACATATAATAACCTTACAGCAAATTTAAAATATCCCGCGCAGTCCCTTTAAATTTACAATTTTAGGAGAAATGTGAAAAATGTCAATACAACAGGGTTCAGCTGGTGGCGTCCCGGTGTTAATTCTCAAGGAAGGTACATCGCAGACCAAAGGCCGAGATGCCCAAAAGAATAACATCACTGCTGCAAAGCTGATTGCTGAAATCGTCAGAAGCTCACTTGGCCCAAGAGGAATGGACAAGATGCTTGTTGACACTCTTGGCGATGTAACAATAACAAATGACGGTGCTACAATTCTCAAAGAGATAGACGTTCAGCATCCAGCAGCCAAGATGATGGTAGAGATTAGCAAGGCTACAGACAATGAGGTGGGAGATGGCACAACCTCTGTAGTGGTGCTTGCTGGCGCACTCATCGAAAAGGCTGAAGAGCTAATCAACAAGGATGTGCACCCCACAGTCATTGTAGACGGTTACCGAAAGGCTGCGACAAGGGCTATTGAAATATTAAACAATATCGCACACAAGATTGCCGGCAATGAAAAGCAAGAACTGATACGAATAGCCAAGACAGCAATGCAAACAAAGCTAGTGTCAGCAGAGTCTGAGGATCTTGCTCAGATAGTAGTTGACGCAGCCCTTGCAGTGTCTGAAAAGACTGATTCTGGTTTTAGGCTCGATATTGATGATGTCAAGGTAGAAA
>Ga0079215_10000272_pt1 | contig 11394 bp, 7 predicted proteins | sample NCControl_FD_77004 | JGI IMG/M metagenome (GOLD analysis project Ga0079215, IMG submission 77004) | Agricultural soil microbial communities from Utah to study Nitrogen management - NC Control | ecosystem: Environmental > Terrestrial > Soil > Agricultural land | place: USA: Utah | collected...
AAACAGTGGGACCTTGCCTCGCCCGTTGAGCCCGGCGCGATCGAAATGGCCCAGTATTATTGGTACCTGAACTGTTCAAAAGCTGCGCGCGAGCTCAGTTTTAAACCTCGCGATCCCGGCGAGACCCTGCACGAGACGGTCGTCTACCTGCGAGAAAACTTCCTTGGCGGCAACGCCTTCGGTAAATAAAGTTCCATCTTCGGGGAACTCTTTACCCGGCTGGGGCGTCTTAAGACAGTCAACCTCGGGCATTAAGATAGACAAAAACAAGGAGCTTTTATGGGCTGGATTAGGGCACTAATTCTTGTCTGTGCGTCGATTGGCGTCGTCGCGGCTCAAAAATCATCGGTACCCACGCTCCAGCTCGGCACACCGCTCGAGCGCACGCTTTCAGCCGGACAATCCCACACCTTCCAAGTAGTCGCCGAAGAGAACAGTCTGGTCCAGATAACAATCGAACAACGCGGCATCGACGTTGTCGTACGCGTCCATCATCCACTCGGCAAGAAACCCGCTGAATACGACTCACCAACTGGAACCGATGGGACGGAAGACGTTTCCTTTGTCACTGCGAGCAAATCACCTTACCTGATAGAAGTAACGCCGTTGGGCCGTGAACCGGTTCCGGCCGGTAAATACAAGATCGAGCTGACTGAATTGCGCCCGGCGACCGAGCAGGAGATCAAAGAAAGCAAGAGTCAGGAGGCACTGAAAGCGCGCGGCCTCGCTTTGCTTAGTGAGATCGAAGGGACCATAGCCGAAGTGCGCTTGCCTCACACACGAGTCAAAGCACAGATGCAGGCGGCGTTGCTGCTGTGGGAGTCGGATGACAAGCGGGCTTTGAAGTATTTCACGGATGCGGTAACCGGATTTAAAGAGTTGATGGCAAACATCGATACGGCTTCCCGGGAGTACAACAAGAACTACCACGTCATAATGAGTCTGCGCTATGAGATCGTGCAGGCGCTGACAACTCGGCAGCCCGAGATGGCGTTGAGCTTTCTGCGCTCGATGCCGCCGCTCGCCGACCCTTACGGCAATCAGCGCGATCTGGCAGCAAACGAAGCGGCGATGGAAATGGAGATCGCAAATCAGATTGCTGTGAAGGATCCGAAACGTACGCTCGAAATCGCTCGTGAGAATCTCAAGACGCGATACTCGTCAGCTCTCGTCCACACCATCGCCACTCTCCGACAAAAGAATCCGGAAATGGCAGCCGAACTGGCTGGTGAGGTCGCCAACAAAATGCTCGGCGAGAATTTAACTAACAATTCGCAAGCCGCCTCTTTAATCATAGGTCTGATTCAAATATCCGGGCCGGCAGGTGACAACCAGGGTGCCGAAACCAACGGCTCGTCGCGGCGTACGGCTCTCCTGTCGGATCAACAACGCCGTGAGCTGATGCAGAAAGCGTTGAAAGAGGCGCTGGCTTTCAAATCTCCAACGGCGATCCATTACACATCGGATCGCCATTACGCGATGGGTCTTCTTCACGGTTTGCAGTCGCTGGGGGCAGAGATTGACACGTTGGAGAATGGAAGCTCGGCTGCTGTCAATAAAAAGTTTAGCGAACTGTCAGCTATCAACAACTCGATGAACCCGGGAGTGCAGGAATACTACGACGCCGTCAACAATATGAACATGCCCGTCGACGAAGTCATTCAAGTGTTGTCGAAGGCGCCGCAGCAACTAAGAGAACAACTCTTCACTCAACTCTCGGGCCGTCTTCAGAATAGTGGCGACATGGCCCGCGCGAGACAGATCGTGAACGATCACGTCACCACTCCTTACCAGCGGCAGCAAGCGCTTTACAATCTCGACCTACAAGAGATGTATCGCGCAATGTCAAAGGGAAAAATAGAGGAAGCTCTCAGAAGCGTGGCGAGTTTTCCGACGACTCAGGAACGCGCACAGGCGCTGTCACAGTTGGTAACCCAGTTCGGACCGGGACACAAGCGGGCCACGGCGATTGTGTTTCTGGATCAAGCACGTGCTTTGTTGCCACCGTCACTACAAGCCCAGGACCACGCGCAGATGCAGGCCCTGCTGGAAATCGCGAAAGCGTATTCGCGTTTCGATGCGAAGCGCGCGTTCGACATCGTCGATCCACTAATAGATCAGTTCAACGAAATCAGCGCCGCCGCACGCGGCGTGGATGGGTTTCTTGGGGAGTTCTACGAACAGGAAGAGCTGAACCTGCAAAACGGCAACATGATCGCCAGTATCGCGACCCAGTTGTCGTCGTCGCTGGCAACGATCGCGTTAAGCAATTTCGATCGCGCGAAGCTGGCGGTGGAGCGGATTAGGCTTCCGGAAGTGCGCCTGCGTGCGTACCTCGATATCGCTCAACAAGCAATTCAAAACCAACGCTAGGTCGAGATCTGCGACGCGGTGACGCGGAGACGCGGGGCTCTTTCTCCGTGTCTCCCCGTCTCCCCGTCACTCTTCCAGTGCCGCGTATTTGAAGACCCTGAAGCGATACCGCTGCTGCGCGCGAATGTTCGCCGCGATCGCTGCGTGGAGATTTTCATCCCACTTCGTGTACTGATCGATAAACTTGTCTGACTCCGCCTTGTTGCCCGCGTACTGTACAGCCAGCACTCGCTCGAGCATCTTGCCCACGACCTCGTGGTACTTGTCGTAGTTGATGCGCAAGGTCTTTGTCGCCGGATCGAAACTTAACAAACCATTCTCGAGATAGAAGTTCCACTGCATGAGCTGCATCGTCTGGTAGGGCTGATCGCGACGGGGACGATTGTTTTGCAAAACGCGCAGAATGCCGCCGGCGTAAACGCTGCGGAATTGCGCATCAGTGTAGTAGCCCTGCTTGTGTAACGCTTGGGCGACAAACAGCGAAACCAGATCCGCCTTCATCTCTTCCATCGTGTTCGCGTTGTCTTGCAGTGCTTCGTCCAGCTCACGGCCATCGCCGGTCTTATCGACGCCGAGGTAGTGGCCCACTTCGTGCCACAGCGTGCGGTAGAAGTTGCCGTCAGGCGTAAGCGCTTTCGCCTGCTGTTCACCAACAGCGGCCGCAAACGTACTGGAGGTGCCTTCAAAGATACTCGTGTCGCGCATGATGTTTGCGCGCAGCAGTATTGTGCGGCCGTAACGACGTCCGAGATAACTTTCGTTGGGAAGAATCGTCGCCGTATTGCCGCCGCGCGACTGTCCGAAGTCTGCGACAACGTCGTAAACACCGACTGGTATGTCTTCTTTGACTTTCTTGTGATGCTGGTAGGGCAACGAATCCTCGAGCGCCTGAATTCCCTTCATCGCCTGACGCAACGCGGCTGTTTCCTGTTGCCGGCTTTGAAGCAGGCAGAACGAAAAGAAAGTCTTCACGCCGAAGAGTTCGTCGTCGTAAGTCTCGTATGAACCGATCTGCGCGTTGAGGTTCTTGAATCTGCCGGTAACCCAACTCGCGTCACCTGACTCGTAATCGTTAGTAAGCAGATCCCGCGCGCGGTTGCGCAGGAAACGAGCAAACTCCCAGTCGTCTTTTTCAACGGCGTCCGCCGCTTCGTTCAATAGACCATACGCCTTCATCAGATCGTCGGCATAAGCAACTGAGTAGGGCACGGCGTACAGGAAGTCCACGCCCGTCCTCACACCGGCAAGCTGGATCATCAATTTCGGATGCAGGGTTTGTAACACCGGGTACTTCTTGAGTGCGTCAATGTCGCTCTTAAGATTTACCTGCGATCGAACCACGGTTCGCAGGTCGAGCAGCTCGGGCATGAAAGCGCGCTTTTGATCGATCGCTTCCTTCGTGATGCCCCACGGGTACACGTTCTTCCCCGGTTTCGTGGGCTCCACTGGCAGAAACTGTTCGCGCTTGTTATCGAGCGTGGTGGCGATTGGTCCCTGAAACAGACGATAGAGCGTCAAAAGGTTTTGCGTAGCTGGCTTCGAACCGGTGCTCTTGTCGAGTTGTTCGAGCGCGCGAAATGAGGAGAGTGCTTCCGGATGTCGCTGCTCTTCGTAAAGTTTTTGAAAAATGCGGCCCACTTCGATCAACTTCGCGACGGCTTTCTTTTCACCGTCGGTCAGTTTTGAAATATCCGGTGAAAGAGCGATCGTCTGCGTTTTATCGATGATGGGTTGGCTCTTTTCGAGAGGCCAATAACCCGCCGGAAGAGTTTGCGTTAGTAACATGACAGTCATGAGAAGTTTAGCCATGCCAGCATTCTAAACTGAGCAAATCTGCGGCAGCAATTGTCGGCAATTATTTGCGACGCATATTTATTGCACCTGATGTTTATCACAGAATTTCGGCGATCATAAGTAAGGCACCCCGCTTGCACTCATCTCGATCGATGATGAGTCTACGCACATTTATCAAGCGCCGTTTCCAGCGCATGCGCAGACGCCGGAAGGTGGGCCGCGCCTACGACATGGCGCTGGAAGTGGCGCGCACGCTACCGCCGCGGGCCAAGGTGCTCGACGTGGGTTGCGGCAACGGGTTTATCGCGCATCATCTAACCGGGTTGCTGGGCACGCCAGTGGTCGGACTGGACGTCGGCAGCAGCACCAACGCGCGCATCAATTTCCTGCCTTACGACGGCCGCCATTTCCCTTTGAAGGACCAAACTTTTGACGCGGTGCTGCTCTGTTACGTTCTTCATCACGCGCACGACGCGGTACTCGTGCTGAACGAAGTCAGTCGAGTGTTGCGCGAAGGAGGTTTAGCAATCATTTACGAAGACATTCCGTTGCTCTGGTGGGACCGGATGGTTTGTTGGTCCCACGATCGGCAATGGCGCGGGCGGACTGGTCCATGCACGTTTCAGCGTGAACAGGGGTGGAGAAAAACGTTTAGTCTTGCGGGGTTTGAGATTGTGAGCGAGCGGTCGTTGTCGCGCTGGCGCAACGTCGCGCATCCGGTGGCGCGAAGGTTTTACGTAATCAGGTCAAACCAAAGAACTCGTGAATTAACCCAAACTGATAATCCCGCGCTTCAACAGGTCTCTGATCATGCGCAGGCAGTCCGCTTCCCGAAATGGGCAGATCGAAAGTATGGACTGGATATCCCATGAGCCGTTGATTCGCGACAACACAAACCCTTCCTGAGGATCGATCTGTTGCAACGTCAGGTCGGAAGGCGCGACCAAAAGCTGCGGCACGGCCTTTGGCGAGAGATCGTTCGCGTAAACGTGCTTGACATATTTTTCTTCCGCGTCGACGAGCAGTCTCTGCGCTTCGGCATTGTTAGGTTGCTGCTGCAACGCCTTTTGCACGATCAGCAACGCGGCTTCAGGATCGCTGTCGAGCTTTCGCTGAGCGGCCCAGATCATCTCAGTCACGCTTTCCGGTAGATCTTCAACGTTCGCAATCTTGGGCGCGCTCTCTTCCGGAAGTTCGCCGGCCACGCGCGCAACGCCCTCGCCAACTAACGTAAAAAGCTGGCCATAAACATGAAACGCCGAGGCATGCATGTGATAACAAATCTCGGCAACGGTCATGCGCTTCTCGACGAAGTAAAGAATGCGACGATATTCCTTGCCCAGTTTCAACGACGAGGTCCAACCGGCGCCAAGCTCCACAATGCTTCGATCTGACGGAACCAGGGTCTTGTAGCGAGCCAACTCGTCGAGCCGGTAGATTCCCTCCATGATCACAGTGGTCGGCTCAACTTCGATCAGAATCAAATCTTCGGGCAACGGCTCGTCGTCGTAGAACTCAAACTCACCTTCGTTCCAGACAAACAGGTCGTAGATGGCGTCGAGCGTGCGTGTCTTGAGGATGTCGAGTACTTCATCCTCGGTCAGAAATCCCTGTTGGACCAGCACCTCGCCGAGTTTCGCGCCCGACGTGCGCTGGGCCTCGCGGGCCGCTTGTAACTGCGCTTCGTCAACCTTGCCGTAATGAAGCAGAACCTGGCCCAAGTACTCTCGCGGATCGTTTGACTTGGATCCGACGATGAGACCGTTTTCAAAATAGACCTGCTTGCTGATGTTTTCGCGATCGAACTTCAGTGTGCCTGACTTTCTGCCGGCCGCCAGAAACTGGAGCAGGTCAGTCAGACTCATCGTTTTCAACGTGCCTTGAATCGCCATTTATGTGTTGGTTTTAAGCCGCTTGCCGCCGTGTGTCTTCGCTTGGTGAGAGGTTCTGGGGGGAACTCACTCTCATTTTCCGTTTGTCATTTGTCGTTTGTCATTTTCCGTTTTCCGCAAACGACAAATGAAAAATGATTAATGACAAATGGAAAATGGTCACTCTTCGACCAGATCAGCGGAGATAACAGCTTCTGGTCCAGCTTCACTCGCCAACTTTAGCAAGAAGTGCAAATTCTCCGTCTGTTCCTCATTTAAGTCGACGAACCTAACGCCAAATCCGAGCCCATGATGGTGATGCCGCACCTCACCTTCCAGATATAGCCAGTCCCCGTCAGGAAGCAATACGCGAAAGGCCACAATCTCGCCGCTCATTACCTCTCCCACGGTATCGAGGTAGCATCCGCCTTCGGAAAGATCGGTGACGCGAGCAGAGTGACGTTCCTCTCCACCCTGCCAAACCGCATCGAGACGCACGCTCAAACGTGGCTTCGCACGTCGCTCATCCATGACTCAAGCATCATAGGGTTTTGATGAGGTGAAGAAAAGAAATTTTTATTGTTTGAGTTTTCTTAAACTGCGCTGCGAACTTTTAGCGCTTGAGGAATTATCTGGAACGTCGCCGGAAGCTTTCCAGGAAGTTCTCCATCGACTTCCAAATGTACTTCGGTTGAGCTATCGGGCGGGCGAACGACAACCTTTCGGGCGAGGGCGTGGCTCACTTCCGGCATTGAGAGGTGTGCGCCGAGGTAAACGCGCGGCGCACTGGTAAAGATCTTCAGCGCACTCAGGTCTCCGATGCCGACGACGTCAAACCGCCCGTCAGTTAATTTTGCGTCCGGCGCGATCTTCATACCACCGCCAAAGAAACGCGCGTTGGCGATACAGAGATTTGCTACTACAAGGTTCCGTTCGTGTTCGTCGTCGAGTTGGACGACCAGCCGCGTGCCTTTGTTGCGTAGCGCCGTTTGAAACATTGAAACGCCAAACGAGATGCGGCCGCCGAGTCTTTTCGGCGTGTTGACGGGAAGCCAGTCGGGCGTTCCGGCCTTCACGCGCTCGATCACTTTGGTGCTCATACCGCAGGAGGCCACGCCTAAAAAATACCGCATCGCTTCGGCGCCGTTGTGATCGACGAACGAAACGCGACCGACGTCGATTTGTCGCGTTTGTCCGGTGCGCAACACGCGCGCAGCCGCACGGCTTTGCGCAGGGATTTCGAGTGTTCGTCGGAAATCTCCGCCCGTGCCACTCGGCACGATACCCAGTTCAACGTCTTTACCGGACGTGAGAATGCCGTTCGCAACCTCTGAAACTGTTCCGTCACCACCACAGGCGATGATCAGCTTCACGCCTTTTCGCGCTGCTTCGCTCGCCAACGTCACTGCATGTCCCGGGCCCTCGGTGAACACGTTTTGAAACGCGCCAAATTGCGAACGCACATCGCTGGCGATTTGCGACCACACGTCCGCCGTATTGCCACCTGCCGACGTCGGATTCACGATTACCAGTGGTAACGACATCGTTTATTTTCCGAGCAACTTTCGATCCTGTTCGCCGAGTTCGGCGATCTTTTGCATGACGGTATCGGCGATCTCTTTATGCGTACGCAGTCGATCCGGTTTGTTGAGATGCTCTGAGAGATCGAGTTGCGGCCCGAAGTGAATACGAATGACGTCCTCGCGGTTCCAGTTTCGCATTACTTGTCGCGGCAGACTGTTGCAAAGGCCTGCGATGAAAACCGGAATCACTTGCGGCTGCGCGTCCATTATCAACTTCCCCACTCCCGGTTGCGGCCGCAAAAACGAATACGGATCAGTTCCCTTGTTGCGTGTCCCTTCCGGATGAAAGCCGATGATGTTGCCTGGTCCAATTCGTGCCAGATTCGTCAAAATGCGAAACGCGTACTTGTCAAACGGACGTTTCTCCGGCAACGGATGATCGCCCGTCGAAAAGAATGGTGGATACATGGACCACCAACCCATGATCAGGTTCACCAGCAGTCCCGCCGGGTTCTGGTAGAAGAACCGGCCGCGCACCGGGAAGAAAAGCTGCTTGCGCCAGCTCGTATTCCGAAACAGCACGGTCGAGACTGCGTACATGTCGAAAAACGATCGGTGGTTTGCCACCAGCACGATGGGACGTTCGCGCGACACAGCCTCGACGTTTTCGAGACCGTACACATTCATGATGTTGTAAGTAGAAAGGTGGATCCAACCCGCGCCCATCGTGCTCTGGCACCACGTCCAAAACCGTTTCCACTTACCGCGGTTCATCCGTTCGACAAGGCGAAGGGCGAAACGTTCGAATGAGGATAGAACTTGCAGTTCCTCCCCAGTTGGATTCGCTGGATCCGTCGGATCCGTGGTTTGCAGTTGAACGTTGGGTGCTGAACTGATCACTCTATCGAGAAGTATTTCGCCTCCGGATGGTGAACAATAATAGCCGATGTCGATTGTTCCGGCTCTAGCTGGAACTCTTCGGTGAGCGAAACGTCGATCCGGCCCGGCTCCAGCAGGGTGAAAAGTTTTTGCTGGTCCTCGAGGTTCGGACACGCTGGATAACCAAAACTGAAACGTGAGCCCTGATACTGCTGGCGGAACAACTGCGTCAGTTCGCCTGCGTCATGATTTGCGATGCCGAGTTCGTGACGAATGCATTGGTGCCACAGTTCCGCAAGGGCCTCAGCAGTTTCCACACTTAAACCGTGGAAGTAAAGATAGTCCGTGTAGTTGTCTGCTTTGAATAACTGGTGCGAATACTCGCTCGCGCGACGTCCTACAGTCACGAGGTGAAACGCGACGACGTCCATGCGACCCGACTGTCGTGACGCGAAATAATCTGCCAGACACAGGTGCTTGCCCGCGGGTTGCCGCGGAAACGTAAAGCGGACGCGTTCAATTTGGTCCTCGCCGTAGACGATCAGATCGTTGCCTTCCGACTGGCAGGGGTAATAACCGTAGACGATGCGCGGGACGAGCAGCTCGTCACGTATCGAACGCTCTTTCAGTTCCTCATAGATCGGCTTCACCTTCTCACGTACGAGCGCCTTGTACTCGTCAACCGGCATTCTTCCCTGCTTGAACTGCCACTGGCCTTTGAACAATGCCGTCTCGTTCACGTACGCGAAAACGTCCTCGAGATGGATATCGTCGACGATGCGTGAACCGTAAAACGGCGCTTCGGGAATTGGAACGTTCGGATCGACGTTTGAACGCGTCGTGTGACTTGTATCGGCTATCACGCGCGGCTTCGCTGTTTTGCGGATGCCGAGCTTCGCCTCCTCGCCCACGAGATCTTCCAAATCGTCCGCGGTCTCATTCACCGCGTCGCCCCGTCGCCCCTTCTCCGCGTCCGCTCCCGCCTTACCGTCTTCTCCGACGAGCAGGTCCATCGTATGCAGTCCCGCAAACGCATCGCGCGCGTAGAACAGTTGACCGTGATAAAGCGACTTCAGATCGTCTTCGACGTACTTGCGAGTCAACGCAGCGCCGCCGAGCACCACCGGGACCTTGATGCCACGTTCGTTCATCAACTCCAGGTTCTCTTTCATGATCAAGGTCGACTTCACCAGCAACCCGCTCATGCCGATCGCGTCGGCGCCGTGTTCGTCATACGCCTTGAGAATGCTGTCGATCGGCTGCTTGATTCCGAGATTGTGGACCTTGTAACCGTTGTTGGTGAGAATGATGTCGACCAGGTTCTTACCGATGTCGTGGACGTCACCTTTGACGGTGGCGAGCACCATCGTTCCCTTCGCGGTCGCGCCACCTTTCTTCTCCATGTGCGGCTCGAGGAAGCGAACGGCGGCCTTCATTGCTTCGGCGGATTGCAGCACGAACGGCAGTTGCATCTGGCCGCTGCCGAAAAGATCGCCGACGACTTTCATGCCGTCCAGCAGGATGTTGTTGATGATGTCGAGCGCCGAGTGCTTCTCGAGGCCGCGGTTCAACTCGTCTTCGAGACCGATTTTCTCGCCGTCGATGATGTGATTCTTCAGTCGCTCTTCGACAGTTTCACCCTTCGACGCCTTGCTCGAGCTCTTCGCCTTCACGCCTTCAAACAACTTCGTGAACTCGGTGAGCGGATCGTAAACGCAAACATCACCTTCAAACCGGCGCTGGTCGTAGATCAACTCGCGCGCGACCTTTAACTCCTGTTCGCCGATGCGATTCAGGGGTTCTATCTTGCTGGCGTTGACGATGGCGGAGTGGAGTCCGGCTTCAACTGCATCGTGAAGGAAGACGGAATTCAGAACGATTCTGGCCGCTGGCGAAAGACCGAACGAGATGTTTGAAACACCGAGGATCGTGAACGCACCTGGACAATCCTCCTTGATGCGACGAATGGCATCGATCGTTTCGAGCGCGTTGCGACGGTCCTCTTCAATGCCGGTCGAGATTGGTAACGCTAGTGGGTCGAAAAAGATGTCTGACGCGGCCAGACCGGTGTCCTTCGTGGCCTGCTCGTACGCGCGTTTCGCAATCTTCACTTTGCCGTCGGCCGTACGGGCCATGCCGTCTTCGTCGATCGTGCCGATCACGAGGCTCGCGCCATACTGGTTTGCGAGTTCGACGACTTTCAGAAAGCGCGGCACACCGTCTTCGTAGTTTGTCGAGTTCAGAATGCACTTGCCGCCCGCGTGTTGCAGCCCGGCTTCCATCTTTTCCCACTCGGTCGAGTCGAACATCAACGGGATCTTGACGTTCGTTACGAGACGCGAAGCGAGTTCGTGCATGTCGGCGACGCCGTCGCGACCGACGAAGTCGACGTTGACGTCGAGGATGTGCGCACCCTCGCGTTCCTGTTCCTTTCCAAGCGCGACCAGTCCGTCCCAGTCTTCCGCGTTGAGTAGATCGCGCATTTTCTTCGAGCCGCTCGCGTTTACGCGCTCGCCGACGATGAGAAAAGACGCGTCTTGAACGTACGGCTGTTGGAAGTAGATTGACGACGCGGCAGGGACCAGCGTCGCGTTGCGCTGCTTCGGAGTGATTCGCTGTGCCGCTTCAACCAGCAGCTTGAGATGCGCGGGTGTGGTGCCGCAACAACCGCCGACGATGTTCACTCCGAAGTCATTCGCGAAATGGACCACTTGTGCCGTGAAGCTCTCGGGCGTCTCGTCGTAGTGCATCTTGCCTTCGACGACCGACGGCAATCCGGCGTTTGGCAACGAGGAAACTGGGAGCGGCGAGTTTTCGCAGAGATGACGAACGGTCTCGGTCATGTGTCGAGGGCCAGTGCCGCAATTCGTTCCGATCACGTCGATCGGAAACTGTGCAAGAGCAGTTAATGCTGCGGCGATCTCCGTGCCGTTGAGCATCGTGCCGAACGTTTC
>Ga0079215_10000274_pt1 | contig 11371 bp, 9 predicted proteins | sample NCControl_FD_77004 | JGI IMG/M metagenome (GOLD analysis project Ga0079215, IMG submission 77004) | Agricultural soil microbial communities from Utah to study Nitrogen management - NC Control | ecosystem: Environmental > Terrestrial > Soil > Agricultural land | place: USA: Utah | collected...
AGGAAGAGTGATTTCTTGTTTTGACACGTACAAACTCTAAGGATCCAGCGCGAAGCTAGCAAAGGCCAATCTACTTCGTCAAGGTAGCTGTTGCTACCGGTAATGTAAGACATTGTGTGTAACTAGGTTTTGGGAGGAAGCGGAATGCACAAAAGGCCTACACATTTGGCCGAGGAAAGAAGATCTCACTGTGGTCGCGGGACTCCTAGGCTATTTTTGATTGGGAAAAGTAGAAAGGGGGATGCCAGCGCTACAGTATTGCGAGCGATTTTTCTTGCGCCTCAAGATTAGCCCACCCGCAGTTTCAAAGGCTCTGAAGAAACTTCATGAGTTTAACGCATGGGAGATACGGTGTCGGTTATTTGGGTCAGGGCCGCGGCAGCGGTTTTCCTTTCCGTGAAAAGCCCCAGTTTAGTGAGAGTGTAATGTCCAGAACCGAACACCGGCCCATCATCCAATCGACAACCAAGCCCGAGCGCCATATGGAGCTGGGCATACTGCATGTCCATGCGGTGATCGATCTCGATGTAGTAACCATCGATGAGGCCGGCGGGCGTGTCGAAGCGGGACGGCGAAACTTGCTTCACCAGGTGGGTCACGCGGCCCGTGCGTTTAAGTTTTCCCGTCACGATATCGAACATCTTGAAGCTCGCTTCGCGCCGGATCGCGCCGCCCGACGTGATGTCGGCCGTCAAGATCGGCAGCGCCGGTTCGTAAACGATATAACTACGGCTTTTTACCAGATCGAGGCGCTCCATTGCGAGCCCGCGGCCGGCGTCGCGCTGAATCCGAATTCCAGCATAATCCCCGAACACGAGGTTCCATCGTCCTTCCTTTGCCGGGTCGCGGTGAAATGTAAGAGGAACAGTCTTGCCGCGATCTTTGCCATCGGTGATCCTGAACTGCTTATTCCAAGTCGCCATAGGAATCAGTTCATCGAGGCTGATGTCTGCATGCTGCGGTAGCGGGGTGGAGGTTCCGGCGAGAACCGGCGTGGACACATATGCGATCAGACCCAGAACGATGCTCACGAAGCGTTTCATTCAATACTCTCCTCAAACCTTTTAACTGAAGCAAACTAAACAACTACAATCAAGTAGGAGATTAAATTGTGCTATCACCTCTGGGATATCCGGAAACCCGACAGGGTGTCATTTCGACTAGCGGGAGAAATCTTTCCCGACCTTCGGAAGATTCCTCACATTCGTTCGGAATGACAGATCTGTGAACTAGAAATTTGAATCGTGATCCTGCTTCTTGTACTAATCCAACAAATCTTTCTCTTTGAGCTTTCTCGGCAGGTAGGTCTTGGTCAGATATTGAAAATCTTTGTTGGCGAGAGCGTCGAGCTCGAACTTGAGGCCGCTGGAGAGCATGCCTTTGATCTCATTCTGCCACTCTTTTTTTTGAAACCATTTGTACTTCATCAGTTCTTTGGCGCGGTTGATGTCCTTGTCGTTGAGCTTGATACCGACGTTGCGCGGCAATCCGTAGCGATCCGGGTCGGCGCTGGAAAAGCCGATGAATTTCGCCTTGGGAATCGCCATGCGCTGGCTTTCAAAAGCAAGATTGATGGAACCCTGCTTGATAACCGAATAAATGTAATATCCCCAAGGATCGTTGTCGACCAGAACATAAACGGGAAGATGGTATTCTTCGTGCAGCCGGCGCGCCAGTCGTCTGACGCCGCGCGGCGGCTGGCCGTTCCCTGTAAGCAGGATGCAGTTGTAGCGCCGCCAGAACTTGTCTTCCGAAAGGCGGTTCCACTGGGTGCCTTTCTCGACGAGGAGAACGAAGTCGGCCGTGCATTTGCTGATCTGAATGTATTCGGGCTCGACAATGGATGGAACGGAGTAACCGCCTTTGCCCAGCCGGGTGCAGTCCACCCGGTCCCCGTCATCGACCAACGTCAGTGGGCCGACCACCGTGCCGGAATTCTCGGCGCGCACGTGAAGCTCTTCGCGCAGGGCTTCGAGCGTGACTTCGAGATCTTCGATCAGCGGATCCGATTCGTTCTGGCCGTCAAAGGTGTTTTCGTGCGAGTTCTTGATCGTGTGCTTGGTGCGGTAATAAATTTCCCGCAGCGACGTAGTCAAGTTCGCGCGCTGCAGCTCGGCCAGGGCATCGGCGACGAGCACCGTCTGCATGAATTTCTTGGCCATGCCGACGTTGAAAAACGTCCGCGCCTGTTTCCGGCGGCCCATTTCGATGATGCCGCGCTTCTCGTTGAAGTTCACGTTGGCCAGACTGCGCACGGGAATCGAAAGCGCGGGATCCTGGCTCCGCTGCGCCGCCGTGATGACGACGTCGGCCACGCCGATGAGTTTCTTTTCTACCGCGCCGTTACTTTTTTGCTTTTTTCGCGCCATTTTTTCTTCCTGTCTTTCGGCTACGCTTTTCGCCGCCACCGTTCGAGTCGAACCCCAAACTCATTTGCTTGCCGCCTTCCGATTTCGATCGAACAGGTTGCCCGCCTTTAGCGGCTTTTCCTTTCGATTGTTTCTTCGCTGCCGCTTTGCGTTTTGGCTGCGCTCCGGTGGATTCTTCTTCGATCAACTCCTCTTGCTGGGGCAGGACTTCGTCTCGTTCTTCGAGCACCGGCGCGTCGCCTTCGGTGCCTTCGGGCGTGACGATGATCGAATGGGGTAGACCTTCCGGGCCGCCGCCGTCGTAGCCGAGGATTTCATCGGTTTTCTCGCCGCCGGTTCGCCTCATGGCGATTTTTTGCAACTGCTCTTTGAGCTTTTCCTTGGGCAGCTTGCCGCCCTTCAAGCGATTGCATGCCTCGACGACTTCTTCGATGTAGAGCTCGAAGATATTGCGCCGGCGAAACTCGCCCTTGGCGCGCTCGCGCCGCCTCAAGAATACCCCGAGCCGGCGCCCGCATTCTTGCAGCGCGAGCTTTATTTCCTTTCTGATTTCGTCATAGTCCGCGATCGCTTCCTTGGACTCGCTGGTGAACGGCACCCAGACCGAGGCCATGTGCACGAAAATCACCATGGGCCCGGCGGGCAGAGCACCGCGCGACTGCGAAACACCGTAGTTACGCCAACTGGTGTCGAGCGCCGCCTTGAACGTGGCGCAGGCGGATTGCTGGTAAAGCAGCGGCACCCGATTGGCGTAGCGAATGACGCTGGCCAACTCGTGATCGTCGTCGTGCTGTTCTCCTTCCGCAAGCGGCTGCGCGGGGCGTTCGGCTTTACCATTCGCTTCCTCTGGTCCTTTGCCGAAGGCCAAGCCGGCTTCAATCGCAAACGGATTACCGCGGTAGACCGCCGGGGGCCGAGTCACCGCAGTATAAAATTCTCCCTTGATCTGTTTGTAGAGACCGTGGAGGATCGCCTTTTCACCGATGGGCGAAATGCAGTTGCTGGGCGGTGCCATGATTTTCGTCGCCTGAATCGCCTTGTAGAGCCCTTCGGCGGCGGCGCTGTGAACATTCCTCGGGCGCGTGTCGGCCGATAGTTTGGCCGTCTTGCAAATTTCCCGGGCGACGTTCGAAGAAACCCGGCTGAAATCGTGTGCTAAAAATCCCGCGAGCGATGGGCTTCGGGTGTCGTGCAGCATTCTCAGTAATATGCCGAACTCGATGCCGTAGGGATGCGGCTTGATCTCGCGCGGTTGCGGCGGCAATTCCTCGATGGTGCGCGGATACTCTTTAACTTCTCCTTCCGGCGTATGGTAGACGAGCTTCACGTGCGGATTGGCGATGGCGGTCTGCTCGAGGTACTCGTCCACCGAAGCGCGTCCCCTTTGATAGCGGCCTTCGATCTCGAGCGTCACCTGGGTACCGCGATGGTTCTCCCACTCGATCTCTTTTTTCTCGAGAATGCGCGGCTCGTTTTTCTTGGTGTCGATCTGGACCTCGAAATAGTGCGCCGGCGTGCGCGCCCCGGTGCGCGAGATGATCTGGACGGGTTTGCCGGTCGTGAGCTGGGCGTACATGCCGGCGGCCGAAATGCCGATGCCTTGCTGGCCGCGGCTCATGCGCAGCCGATGAAACTTCGATCCGTAGAGAAGCTTGGCGAATATTCGTGGAATCTGCTGGCGGACGATGCCGGGGCCGTAATCGATTACGGTCACGCGAAAACGATTCGCCTGGCTCGGAGCCGGGGTAGCACCGCCGTTTGCCGCGACTTCCAACTTGACGGTGACCTCGGGCAAAATGCCCGCCTCTTCACAGGCATCGAGCGCATTGTCTACGGCTTCCTTCACGCAGGTGAGCAGCGCCTTGCGCGGATTGTCGAAACCCAGCAAGTGACGGTTCTTGGTGAAGAACTCGGAAACCGAAATCTCGCGCTGGCGCGCGCCCATTTCGGCGGCGGTGACGACGGTTTTCGGCTCGCGGGGTTCGGCGGCCGACTCGGTGCTGGACTTGAGCATGGGTTTAGCCATTCTTTTGAAAATCTCCGCAGGTCAGTTTGAGCTAGAAACTGGAGTAATGGAGCGGTGGATAATGGAGTAGTGCCTCTCCACTCAGCTCACGCCATAGTGCTTGAACACTAAAACAAGCGAGTCGTCACGCAATAGTTGCTTGCGTACTTGCAAATCGGCACTGGCAAGAGAGCCGCAGATTCAACTTTCACGATTCCGAGTGCTGACGATTAGGCCGATTATACCAGAGACAAAAAACTTTTGTACTCTTTGGCGCGCGATTTTTTTTGCGGCAAGATGGAGGGGAATAGTTTGTTTGCGCGCTACCGTCTCAACGCCTCGTCAACGACCTTGTACGCATCATCGAGATCTCTGAACTCCGAACGGTATACCGGCATGAATTTGTCGCCGGCTTTGGGCCGGTAAGTTTCGACGGCAGAGTCGGCGGGAACATCGTCACGCAAACTGAAGATCGGATCTATCCTTAAAAAATGCCGCTGATATGCCGTCTGCCCTTCGCGCGAGAGGAGCCAGTTGACGAACACTTTCGCCGCATTGGGATGAGGCGGCTGGCTCATGATGCTGAGCGAGCCCTGGGTAGCGCGCATGTAGATTCCTTCCTTAAATGCGCGCGGCTCGAAACGGCCAAGCGGCAAGCCCTGCTTCATTGCGCCTTGTACTTCGCTCGCGGACGGCGCCAGCGCGATGGCAAATTTCCCGACGGCAAGCCAGTCGACGAGCTGGCGCGCCTCGCGCGACACCGTCATGTCCATCTCTCCGAAGAGTTGCCGTAGGAACTTGGGGCCCAAGTCGGGGTGATAGTACGAAAACTGCAGTAGGCCGCTCGGAAAGCCGGGGAGCTTGGGGTCCATCGCGGCTATCTTTCCTTTCCACTTGGGCTTTACTAGATCCCAGTAGGAAGTAAACTCCCTAGGATCGACGAGCGCGGTGTTGAAAGCCATATCGGAGCGGACGACGCCTTCGAAGACGAAGATGTACCTGCCTTCGGGATCGGCATAATGATGCTGTTTACGAAACCACTTCGATTGGTCTTTGACCTCCGGCAAGATCATGAAAGCCGGCACCGGCTCGAGAACCTTGGCAGGATGGAGAACGTCCATGGGCGTGCCCGACGAGCCCAGATAGATATCGGTCACGTACTTTTCGGCTCTGCGCTCCGCCATGATCCGCGAAATCAGATCGCCGCCGCGTCCCGAGATCGAAACGATCTTGATTCCAGGATGGCGCTTGGAAAATTCGCCAAATACCTGATCGAAAGGGCCGCGAGTGTGAGAGACGGTGAGCTGTCCCTCCTTCTTTGCCGCCTCGATCGTTTTTCGCCATTCGGTTTCCCACGACGACGTCGATTCCGCGGCGCCAGCTGTCGTGATGCAAGCCCAAAAAAGAAATCCATAAGCCAGCACAGCAGGTGGTAATAGTCTCATGAGATTTCGTTTCTTTCGTCTGATGGGGCACCGCGGCAATCGCAGCATCACGGCTCGAATCTGCGCAAATTATTTTAACCGTCCTTCGTTCTTCAGTTCCTGCTGGGCTTGTTTCAAAATCCGCTCGTTAACCACGCGCTCCAAAGTAAATTTCTTGTCGACCACGCCGGCGCGGATGTCTTCGTCGAGCATGATTTGGATGCCGTCGTGCGCCACCGAGAGGTCGGCGGCGTAACCGGGACTGAAGAGATCGTAGGAGCGGTTGATGAGATCCGGTTCTCCTGGGAGACCGCTAGCGATGCCGATTTGGATCGCTTCCTTCTTGTTGTGTTTTGCCACCTGCATTCCCAAAATCATCGCTTTGAGAAAGCGCTTCGAGGTTTCGGGGTATTTCTGCAGCATTTCCCCGCGGGTGACGAGGATGCTCTGCGGGATGCGCAGCGCCTCGTTCAGGTTCACGATCATCGGGTATCCCTTGTCGAGAAGCCTTATCGTATCCTCGGCGGTGAAAGGCGCCGCCGAGATGACCCCTCTTTCGAGCGCGATCGCGCGCAGCGCGGTTCCGCCGATGGCGCGGAGCGTGACGTCACGGTCCGGATCGATGTTGTGCCGCTTCAGAAATATTCTAATTGCGAAATCGGAGTAAGCGCCGGCGCCGGTGACGCCGATGATTTTGCCGCGCAGCTCCTCGATGCTTTTGGTATCTTTGCTGCCGAGCAGAGTGTAATTCGTGTAGTTGGAGAGCGAGGCCAGTATGTGCAGGTCGAGGCCGCGAGCGTTGCTGCGGATCGGCGCCTGGGCGCCGCCGATGCTGCCGAACTCCACGTTCCCCGAGATAAGCGCGGCGATGGCCGTCGGTCCGCCGCGGACAAAGATCTGCTCGACGCTAAGACCCTGGTCTTTGAAAAAGCCTTTGGCAATAGCGATGCGGTAGGGGAGCTGGTTGTTCCACGAGAGACTGACGAAAACGATGCGCAGGTTTTTCTTCTCCTGGGCGCGGACGACTGGAGAGTAGAATAGGGCGGATAGGACACATAGGACGATCAAGGCCGATAGAGAAGAAAAAAGTTTAACTTGGCTCATAGGCACTTTACCGCTCGATTTTGATGATGGACGCGCCGATGCCGTCGATAGAAGTTTTTCCGTCCGCTGCGAGATTATCGCGCCGCGCCGTATCGAAGTTGCTTACGTAGGCCGTTGCGCCGATAAAAACCACAGCCGTCGGAAACTCCAGGGGGCCATTGCTGTCATTTTTTTGAATATCGAAGACCCTGCCGTCAGGCTGTACCAGCACGACCGCGTTGCGCTCGTTGGCAGCAACCCAAAGATTGCCTTGAGGATCGAACGCCGGACCGTCGGCGCCTTCGAGCAAGACGCTTTGAGTCAGCAGCGTTGGCTGAGCGGCACCGCCGTCCGCGCCGATCGCCAGTTTCCAAATCGCCCCGCGCGCGGTGTCGGCGATGTAGAGCGTCGTTCCCTGTTTGTCGAAGACGATGCCGTTGGCGGGGAGCGCTTGCTCGGACTTGCCGTCGGGAAGAACGCGGGTATGCAGCGGCACCTGCGCGAAAATCTGCGCTTTACCGCCTTCCGGTCCGGTGCGGTAGATGCGTCCGTTTCTGCCACCGGTAACATAGAGGTTGCCGTTTTTATCGAAAGCGATGCCGTTGGCTCCTTCGGTCTGGGTGGCGAAGGTCTGCGCGATGCCCGGTTCATCGGTCTCGAGATTGCGCCCGCGGATGCGCAGCACTTCACTGAAACCCCCGGCGGTGAGATAGAGATCGCCCGCTGCATTGAAGACAATACCGGAGACATTGGCGCGAACTTTTTTGCCGCCGATCTCACGTTCCGGCACGCGGCCGACCACGACCAGTTTCGGGTTTCTCGGATCGATACGCCAGACGTTGCCGGAAACGCGGTCGCAGGCGTAGAGCATGTCCTTATGATCGACGGCGATGCTTTCGACGATGACCGTCTGTCCTGCGCTCTGTGGATCGAAATCGATGAGCACGGAAGCTTTGTAGGCGTAGGCATCAGCGGCCACCAATGAAAAGGCCAGGATGAGCGTTGCTATCAGGCGCGCGTGTGTCATGACCGTATCTTTTCTACTTCGAAGCTTTGAAATTTTGCCATTAGCGCTTACTTTCCAATTCTTCCTTGACCTCGCGCATCAGTTTTAAATTCATCACTTTTTCCGGCGGGATATCCTCCTTGATCTTGAGCGGAGCTTTGACGTCATATTCCATTAGATTCTTGATTCCCTGGGCGGTCGGCAGACCCGGTACCCCGTCGGGCAGCGACTTGGCGAAACGGCGGATGCCTTCGATGACCAACGGCCGGCTCATGTTGCCCATGGGAATCTTTTTCATGGCGATATCGGCGGCTTCCTCGGGCCGCTCGCGGATGAACATGAGCGCTCGAGCCATCGGGCGAAGCCAGCGTTTAATATCATTCGGCCGCTCGGCGATCATCTTGTCGGTAGCGACGAAACCCTGAAAAGGATACGGAAACAAATCGCCGACGAACGCGAGCGTGCGCAGTCCTTCCTTCTCGCCGAGTAGAGATTCGTCGGCGTTAACTACCGCGGCGCTGAACGCGCCGGTCTTGAGGGATAGTATTGTGTTGGTCGTATTGCGCGACGGCATCGCCACCCGGCTGATGTCGCGTGCGGAAACCCCTTCGCGCTCCACCAGCATAGTGATGAGCGCGTCCTGAGTATCGCCGATGGTACCGACGGCGACGCGCTTGCCTTTGAGGTCGGAGATTTTCTGGATGTCCGGGGCCGCTAAAAGATACCAGGTGACCTTTTCCGTTTGGAACATGACAGCTTTGATCGGCGCGCCGCGCAGCGCCGCGCGCATGCCCGTGCCGCCGGCGCCGCTGTAATCGACGTTGCCGCTGACCAGCGCGGCGATCGCCGTGCTTCCCGGAATGACGATGGTTTGATTTTCCAATCCTTGGTCGCGAAAATAGCCCTTTACTTCAGCGACCGGGACGCTGAGGTAATTGAGTGTCGCGCGGGGAATGACCGTCCTGACTTGTTCGGCGGATGCAGCGGTTGAAACCAGAGTAACCAGAAGGCCAATCACGATTTGAATGCCAATCATAAACTAAACTCCGCAGACTTCATTAGCGTGCGACTTCATCACCAACGACAAAGAATGACCGAAACTGTATAATGCTTTTACTATAATTCATTACACAAACACCACGCAAAAACGACGGGAGGCAAACCATGGCATTGGCGCGAGTGCTAGTCGAGGAATTTCAACCGGAAGTGCTCAAGTGGCTGCGGGAGCGCGTCGAGCTGGTGGTCATCAATCCGTGGGTGGAACCGCAGCGTTGGGAATTGGAACTCGCCCGCGTAGACGCCGTGATTAGCCGCAAGGGCAAGATCACGCGCGAACAGATGGAGCGTAACGGCGGGCGTCTCAAGATTATTGCCCGCACGGGCGTCGGCGTCGATCCGTCGAGGGTCGATCTCGAAGCCGCCAAAGAATTTAAGATCTGGGTGACCAATCAGCCAGGAAGCAATGCCGTATCGGTCGCCGAGCTGGTTTTCGGTCAGATGATCGCGCTCGTGCGCCATACGCATGAGGCCAATCGAGCGGTCAAGGACGATCGCTGGAGCGACTACCTCAAATTCATCGGCACGGAGCTCGCCGGCAAAACACTGGGTATCGTCGGCATGGGCAACATCGGCATGCGCGTCGGACTCCGTGCCCGCGCTTTCGAGATGGACGTGCAAGTCACGGATCCCTATATTCCCGAGTCTCATGTCACTTCGATAGGGGGCAAGTGGGTCGAGCTCGAGGAGTTGCTGGCGGAGTCGGATTTTGTGACGATTCACTGTCCGCTCAACCGAGAAACGAGAGGCATGATCGGCCGGAAACAGCTCGCGCTTATGAAGCGATCGGCGTTTCTGATCAACGCGGCGCGCGGGGGTATCATTGATGAAGAGGCTTTGGGCGCGGTCCTCCGCGAAGGGAAGATCGCTGGTGCCGCTTTGGATGTCGTTGCCGACGAACCGCCGGCTAAAAACCATCCGCTCATCCAACTCGCCAACGTGCTCTGGACGCCGCACCTCGGCGCGGTGACATTGGAAGCGTCCCAGCGCGGCGAGTGGGGCGCGGCGGAAGAGGTGATTCGAGTGCTGGAAAGCAAGCGTCCGAAAAATCCGGTGGTCGATGCCGACGAAGCGAAATTGCTGCTGCCGGCTTAGCTTAAAAAGAGTCAGGAGTGAAGAGTGAGCGATTAGGTGTAAGGGATTTCGGAGGCACCTCTCCCCCACTTAATGTCTTACGCCTTGCGCATACCATTCACTTCTTAATGATGCGTCTCAACCGTTCCTTGATGGCCGCTGGCATGCTCAAGAACTCGGCGACGATAGTTCGAATGGACGCGCCGAAGATCGGCGTAATCTCAAGCTTGCTCTTCTCTGCGTCCGCTAGGAAACTTTTGTCGTTGAAGGTCTTCACAAACGCGGCATCAAGAGCGGCCGCGCGCTCGGCCGAAACGCCCGGGGGGAGCATATAGACTTTGCCGAATTGATTGGGTGCGCTCGTGCCATAGCGCAGCAGCGACCTGTGTGTCTCGTCTTTCGTCAGCTCAGGGATGGTCGGAACACCGATTAGGGGAAAATCTCGCAGCGGTTGATCGGTCAACTGAACGAGCACTAACCATTCTCCCGACTTGAACTTGTCCCAAGCGGTGGGCTTGATCGTGCTCCAAGGATTGAAAAAGCCGCCGATCTCGCCCGAGTCGATTGCCAGACGAATATCGGCGCTACCCTTGTAACCGGAGACGATTTTCACGTTCGCATTCAGCGTGTCGCGCAGCAGAGCCGGAGCGTGTTCCAAGGTCGAGTTGGGTATCGCGCCGACCACGATTTGCTTGCCATTGGTTTCAAGGACCTCGGTGAATTTTGTGATGCCGGCCTGGCGGGCGACGATCATGACATAGGTTTCATTCACCGGCACCGCCAGATAGCGAAACTTCGCCATATCGAAGTGTACTCCCGAGCTTTCGAAAAGCTGTTCGAGAATCGCTGCACCGTTGAGCATGCCGATCTCGGTGCCGTCCTTGGCGCCGCTGTTGAAAATGTGGTTTCCAGCGATGATGCTTCCCGCACCCGGCATATTGCTGACGGCGAGAGTGGGATTGCCCGGAACAAAGCGGCCGAGGTGGCGCGCGATCAAACGCGAATAAACATCGGCGCCGCCGCCGGGCGGAAAACCGACAACGATGCGCACGATTTTGCCGCGGTAGAAATCCGCCGCTGCGCGCTCATCGAATTGGGCGGTTGGGTTTTGTGCTGGCAGTGCGGGCGCCGGCGAACCGAGGACAGCCAGAAAAAGCAGCGACAAAAAAAATTGGCAGCTACGATTCACGAGCCTTTCGCAGGCACCTTTGTCCAAAACGAGCCCTTCCAGTTAGCGTTCACAAAGTTCGTGGCGGTCATCTGGAGCTTTGCTCCTGTCGTCCTGAGCCGGAAGCGAAGGATCTGCTTTTATTGGGCTGAAAGCAGATCCTTCGTCGCGTTGCTCCTCAGGATG
>Ga0079215_10000275_pt1 | contig 11368 bp, 12 predicted proteins | sample NCControl_FD_77004 | JGI IMG/M metagenome (GOLD analysis project Ga0079215, IMG submission 77004) | Agricultural soil microbial communities from Utah to study Nitrogen management - NC Control | ecosystem: Environmental > Terrestrial > Soil > Agricultural land | place: USA: Utah | collected...
CCTCCACGTACGCCCGGAGGAGCTCGGAGTTGTCGTACGACATCTTCTCGAAGTGCGGCACGATCCACTGCGCGTCGACGCTGTAGCGGTGGAACCCGCCTCCGATCTGGTCGTAGACGCCGCCCCGCCCCATGCCCTCGAGGGTCCGATGCAGCATCCGCGCGACCGGCTCGGCCCGCGTGTCGTGCCATCGATCCAGCAGCAGGAGCATCGCCGCCGGATGCGGAAACTTCGGTTGGGTGCCGAAGCCGCCGTGGATCGTGTCGAAGACCTTCGACATCTGGTTCACCGCACCCTCCAGGAGCGCGACGCTCGGCTCGCCGGGCCTCGACTCGTCGAGCTGCTGCTCGAGCGCCTTCCGGATCGCGGCAGCCTGCGCCGTCACCTGCTCGGGGCGATTCCGATACGCGTCGAGCACGCTCTCCAGCACGGTGCGGAACCCGGGACGTCCGTGCCGCCCGTCCGGCGGGAAATACGTGCCGCCGTAGAAAACCTCTCCGTCGGGAGTCAGGAACGCGGTCAGCGGCCAGCCGCCCTGCTGGATCAGCGTCTGGACCGCGCGCTGATAGCGCGCATCCACGTCCGGGCGCTCGTCCCGATCGACCTTGATGGCGACGAAGTTGGCGTTGAGAAACTCGGCGAGCGCGGGGTCTTCGTACGACTCACCGTCCATCACGTGGCACCAGTGGCACCAGACCGCGCCGATGTCGAGAAGGATCGGCCGATCGGCGGCGCGCGCTGCCGCAAACGCGTCAGGACCCCACGGGTACCAGTGGATGGGCTGGTGGGATGCGCTCTGCAGGTACGCAGACGCTGCGTCGACGAGTCGGTTCGCGGCCATGGGTCAACTTAGACGATATATTCACCGGCATGAACCACGACGAGCTCATCACGGCGCGCCGCGCCGCGATCCATACGCTGTGTGTCGCGCAGGCTCAGGACGCGATATCGGTGGAGCTGTTCGAGCTCCGGCTCGCGTTGCTCAACGAGGCGCCGTCGCCGGCCGCGATGGAGGCGATCGTCGCGGATATCGACGTCGGGACCGGGCAGCTGCCTGGTCCGGCCGCCGGTCTGCCGGACTGGCCGCAGTACCACGACGCGCCGCCACCTCTCCGTATCCAGGCCGTGTTCAGCACCAACAAGCGGTCGGGCCGCTTCGACGTGCCGCCGGACCTCCAGCTCAAGGCGATGTTCGGCGAGCTGCAGGTGGACCTCCGCGACGCGGGATTCATGTCGGCGGAGCTGCACATCGAGGTGGACGTGTTCTGCGGCACCGTCCTCGTGACTGTACCCCAGGGCGCGGAGGTGCTCAACGAGTGCAGCACCTTCATGGGGGGCGCGACAGCCAAGATCGATTCGGATGTCGGGCCGAATGGCCTCTACGTCCGCATCACCGGTTCGGTCGTGATGGGAGAGCTCAAGGTGCGGGCTCGCCTGCCGACCGATCTCTCGCCGCGGCGGAAGCGGGGCCCGAAAGGCTGGCTCGCGAAGGTGGTAGACGGCGTGGTGGACTAGCCGCCGGAAGGAAACGCCGGCGCCGCCTTGATCCGCCGGATCTGGCCGAGGTGTCGCTCCGCGTGGGCCACGAGAATCTGGAAGCAGTCCCCGAGGTTGATGCGGATGAAGCGGCTGACCGGCGACACGCTGCGCACTTTCCGCCAGACGATCCCCTCCGATGCCTCGATGAGCTTCGAGACTTCACGCTGCCGCACCAGGAATTCGTGCGCCACGTTCGTGCGCGGCTCGGGACCCGGACGGTAGATCCGCGGGGCCGGAAGCTTCCGTGCCGACCGGAAGGAATTCGCGAGCAGCCCGCCGAGCAGGCTCGGGCGCCACTCGGTGGTCTGCGTGGAATGCGGATGATCGCCGCCCCGCTTGTCCAGGAGCGTCACGAGATAGCTGTCGGCGGAAATGCACAGATGCTCGAGCACTTCGGCGATGCTCCAGCCGCCCGCCGGGGGCCTCCACCCGAGCTGCCGCTCGCCCAGGCCGGCGAGGGCAGCCTCGAACTCGGCGGACACCCGCCTGTTCCGCTCCAGAAGCTCTGCCGCGACGTCCCGCTGCGCGCCGGTCTTCATGCGGTCCTCCTGCCCGGGGTTTTCTTCGAGTTTCCGCGTCGGCGTACCGATGGAGTTGCAGCACCCGCGCTCACCGGCGCAACCCCGACGCGGAATGCCGACGGGCACAGCGTTGCCAGCGCGCAGTCATCGCAGCGGGGCCTTCGCGCGACGCACACCCGACGTCCGTGGAAGATGAACAGATGTGAGACGAGTGCCCAATCTTCGCGTGGCACGAGCTGCATGAGGGTGCGCTCGACCTTCTCCGGGTCCAGTTCTTCCGTGACGCCCAGGAGCCGGCTGAGACGTCCCACGTGCGTGTCCACGGTGACGCCCTCGTTGAGCCCGAACGCGTTTCCGAGAATCACGTTCGCCGTCTTCCGGCCCACCCCGGGAAGTTTCCGCAGCGCTCCCATCGAGGCGGGTACCTCGCCGCCGTGCTCCGCAACGAGGGCCTGTGCCATGCCGATGAGGCTTCGCGCCTTGTTTCTGAAGAACCCGGTCGGCCGGATCATGGCCTCGAGCTCGGCGGTGCGCGCGCGCGCCAGTTTGGCTGCTGTCGGATACTTCGCGAAGAGCGCGGGCGTCACCTGGTTGACGCGGACGTCGGTACACTGCGCCGATAGAATCGTTGCGCATAGCAGCTCGAAGGGATTGCGATAGTTGAGCTCGCAGCGGGCGTCCGGATACAGCTTCCGCAGCTCCGCCAGCAGCCGGGCGGCCCGATTCCTCCTCAACGCCGCGCCCGCGCAAAGGCGAGGAACTCTTCGACAGGCCTTGCATTGATCAGGGCATCCGGGCCGATTCCCGCCTTTCTCGCCATCGCCACTCCGTAGTCCATGTTCCCGATTCCCGCGAGACCGTGGGCGTCCGAGCCGATCGATGTCGTCACGCCGGCGGCGTGGGCCCGGGCGGCCGCGCGCCAGTCGAGGTCGAGCCGATGGGGATCGGCGTTGATCTCGAGGGCGACCCCTGTCGCGGCGGCCTTCTCGATGATCGCGTCGATGTCCACGTCGTACGGATCGCGGGAGAGCAGCAACCGCCCCGTGGGGTGACCCAGGATGGTCAGGAACGGGCTATCCATGGCGGCGAGAATGCGCGACGTCATCGCGGCGCGACCCATGCCGAACCGGCTGTGCACCGAACCGATCACGAAATCGAGCCCTGCAAGCACCGCCTCGTCGTAATCCACACTGCCGTCCTGGAGGATGTCCGCCTCGATGCCCTTGAGCACGCGAATCCCGTCGATGCGCTCGTTCAACGCGTCGATCTCGTCCGCCTGCCGCCGGAGTGCATCGACGGCGAGACCGCCGGCGTACGCCGCGGCCGCGCTGTGATCGGTGATTCCCACATAGCGGTACCCCGCCTCCCGGCACGCCGTCGCGATCTCTTCGACCGTATTCGTGCCGTCCGAGTACTTCGTATGACAGTGCAGAAACCCGCGCAGGTCACTCCGCTCGACAAGCGTCGGCAGCGCATCCCTAGCGGCAAGCTCGACTTCGCCGTGTCCCTCGCGGAGCTCGGGCGGCACCCAGGCGAGCCCGAGGGTCTCGTACACCACCGCCTCATCCGGGGTCGGCACGAACGCGCTGCCCCGCCAGAGCGCGGCGCCGTGCAGGCTCAGGCCGAGCTCTCCGGCGCGAGCAGCCAGTGCGCGGAGATGCGCATCGCTTCCCGTCGCCTGAACGAGGACCGCGCCGGCATTGACGGGCGTCGTGACGACCACTTGCGCGCCGGTACCGCCGGCAAAGTGCACCGTCATCCGGCGTTCGTCCTGCCCGGCGAACTCGTCCACGCCCGGGTGCTCGCTGATGCGGCGGAAGATCTCGGCAGGCGGCAGCTCGGTGACCACGACGAGCACGATCTCGCGCACCACCTCCATGCGCCGCCGCACGTCGCCGGCGACGGTCACGCCGGCGACGTCGGCGATTCGCGAGAGCGCCGCGCGCAGTGTTTCCGCCTCGGCCAGTGCGTGATGGTGCAGCCGCTGGCCGCTCGACTGGCGGAGGAAGGAGATGCCCCGGAGAATGTTCTCGGCAGTCTTCGGCCCGAAGCGCGGCAGGCGGGCGAGCCGGCCGTCGCGGGCCGCGGCCTCGAGCTCGATCAGCGAGTCGATGCCGAGCAGCTCGTGGACCTGACGGATCTTGGCGATCCCGAAGCCGGGAACTCGCAGCATCTCCACGAGGCCCGGGGGAATCTCGGCCCGCAGTTCGTCGAGCCAGCGCACTCGACCGGTGGTCGCCAGCTCGGAGACGATCTGCAGCGTGGCCGGTCCGACACCCCTGGTGCCCGCCAGCGTCCCGCTCGACAGCGCATCCTGCAGACTCATCTGCAGCCCCGCGACTGCCCGCGCGGCGCTTCGGAAGGCGCGGACCCGGAACTGGTTTTCCCCCTTCAGCTCGAGGAGTCCGGCGATCTGCTCGAGCACGTGGGCGGCGGTACGGCGATCGATGGTCGGCGCGCTCGACATCACGCCGCCCGCTCCCGCGCGCGGTACCCGAGCTCCAGCAGCTCCTCCTCGCCGGCGATCGAGTGCAGGCCCGCCGCGGTGCCACCCGGAAGGGTCGGTGCAAAAAGCGCAGCGCCGTCCGCCCGCGCGAGCCGCTCAACGCGCGGGCCCGCGGCTTCCACGACGGTAAAGCCGTCCCTTGCCTGATGTACTCCGAAGACCCCGAGCACCCGCAGCTCTCCCGGCCGCGATTCGTGGACGAAGCAGCCGTCCATCGGCTCGTGCGGCTCGCCCTCGATCACCTCACCCCATACCCGTAGCTCCGGGAGCTGGGCATAGAGCGCCGCCGGGCCGGTGCCGCCGGCGGAAACCGGCGGTGAGAGCATCTGCGCGAGCGACGCCGCATCGATTGCGACGACCGGCATGCCGGCGGCCCAGAACAGGTATGCATGGTGAACCAGTGCGACGAGCTGGTCGATCGCCTCGCCGACGCCGCCTTCGGGACGGAGCTCGCGCACGAGCCGGATTGCGTCCCGATTCATGAGGAAGGCATCGCGATCGCGGGCATCGGCGGCCGTTTCCCCGAGGGAAGCGCGTAGAGCCGGAAACCGGTCTGCCGCCATCGATGAAAAGAGCAGGTCGAACGGTGTGGCGCGGGGCATCGGTGAAAGCTAACGGCCCGGGCACGGCACAGACTCAGGCGTCCGTCTGGTCGAGCCACCCCCCGACCACGCGGGTGAACTCGCCGGGCTGTTCGACGTACGGAACGTGCCCGCACTGAGCCGCGCGGTGCAGGGGCGCCGCGAGGCACTCGCCCAGCGCAGCGGTCGCATCGACAGGGATCGGGTCGCTCTCGCCGTGAAGAATGACGGCGAGCACTCGAATCGCGCGCAGTGCCGGCCGCAGATCGAAGTCGCCGAGACTCGTCCACACCTCCTGCTGCGTCCGGCCGGTAATCCGGAACGGTGTGAGGTCGCGGGCATGCGCGGGGTCGTGGAAGTAGGGAACCACGCTGAGCTCGAAGAGACGCTTCTGGTAGGCGTCCGGGTCCGCCTCGCGCAGGCCGCTCTCGCGCAGCGCCTTTCGCTCGGCCTGGAGCGCCGGCTCGGCGTTCCGGCGCGCGAATTCAGCCTCGAAGCGGTTGCGCGCCTCGCGCCAAACCGGCGCGGGTGACACGAGGCCGATACGGGCGACGTGTTCCGGATGATGCACGGCGTACAGCAGTCCGAGCAGCGCTCCCCAGGAATACCCGACGAGCGAGAGCCGCTCGATGCCCCACGCCACCCGGAGCGCCTCAAGGTCGGCGACATGCTCGCGCCATCCGACGGGCACGTCACGGTCGACAGGTGAGCGCCCGCCGCCGCGCTGGTCGTAGTAGATCAGGGTCCGGCCCTGGGCGAGCGCATCGAATCCGGGAAGGAGATAGTCGTGATGGGCGCCGGGGCCGCCGTGGAGAACGACGGTTTCGGGTCCGGAGCCGGTGCGGCGCTCGAAGATCTCGACGCCGCGGACGGTGGTCACAGGAGGACGGCGAGCCCGTCTGCGACTTTCCTGACCTCCGCCTCTTCCTCGGGCGTGAATGGGTCGGGCTCGTCGCTGTCCACGTCGATCTGGCCCAGAATCGTCTCGCCGCGCCGGATCAGCACCACGAGCTCCGAGCGCGTCCAGGTGTTGCAGGCGATGTAATTCGAGATCGCGCGCACGTCCGGCACGTTCTGATCTTCGCCGGTGGCGACAGCCGTGCCGCAGACGCCGTGGCCGACCGCGATGCGCGTATGATCGGTCTCGCGGCCATCGAATGCCTCCAGCAGCAGCTGGTCCCCGTGCAGCATGTACATGTACACGGACGTATACGGCTTGCCTGCGGCCCGCATCTTCTCCGCGGCGAGCCGCAGCAATCCCTCGCGCCCGACGTCGCGCGTGAACGCTCCGCGGAGCGCCGCCACGACCCGGTCGCCGTCGAGTACGGCCACCGGCTCAGCCCCGCGTCCCGAAGGTGACCTGCAGCGTGAGTGTATCGGCTCCGCGGCGCACGACGATCGCGGTGGTATCGCCTGCCTTGTAGGCACGAAGGGCATTGGTCATAGCCTGCAGATCCGGCACGTCATGGTCCCCGATCCGGGTAATGACGTCACCGGCGAGAAGGCCGGCCTTCGCCGCCGGGCTCTCGGCCCGGACGCCGGAGATGCGGACCCCGCCCGGCGTGCTCGTCATGTCCGGAATCGATCCGAGATACGCGCCGTACCCAGGCGTCGCCGCGGTCGTACCCGGCAAGGTGGTGCCGTGACTCGCCGGCACCGCCACGAAGGTGAGCGCAGTGGTCCGACCGCCCAGCGCCGCCGCCAGCCCGGCCGTGAAGTCGATCACCCGCGCCATGCCCTCGAAGTTGATCTTGTCCCAGTCGTCCGTTGCGCGATGGTAGTCGGGGTGCAGGTCCGTGAAGAGGTGGAGCACCGGCCGCCTGGCGTTATAGAACGACGACTGGTCGCTGGGACCGTACCCGTCGCCCTGCTTCTTCAGCTCGAAACCCTGATACCAGTTGAGCGAGTCGAGCAGGGCGGGGAACTCCGTCGCGGTCGCGGTGCCGTACACGATCAGCCGCCGGTCACGCATGCGCCCGACCATGTCCAGATTGATCATGGCGACGGTCTGCTCGAGCCCGTAGAGCGGATCCTTCACATAGTGCTCGGAGCCGATCAGGCCGAGCTCTTCTCCGGAAAAGGCGATGAAGATGATGCTTCGGAGCGGCGGCGCGGCCGAGAGCTGCTTCGCGATGTGGATGAGCGCCGCGGTACCCGACGCGTTATCGTCCGCGCCGTTGTGCACCTTCCCGCTGCTCCCGGGATCGAGGCTGCCGATGTTCCCGGACCCGAGATGGTCGTAGTGGGCGCCGACGATGACCGCTTCCCGCCGGAGTACCGGATCCCGGCCCGGCAGGACGCCGATGACGTTCCGCCCGCGCATCGGGCCGGCCGCGCGGCCACGCACGGCCGGAGCGTCGGCCGAGACCGTGAACTCCTGGAACCAGCCGCCCCGGCCCGGCTGGAGGCCGACCTCCGCGAACCTCCGTGCGATGTATTCGGCCGCGCTGTCGGCGCCGGGCGAGCCCGTGAGCCGGCCACCGAGGCGGTCGTCGGCCAGGTAGCGCACATCCTCGACCAGGCGGGGCGGGATCGGAACCGGGCGCTGCGCCTGCAAGCTGCCAGCGGAACCGGCCAGAGCCGCCAGTCCCGCGACGATCACACTACGCATGGAGAACCACGGATGCCGCCGCGGCCGTGCCGGGGCGTGGGTTGCCGGACGTCGCAGCGTCCGAGAAATTGAGAGCTTCGAGCGAGAAATATAGACGCCCCGACGGGAAACCGACCACGCCGATGCCGACACGGTTGCTCGCTCTCATTCCGTCGGCGGTGGCCATCAATCTCGCAATGGGCTTCGTAGTCAATCAGCTGGGCCTCCCGGTGTATCTCGACACTCTGGGCACCGTTCTCGCCGCCGGCCTCGCGGGCCCGGTCGCAGGGCTCCTGACGGGGCTCGTGAGTCAGATGGTGCGCTCCCTGTACGAGGGCTTCGTCTGGTTTCCGTTCGTGACCATTCAGCTGCTCATCGCTCTCGTCGCGGCGCTCGCCCGGCGAACCGCCGGATTCGCCACCGCGGCTCGCGCGGTCGCGTGGGGCGTTCTGGCCGGCATCGCCTGCGGCGCCGCCTCGGCTGCCATCTCCTATACGGTGTTCGAGGGCGTCACCGCCACCGGCGTCACCGCGATCACCGCGATCCTGTCCGCCCTGGGCCTCGCGCGCGCGGCGGCGGTCTTCGTCGCGAGCATCGCGACCGACATCGGCGACAAGCTCCTCGTCTTCGCCATGGCCGGCGTCGCCCTGCGCTCGCTCCCTCGCCGCCTCGCCGCTCGCTACCGTTGACGCGTCTCCATCCCTTTACGCCGTTCGTGATGACCGCCGGCACCGCTGCCCTGGCGTTCACCCTGCCGGCCCCGAGCGGGCCGCTGGTCCTCTACGCGGGCGTCGTGCTGCTGGTCCTGCTGGCCGGTGCGGCCAGGGCGGCCAGGACCGCAGCCCTCCTCTCCCTGACGATCTGGGGCTTCCTCTGGTTGCTGCACGTCGTGCTGCCGGGCGGACGCGGGCCGGAGGCGGCACTGGCGCAGGGCGCCCGGATCGGCGCGATTGCGACTGCCTCGGTCTATCTGCTCCACACGTTCGATCCATCCGCTTTCCTGGACGCGTTCGCCGCGCGCGGCTGGCCGTTCGCTCCCGCGTACTTCATGGTAGCCACGATGCAGGCCGCACCCCGGCTCCGGGCGCGTGCGAGCGGAATCCTCGAGGCGCAGCGGGCCCGAGGGCTCCGCGTCGGCCGATCGCCGCTCGCCCGCATTCGCGCCATCGTTCCGCTGACGCTCCCCCTGCTGCTCGGTACCATCGCGGAGGTGGACGACCGGGCACTCGCTCTCGAATCCCGAGGCCTTGGCGGACGCAGGAGCTCCAGACGTACTCCGCTCGCGCCTTCGCCATTCCGGTCGATCGACGAGGCGCTCTGTTGGGGGACGGCCCTCGCCGTGGCCGCCGCACTCGCCGTCCGCCTCGCATGAGCGCGATCGAGCTCGATACCGTCTCGTTGCGGTACGTCGATGCCGCCGCCGACGCGCTGGACGGGATCTCGCTCGACATCGAGAGCGGTGCCGTGACGTGGCTGCACGGAGCGCCCGGCGCGGGATCCAGCACCCTCCTCCTCGTCCTCGGTGGGTACGCTCCGCGCTTCACCGGCGGAGCCCTGCGCGGCCGGATCCGGATGCTCGGAGCGGATCCCCAGACGGAGGACGGACGCGCTGCGCTGCGGGGCAGGGTTGCCTACGTGACGGCCGTGCCTGCGTTGCAGCTCTCCGGCATCGCGGCCACCGTCTGGGAAGAAATCGCGTTCGCTCCCGCAAACCTGGGCTGGCCGATCGAGACCATCCGGACCTCCGTGGACACGGTATTGGACCGGCTCGGGATCCGCGGCCTCTCCACGCGCAATCCGCTCGAGCTCTCGGGAGGCGAGCTCCAGCGCGTGGTGGTCGCCGCGGTTGCGGTGCTCGAGCCCTCCGTCTGGCTGCTGGATGAACCGGCGACGGCGCTCGACGCGGGCGGCCGCGCGCGACTCTTCGACGTCATGATCTCCGAGGCACGACGCGGCGCGGCGGTGGTCGTCGCCAGCGAGGATGCGGACGCACTGGGCCCCGTCGCCGATCGCCTGATCGTGCTGCAACATGGTCGCGTCGTCCTCGATGGCCGGCCGGCGGAGCTTCTCTCGGGCGATGCCGTCTGGGCTGCCGGCGCCGCGGGCACCGCCTACGCCGACATCGCGCGGCGGGCGGCAGGGCTGGTCGCGAGCCCCCGCCTCGCGCCGCCCTATCCGCTCGACCTTGCCCTCGCCGTGACCCGATGGTCGTAAACGCGGGCTCACCGTTCCGCATGCGCGACGTCTCGTTTGCATATCCCGGGCGCGAGGCGGCGGCGGTTCGCGACGTCGGCTTCGAGGCGGGTGCGGGGGACGGCATCGCGGTGCTCGGCGCGAACGGCGCCGGGAAGAGCACGCTGCTTCGTCTCGCCATGGCCCTCGTGCATCCGACGTCCGGGACCGTCGAAGTCGGGGGGCGCGACACCCGCGGACTCGCGCCGGAAGATGTCGCTCGCGACGCCGGCTTTCTCTTCCAGCATCCCGAGTTGCAGCTGCTCGAGCGCAGCGTGACCGCCGAGGTCGCTTACGGCCTCCGGCAACGCGGGACGGCCGGGTCGGAGGCGGAAGCCCGCGCCCGCGTCGTACTCGCGGAGACGGGCCTCGATGCCGTGGCCGACGAGCACCCGTACGACCTTTCGCCGTCACTCCGTCGGCTGGTCGCCCTCGCCGCAGCGCTGGCGACCGAGCCGGCCGTGCTGCTCCTGGACGAGCCGACCGCAGGGCTCGAACGCGCAGCGCGGGCCGTCGTGGCTGCTGTAGTCCGCGCCCGGCGTGAGCGCGGAGCGGCCGTTCTCGCGGTGACGCACGACGGAGAGTTCGCGCTCGAAGCGCTCAGCGACGCCTTCGTCATGGACCAGGGGCGAATCGTCGCCCGCGGCGCCGTCGAGGCCGTGCTCGGCACCCGCCCCAGCGTGCCGGACCTTCCGGCGTCGGCGGCACTCGCCCGGCGGCTGCAGCTCGCCACCACTTCCCCGCGTGCTGCGCCTGTCGCGGTGGCACTCGCCGAGCGCTGCCGCCTCCTCGGGTAGCGGATTAACTTCGAAGTCGGCTCACCCCCTTTTCGAACTCATGGCCTCACCTTCGCAGGTCGCGTACAACTTCGCGTCCACACTCTTCCTGCTCCGGGACCGCCCCGAGGCGGCGGAGGCGTTGAGCGCCTGCTTCGACGAGCTCCACGGGAGTCTCGAGAGCCGTGGGCTCGACATCCGCTGCGATGAGACGACTCTCAGCGTCTATGGCACGCCGATCTCCATGGAGCTGCCGCTGGCCGACCCGCTGCGCGCGCACCTGTTCGAGCGGGGGATCGGGGAGCTTCGGCTCGAGCCGGCAGTGTCGCGCGACGCCATCGCCGCGCTGGTGCGCGTGCTGGTCGATCCACCCGGCTTCTACCGGTCGCTGCACGAGCTGACCGGTGCGATGGACGCCAGCGCTCGTGCCGCGGTGCATCTTGCCCCGCCCGTCGGCTCCGGGGAGGATACGACCGAGTGGTCGGTCTTCGATCAGGTAGCGCCCGAGGTGGAGCGCCAGGCCGAATCGCTGCAGCGGTCGTCTGGAAAGCATCGGGCGGTCGAGTTGCCGGCGCTGCTCACCGCGATCGAGGAGAACCCGGACGACCCGCGGCTCACCGAGC
>Ga0079215_10000276_pt1 | contig 11320 bp, 8 predicted proteins | sample NCControl_FD_77004 | JGI IMG/M metagenome (GOLD analysis project Ga0079215, IMG submission 77004) | Agricultural soil microbial communities from Utah to study Nitrogen management - NC Control | ecosystem: Environmental > Terrestrial > Soil > Agricultural land | place: USA: Utah | collected...
AACATCGGCGGCGGGATCGGCCGCCTGCCCAACGAGACAATGCGGAAGCGGATGGCCGAGTTCGTGGATTCACTCCCCCCGGCACCTCCTGGGCCGCTTCGGGAGCTCGAGTTGTCGGCGGCCGTCCTCGACCGCTACGTCGGTGAATATACGACTCCGGCCGGCGCCGTCTTCACCTTCCGCCGCGATGGGACGACGCTGTTCATGAAGCCGCCGGGCACCAATCCGGAGGTGCCACTCACCGCGCGCTCAGAGATCCGCTTCGGTACCCCGCAATCGCGGGTCGTCGAGTTCCATGTCGACGGCCAGGGCAAGGTGACCGGTGCCCTCATGGAGCAAGGGCCGCAGCCCCTCAAGCTGGTGCGGAAGTAGAGAAAACATCCTTTGAATCGTGAAGAGCAGCGTGAAGAAAGGCGTGAAGAACAGCGTGAAACGAGTCGTGAGAGATCGTGGAGGCTCACGCCTTCTCACGTCTCACTTCACGCCCTTCTTCACGCCGCACTTCACGACTGTATTCACGCCCATCGTTTTAACCCGAACTTGAACCCATCATGATCGATCGTCGAATGTTCTTTGGCTTCGTCGCCGGCGCCACGCTGGCGATATCGCCGCAGCTGCTCAGCGCACAACAGCTGAGCGGAAAACTCATCGAGCGCGCCATTCCGTCTACCGGTGAGAAGCTCCCGGTCATCGGACTTGCGTTCTCGAACCACCCGAGCTGCGCGGATCACGCCGCGCTCAAGGAGGTCGTGAAGACGTTTGCCGACAACGGCGGTCGGTACTTCGACGCGACCCTCGGCAACGCAGCCAACCAGAAATTCCACGCGACTGCCGCCAACGAGCTCGGGGTTGCGAACAAGTTCTTCTGGTCGACAACGGCTTTCCAGCCCGGCCCAGGCAGTACACCTGCTGGCGTCAAAACCCAGATCGATTCGGTGCTCGCGAGGACCAAAGCGTCCAAGCTCGACCTGGCCTGGGTGACGGCTGCCGGCCCTCCGGAGGTGCTCGCCATCTTGAAGGAGGAGAAGAAAGCAGGACGCGTCCGGTACATCGGCGTGATGACGATTGTCGAGCAGGCTCAGGCCGCGCAGCTCGAGGCGCTCATGCGCAACGAGCCGATCGACTTCATCGGCGTCGGCTACGACATCGGCAATCGCTTCGTCGAGGACAAGATCCTGCCGCTCGCCCTCGAGAAGAAGATCGGCGTGGTCGCGTACTTCCCGTTCGGCAACAATTCAGGCGTCAGTTGTGGTGCCCTCAGCCTCAACCTCTTCGCGCGCGTGGGTAACAGGCCACTTCCCGAGTGGGCCGCCGAGTTTGACGCCAAGACCTGGTCGCACTTCTTCACCAAGTACGTCATCAGCCACCCGGCCATCACGGTGGCCCGTGTCGGGACGACCAAGGCGCACCACATGCTCGACAACCTGGGCGGCGGCATCGGCCGGCTGCCTAACGAAGCGACGCGGAAGCGCATGGCCGACTTGATCGAGACATTCCCCAAGCCTACGCCTCCGGCGCGAGCAGGAGGACCTCCGGGAGGGGGAGCACAGGCGCCCGGGATTGCCGTGTCGGTAGCCATCCTAGACCGCTACGTCGGTGAGTACAGGAATCCGGCCTCCGGGACCATCTTCGCCATCCGCCGCGAAGGGGACAAACTGTTCGTAAAGCCCGGCACCATGGACGAGGCTCCCCTCAACGCGCGCTCAGAGATCCGCTTCCAGGATCCGCGAGGGCCGACCTTCGAGTTCCAGCTCGACGCCCAGGGAAAGGTGACCGGCGCCATTCTGGAGCAGCAGGGTCCGCAGGGTCCGCAGCGCATCGCGCTCGAGCGGAAGTAGGTACTACACGGGCGTGAGAGACGTGAATTCGGATCGCGGTGACCATGGAGAATCAATGACGACTGTATGGACCAACTTTCCGAGTTGCTCGTCGCGCGCGGTGCCAATGAAACGCGTGCGCAGGGTTTCCGGCAGATCGATGACGATCACCACGATTCGGATCGCGGGACTCGCGGTTCTGCTTTCCTGCGGCGGAGAGCTGACTACGGCGCCTGTCACTCCTCCGGTTACGCCTCCTGCGCAACAGGAGAGTCCGATCAGCGGTGCTGCTGTGCCGGGAATGGAGCAGTACGATCAGAGCATCCGCGATTTGATGCGGAAGTACGCCATTCCAGGCGGCGCGGTTGCTGTGGTTCGCGACGGCAAGCTGTTTTACGCACGCGGCTTTGGCTACGCGAACGTCGAGAACAAGACGCCGGTGCAGCCTGACGCGCTGTTCCGGATCGCCAGCGTGTCCAAGCCGATCACCAGCGCCGCAATCATGAAGCTCGTCGAAGAGGGCAAGCTCACACTCGACGATCGCGTTGCGCCATTCATCGCGCACCTCACCCCTGCAGAGGGAGCGACCGTCGATCCGCGCTGGGAGCAGATCACCATACGCCATCTCCTCAACCACACTGGGGGTTGGGATCGTAACAAACCGAACGGCGGATTCGACCCGCTCGATCGGCCGGCGATCTCCGCCGCCGCGGTCAACGCGCCCGCGCCGGCGTCATCGGAAACGCTGATCCGCTACATGAAGGGAATGCCGCTCGATTTCAATCCAGGCGAAAAGTTCGCGTACTCGAATTTTGGCTATGTCATTCTCGGTCGCGTGATCGAGCGTGTGAGCGGCATGAAGTATCAGGACTACGTGCGCGAGCGAGTGCTGCAGCCCGTGGAGGCCAATCGCACGCAGCAAGGCAAGTCGCGCATGTCCGACGCGCTCGCAGACGAAGTGAAGTACTACCGCCCCAATTCTGGCGTCAACGCGCCACTGGTGCCCTCCGTTTTCCCGGGCGAAGGCATGGTACCGCTCAACTATGGCGGTTATCACCTCGAAGCGGGTGATGCGAGCGGCGCCTGGGTCTCCTCGACCATTGATCTCCTGCGATTCCTGACTCGCGTCGATGGCCGCGAAAGTCCTCCAGACATCCTCAGCACTCAACTCGTCGCGGAGATGACCAGCAATGGCGCGACGGTATGTCCCGACGGCTCCTGCTATTACGCAGGTGGCTGGAATGTTCGCCCGGTCCAGAACGGCGCGACCTGGTCGCACGGGGGGGATTTGCCCAGCACGAAGAGCATTCTGGTGCGCTCCTATTACAACGTATCGTGGGTCGCGCTGTTCAACACGAGCGCGCCAAACACCTTGATCGGCGAGCTCGACGCCGCGCTGTGGCAGGCGCTCAATGGCATGACGTCATTTCCGACGAACGATCTCTTTTCGAGCTTCCGATGACACGAACGCGCGGCGCTCACCCCTTCACACGCCGTGATTCACGTCGTGTTGTACGTCGTTTTTCACGTCCCTTTTTCACGGGTGCGTCCTTCACGTTGCTGTTCACGTTGCCTTTCACGTCCTCGTTGGTTCCCACCGCCGCTGCGCAGGGACAGGATGCGCCGCGTTTGGCGCGAGCCTTGGAGCGCGCAGACCGGTTCGACGCTGCGCTGGGTCCGCAACCGCAACCCACTGCGCAGTGGTTAGGCGGAGATCGACTTGCTTACTCTCCTACGGGAGCGGCACCTTGGTCCGTCCTTGACGCCGCGACGGGGAGAGTGCTGGAGTCCGAGGCGAACAGCGTGCCGACGGCCGGCCAAGGGCCACCCGGACACCTGCTGGGACCATACCCGAACCCCGGACGCTGGACGGCGCAGGTTTCCGGCGGCGAACTCGTGGTGTCGGACAACGCCGGTAACACGCGACTGAAATTGCAGGGAGCGCAGAACTACGGATGGGGTGTTGCGCCGCTCGGCTGGAATCGCGACGGGAACCTGTTCGTGGCACTACGCGTCGACAGCCGGGAAATCCATCGGGTGCCCATCGTGGACTACAGCAGCGCCATTGAGCGTGTCACGTACGCGAATTACCCGAAAACCGGGACTCCCTTGCCCGTAAACGAACTGCACATCGTCGATCCTGCAGCAGGTGTCGCACGGCCGGTTCAACTGGACACACGGGATGCCTACATCTGGATGCTCGGCTGGCGGCCGACGGTTTCCGAAGCACTCGTTCTGCGCATGTCGCGTGACGGAAAACGTCTGGACCTTTTTGCGATAGCGGCTGGCGGCGCCGCGCGTCTGCTCGCGCGCGACGAGCGTCCGGAGACTTTTGTGGCGGCGCTGGATTTTTCCACGGAGAATTGGCCATGGCAGGTCACCCCGCTTCCCGATGACAGCGGCTTTCTCTGGATGTCCGAGCGCGACGGGTGGCGGCACGTCTACCATTACGGCTACGATGGCGCGTTGAAGAAGAAGGTGACGGCAGGGGCCTTCCCGGTTCACCGCGTGGTGCGCGTCGATTCGGCGCGGCGGCAGATCTACGTGCTCGCATCCGCGGATTCCTCCCGCCCCTACGATCGCCATGTCTACCGTGTTGCGTTAGGCGACACGGGATTCACCGCGTTGACCTCGGCGCCGGGACAACACGCGCCCGTGTTCTCGCCCTCTGGCAACTTCGTTATTGATTCATATTCAAGCCTAACGCAGCCGCACACGGTCGAGCTGCGCCGCACGGACGGCACGCTGATCAAACGTCTTGGGCAGGCGCCGCTAGCGAAGTTGGCGGAAGCAGGATACACACCGCCGATGCCGTTCCGCGTCAAGGCGGCCGATGGGACCACCGACGTGTATGGCGTCCTGTATCGGCCGGTGGACTTCGATTCTACCAAGCGATATCCAATTGTCGACTACATCTACGCCGGACCGTTCCTGGCCGTGCACCAAATGACGTACGTGCCTTCTGGTGGGGCAGGGGCGATGCACCGAATCTCGGCGTCGCTCGCCCAGATGGGATTCGTCGTCGCCATGCTCGACGCACGCGGCACGCCGGGCCGAGGGAAAGCCTTTCAGGACGCGAACTACGGTCGAATCGGACAGATAGAGATTTCTGACCACGTCGCGGCCTTGCGTGCGCTGGCCAGATCGAGGCCCTACATCGACACCACGCGCGCCGGAATTGTCGGCCACTCATGGGGGGGCTACTTCGCACTTCGCGGAATGCTCACGGCTCCCGATTTCTTCAAAGTGGGCTACGCCGGCGCCCCGGGCGATCTCACCGAAGCGGCCAGTATCAACGAGCCTAACATGGGCCTCTCGGCGAGCAACCAGACAGGGTACGACGCGGGATCCAACGTCCGGCTGGCGTCTGCGCTTCGCGGGAAGCTCAAGATCATGCATGGCACGAGCGACGTCATGGCGCCCCTCTCAACGACCATGCGCATGGTCCAGGCGTTGATCCAAGCCAATAAGACGGTCGATCTGCTGATCATGCCGGGACAACCGCACGGGCCTCAAGGTCCGGCTGGGCGATACTACCGAGAAGACGTGCGTCGTTTTCTGACCATCCATTTGCTCGGTGCCGACGCACCTACCGGACGTCAGGTACCTAACTAGTTCGCCTCACGAACGATTGCACGTAGTTTCGCGTCGTTCTTCACGTTGTCTTCACGCGGTGCGACGTCAAATATCAGGGGTCGTCGGGGTTTCGAGTGGGGTGGTTCAGACATCCTTGCAAATGTCAAAACATCCTGATCGCGGAGAGCGCGGAGGAAAAAGGGTTTCCTGAGCGTCAGGCCGTTCGAATTCAACGCTGTTGTTCCTGCCGGTCGTCATTTCTGTGATCGGTTGCTTTCCTCGGCGCGCCTCCGCGTTTCCTTTGCGTGCCTCCGCGTTCAAAGTCTGTTAGCGGGCGCGAATCCGCTCCCTTCCACCCACGCAGTTGCAGGGAAGACCCAGTATCAGGAGTAGTTGTTGAGCAGGTGTCTCATGCGTACAGATTCATGCAGCAGATCTGACGACATGAACCCGCAAGCACATAGACGATATGAACTCGCGCCTCATCCTCCGATTCGCTGGACTCGCCGCGATCGCTTCGCTGTCCACCACGCTGGCCGTCGCTGCCGAGCGGCAAGGAATGCCCGCGCTGCCGCAGATGACCGTGTTCAAGGATCCGAACTGCGGCTGCTGCAAGGCGTGGGTGGAATACGTGCGCAAGCACGCGTTCACCGTGACGGCGAAGGACACGTCCGACCTCACCGCGATCAAGCAGTCGGCCCGCGTGCCCGCTGATCATCGCTCCTGTCACACCGCGTTCGTGAACGGATACGTCATCGAGGGGCACGTTCCCATCGAAGACATCAAGCGCCTGCTCGCGGAGAAACCGAAGATCGAAGGGCTTGCGGTCGGCGGCATGCCGATCGGTTCTCCCGGCATGGAAGTCGGCAATCGCAAGGAAGCGTACGACGTGGTTGCGTTCACTCGCGATGGCACGACCCGAGTCTTCGCGAAGCACTAGTCTGTCCATGGCGACCGCGGGGCGACCACCGCCGCGGGGACATTCGGGGACATCGTCACGCGCAACGATCCGGTCGTTAGGCCGCCGGCATTCGCCGGCCTCCCCGCGGCTATCGCATCCACGGACCTACCGTGCTGGTGGAGTACGACAATACGCAGAACGGCGCGAACCACATCCACACTGTCTGGCGGGATCTCGAGAATGATTTCGGAGGCGATTTACTGAAGAGGCATTGTGCACGGCAGCCTCATCGCCACTAGAGATCCCCACGGCGCTGCTCACTGACCGCTGCTTTCATGAGAGTGCTCATCGTCGGTCGACTCCTCGCTACAAACCGACGGCGAACCGCAGTCCGACGAAGGTGGCGTGTTCCGAGCGTAGCCCCTGCGTTCAAGACCCGGCCTGCAGATGCTCTTAGAGTCCGTCGCAGGTTGCTCACACGAAGAGGATTCGATGCAGACACGCGCACGATTGATCGACGTCAGTCATGTGGTCGAGGACGGGATGGTGACGTACAAGGGACTCCCCGCGCCGATCATCTGTGATTGGCGCACTCGCGAGGAGTCACGGGTCATCTATGACGGCGCGGAGTTCCAGATCGGGAAGGTGGAGATGGTTGCCAACACCGGGACGTATGTCGACAGCCCGTTCCATCGTTATGCGCATGGGAAGGACCTCGCGGAGTTACCGCTCGAGTCGGTCGCGAACCTTGAATGCGTCGTCGTGCGCGTCGATCCCGCGAAGGGACCCGCAATCGATGCCATGCCGCTCACCGACCGCGAAGTCTCCGGCAAGGCTGTGCTGTTCCACACGGGATGGGACCGGCTCTGGCGAACGGACGCCTACTTCGAGTCGCATCCGCATCTGACCGGGCGGGTGGCGGAGAAGCTGGCGAAAGCTGGGGCGGCGCTCGTCGGGATCGATTCAATGAACATCGACAGCATCGCCACGGGCGCACGCCCAGTGCACACGATCCTGCTTGGCAATGAAATCCCGATCGTGGAGCACCTCTGTGGGCTTGCCGCCGTGCCGCCGAGGGGCGGTCGGTTTTCCGCCGTGCCCGTGAAGGTGAAAGGGTGCGGAACCTTCCCTGTTCGGGCCTATGTCGCTGTGCGCTGACGATCTGGGAGCATCTGCCGAGGATCGGGCGTCGCGAGGAGCTGAATCCCGGATGGAGCAAAGCCGAATGCCTTCACCGAGGTCCGGCTCAAATGTGCGGCGTCGGCGAAACCGGCAGCGTGGGCTGCCTGGGAGAGGGTTCCTCCCTTCATGAGAAGATCCCAGACGAGAAGAAACCGTCGCCACATGATGTACGGGCGTAACCCCATGCCAGTTTGCTCGCCGAACACATGACGGAACCGACTCGGCGACAGGCAAGCGTACGACGCGACTTCATCGAGTGTGATTGCGCGATCGAGATGCTGGTTGATGTAGACGATCGCGCTCATGATGCGGGGATCGGTCACTTCCGTTCTATCAACACCGGCTCCGAGAGTCGTCACGAGACGGCGTGCGGTCGCAACTGTCTCGTCCTTTCGTTCGTGCAACCACGCGTCGAACATGGCGTGCGAGATGTCGCGCAGGGTGGAGGCGGCAACCTCGGTGATGCCGGCACCGGCGCAACGTCGCGCGATCGCGCGCCCCTCACGTGTCTCGGGCTCGACGAAGATGACCGCGCCGTAGTCTGAGGCAGTTACATCGAGCGAATGCGGCTGTTTCGTCGCGATTGCGGCGATTGAATAGGTCGACCATGGCTCGCTGTCGCCAGCGCGAACGCGGTGGTCTCCCGCTGAAGCCACGACGAGTTGCATCGCCTGGTGCGCGTGAAGTGGGAGCTGCCGGTCGTGATGCCCGATGAAGAGACATCCACCTTCCCACGCGAAAAACTGGCCAACACCCATTCGCTTGGTCATCGCGGCGAAAGTACGAATGGCTCGGCGCCCGCGTTAGTAGTCGAGTGTTCCCTACTTGCCCTTGAGCGATCGCGCGTACTGACCCGGTGTTTCACCGAAAGCCCGCTTGAAAACACGCGTGAAGTGCGACTGGTCAGCGAATCCGGCATCCAGCGCGATCATTGACAGCGGACGCTTCGCCTGCGCCACTTCGGTGCGTGCGCGCTCGATGCGTCGGCGGCGCACGAAGTTTGCGATCGTCGCGCCCTGATACCGTCTGAATGTGCGCAAAAGATGCGTTGGGTGTACTCCGGCGAGTGCTGCGAGCGCTTCGACAGATGGCGGTGCCGCAATCGACGCCTCGATCGCCTCTTCGACACGCCGGAGCCACCTCGGCCGCGTTCGGGCGCCATCGATTCGCGCACGCGCCATGTCCGCCATCATCAGCATCATCGCGCCGTCGATCGCGAGCGTCGAGACGGCGTCTTTCTGGTGAATCTCCGAGTGAATGCGGCTCGCCCACGCGGCAGCCGAGTGGTTGCGGATGAACTGCGACGTCCGCTGCTGGAGCTGCTGACCATCGGTTACACGCCCAAACCATGCATCGGAGAATTGCATGTTCACCCACTTGCCCGATTCTCGAAACTGGTAGGCGTGCGCCGCATACGCGGGCGTGAGAATCAGGTCCTGAGCGACCAGCTCGCGCGTCCCCTCGCTGACTTGCTCGGAGGCGATACCCCGGACGATGAGACTGATGACCGGTGTGTCGTGCACATGTACCGGGATTACGAGATCCGGGGAAAAGCTCCCCTCGTGAACGACGATCCCGCCGCCACCGCCTTCGCGGTGGAGTGGGAGTCCGACGAATCGTTCCAGGGAGACTGGTGTCAGCATGTCTGAACGTTTGTAAGAACGCGTGAATGAAATGCGGGCTACGGAAAGTACCAGAATAGCCCCTGCGTTCTATTCGCCGGAGCGCGTCCTGATGACGTTGCGCGTGCAATCGCTGCACACACCACACGCCACCTCAGGAATCTCCCGATGACAATCCCAATCGGCCTAACGCATCGAGCCAAAACGCCACCGTCCACGCGCCTGGAATTCTACGATACGATCGTCGTGGGAGGCGGACAGGCAGGGCTGGCTGCCGGACACCACTTGGCTCAGAAGGACATCGACTTCCTCATCCTCGACGGGAACGACCGGATAGGCGACAGCTGGCGAAACAGGTGGGATTCGCTCCAGCTCTTCACGCCAGCCAGATACAGTGGCCTTCCCGGACTCCCGTTTCCTGGCAGGCCGCTCGATCTCCCCAACAAGAACCAGGTCGGCGACTACCTCGAGCGCTACGCAGAGCACTTCGACCTCCCGGTGCGATCGGGTACCCGGGTGACTCACCTGGCGATGGATGGTGACCGATTCGTGCTGCATACCGCAGGCGTGACGTATCAGGCAAACAGCGTCATCGTCGCGACCGGGCCATTCCAGAAGCCGCGCGTGCCCGCCATCGCATCCCAGCTGCCGCGCGCAGTGCAACAGTTCCACTCCAGCGACTATCAGAATCCCTTGCACCTGCCACCCGGTGACGTGCTCGTCGTCGGGGTTGGCAACTCCGGCGCTCAGATCGCGATGGAGCTGGCCAAGTCCAGGCAAGTATGGCTGGCGGGACGCGAATCCGGCCACCTGCGCCGTCGGCTCCTCGGACGTGATCTCTACGACTGGATCTGGCCGATCTTCACCCGGTTCGATGCGGACACCATGATCGGCCGGCGCATGAAACGCCGTACTCGCGCGACGGATCCTCTCATCGGGATCGCTCCGTCGGATATCGTGAGATCGGGTGTCACCCGCGCCGGCAGGCTCACCGAAGTGCGCGACGGGCAGCCATTCTGTGAGGACCGTGCAATCGATCCTGCTGTCGTGATCTGGTGCACGGGTTTCACCGCGGACTACGGCTGGATCGACCTGCCGGTCTTTGGTGACGATGGCTACCCGCGTCACGATCGCGGCGTCGTAGCCGAGGCTCCGGGGCTCTACTTCCTTGGGCTCCGCTTCCTGCACCGGAGGACGTCAGCGCTCATCGGTGGCGTCGGGGCCGATGCCGCCTATGTAGCCGAAGTGATACTCAAGTCCTGAAGGCCTTCGGCCTGAAGTTCCAAAACAGCCCCTGCGTTCAATACCCTGATGGCCGCCGGCCATAAGGTACGGGCACGCGGATCCACTCTCGTCGCCGACCACCGAGGCCCTGACCATGCGCTCAGCTTACTTGCATCACGAAACACCAACCAAGCCGTCATCCGAGGTCATCATCGACCTCGAGGCTCGCCCCTCCAACTGGGAGGTCGCGCCCGGACGCACCGTTGCCGCGTGGACGTACAACGGCCAGGTGCCCGGGCCGACCATCGAGGCCGAAGTCGGCGACACGGTGGTTGTCCGCCTGACGAACAGCCTTGATGAACCGACGACGATTCATTGGCACGGAATCCGGCTGCCGGCCGCGATGGATGGAACCCAGGTAGTTCAGCCGCTCGTCCAGCCAGGTGAAATGTTCGAGTATCGCTTTACGGTGCCTGACGCGGGGACCTTCTGGTATCACTCGCATCACAATGAAACCGTGCAGATGGAGCGTGGGCTTTATGGCGCGCTTGTCGTGCGCGACGCTGGTGAAGTGAAGGTCGATCGCGAGCGCTTGCTGATGCTGGACGACATGAAGCTCCGGCGGAATGGAGACTTCGCGAAGTTCGGTAGCTGGATCGAAGAGCACACGGGCCGGGAAGGCGACGTTCGCCTGGTGAACGGGAAGAGCGAGCCCACGCTGGATGTCGCCGCTGGACAGGTCGAACGCTGGCGCGTGATCAATGCGTCGAGCGCACGCTACGTCCTGCTCTCGATCGGCGGCCAGGAGTTTTTCATCGTGGGAACCGGCGGCGGTTTGATCGAGGAACGGGTCCTGGTGCGTGAGGTGCTGCTCGTTCCGGGCGACCGCGCCGACATCGTCGTTGGTCCCTTCGTGGAGGGCGCGGAGCTATTCGTGAATGCGATGCCTTACAATCGCCACACCGGTAAGCCAAAGGTCGAGCGATTCGCCACCGTCC
>Ga0079215_10000277_pt1 | contig 11315 bp, 11 predicted proteins | sample NCControl_FD_77004 | JGI IMG/M metagenome (GOLD analysis project Ga0079215, IMG submission 77004) | Agricultural soil microbial communities from Utah to study Nitrogen management - NC Control | ecosystem: Environmental > Terrestrial > Soil > Agricultural land | place: USA: Utah | collected...
ATCCGATATGGAACAAGGCTGAAGACCGGCTTGCCAGAGTGGTAGGTGCGGTACAGGATATTACTGAGGAAAAACGCGCTGAAGAATTCGAACAAAGACGCCGCGCCATGCTTGAGAAGGTGATACAGCTCGGAAAACGCGTCACTGAAGTGAACGACCTGCGCACAACACTGGAAAGGATCTGGCACGGCGTTCGTAATGATCTGGAATTCGATAGAGTAGCGATCTTTCTCTATAACCCTGAGCGCAATTCCATGGACGATACATTTGGAACTGATAATGATGGCCAGATGATAGAGTTATGGGATCTATGGTTTCCCGTTAGTGAAGCAACCACATTTATGCAGGTACTTGAAAAACCAGATGGATTATATTTTACACACGATTATGCCAATATACATAAAATACCAGAAGGGAATGACATGTACGGTGTTAAAGATTTCGCTGCTGCCGCAGTATGGGCAGGCGATAAACCAGTGGCGGTTGTTTGCGTAGATCACTTCATTACAGGCCGCCCTATCGCTGACGAACAACTCGAAGCACTACGATTATTTGCAGGCTATGCCGGCCTAGCCATTGAAAACGCGCGGCTTAATGATGCGCTTCAAAACGAACTGGAGGAGCAAAAACGCGCTGAAGAATTCGAGCAAAAACGCCGGGCTATGCTTGAAAAGGTCATAAATCTTGGAAAGAGCGTTACAGAGGTGAAGGAGCTGCGCACCACGCTTGAGAGGGTCTGGCATGGGGTGCACGATATGTTGGAATTTGACCGCCTTGCGATTTTCCTGTATAACCCTGAGCAAAATTCCATGGATGGTTCGCTTGGAACAAATAATGAAGGCCAGATTGTGGAAGAGTGGGATGCAAGCTACCCGATTACAACTGATGATATGTTCCATCGTGTGATGCAGAAACCAGATGGATATCATTTCACCCATAACTATGATATCGAAGAAGAGGTTCCTGCAGGGGATGAAATGTACGGTGTGAAGGATTACGCCGCTGTTGCGGCATGGGCAGGCACCAAACCAGTGGCTATCATCTCTGTAGATAACCTTCCAAGTGGGAGGCCGATCACGGCGGAAAAACTGGAGGCATTGCGCCTTTTCGCAGGCTATGCGGGCCTGGCAATTGAAAATGCCCGCCTCAACTTGGCTTTACAAAATGAGCTGGCTCAACGTCAACTTTTTATCGAGGAACTTGAGGCCAAGAATGCAGAACTCGAACGGTTCACCTACACGGTCTCGCACGATCTTAAGTCGCCGCTGGTGACAATTACTGGCTTCCTTGGCTACCTCGAAAAGGACGCCATGGCAGGCGATATTGGAAGAGTGAGAGGCAGTATCAGCCGTATTACGGTGGCAGCACAGAAAATGCAGGAACTCCTTAATGACCTGCTCGAACTTTCACGTATCGGCCGCGTAATTAATTCACCTGAGTCTTTATCATTTTCCGAGATCATCAAAGAATCGCTTGAACGAGTTGAAGGTCAGTTGGAGGCGAAAAAGATCGACGTTACAGTGCAGGAAAATTTACCCAGTGTCTATGGCGACCGTGTGCGGCTGGTTGAAGTGCTACAGAACCTGATCGATAACGCGGCCAAATTCAGTGAAGTGAATCGAGACCCACATATTGAGATTGGCTCTATAGAGAGCGACCAGAAAGACGAGGCCATTTTCTTCGTGCGCGATCATGGCATCGGCATTCAGCCGGAATTTCAGGAACGCATCTTCGGCTTGTTCAACAAATTGAACCACAATGCTGAAGGTACTGGCATTGGGCTAACTTTGGTCAGACGCATTATTGAAGTACACGGAGGGAAAATTTGGGTAGAATCAGAACCGGGCAAAGGCGCAACATTTTATTTCACCCTGCCCACCAGTCAAAATGAGGAGTAACCATGTGTGGACGATTTACATTAACCGTTGATCCTGCTGAAGCTCAGGACACATTCAGCAATTATAGTTTCCCCGAAAAATTCGCACCGCGCTTTAATATCGCGCCGACACAACCGGTCCTTGCCATCCCGAACGATGACAAATTCACGGCAGATTTTTTTATATGGGGTCTCATTCCCATGTGGGCCAAAGATCCGCAAATTGGCAGCCGGCTTATCAATGCACGCAGTGAAACGCTGGCAGAAAAGCCTTCTTTTCGCAGCAGCCTAAAATACAAACGTTGTCTTATCTTGGCAGATGGCTTCTACGAGTGGAAAGGTACTCCAGGCAAAAAGGCCAAGACTCCTTTCTTCATCCATATGAAGGATCGTCAACCGTTCGCCTTTGCAGGCTTATGGGATTCTTGGAACAGCCCGGATGGTTCGCAAATCAAAACCTGCACAATCATTACCACCGAGCCGAATGAGCTCATGTCCCTGCTTCATAATCGGATGCCTGCCATCCTTCAGCCGCGTGACTACGCCAAATGGCTGGATCCATCCGCTCAGACTCCCGACCAGTTGCTGCCGTTACTCAAGCCTTTCCCGGCTGACAAAATGGATGCATATCCTGTGACGCCACTGGTGAACAAACCAGCCAACGACATCCCGGAACTCGTCGTTCCCACAAAGTAAGCTGCATTGGCAAACCGAAATCAACTATTTCTGACGCGACGCCTGCCTGCGCTGGCATCGCGGGATTTTACGTTGTTCCTGCTCGGCCAATTGATCTCAGTCATTGGAACATGGATGCAAGCCACTGCGCTCCCCTATCTTGCCTATCGTCTTTCGGGTCGCCCGCTGGACCTTGGCCTGATCGGGTTTTCAACCACGTTGCCCACACTTTTATTTGCATTGCCCGCCGGTGTTTTTGTTGAACACTGGGATAAACGCAAAACAGTTATATTTTTGCAGGCTATCATGGCCGTTCTTGCCTTTGGGCTTGCAGTTCTTACTTTCTCAGGTCATATCCAGATCTGGCATATCATTATCATGTCTTTCCTGTTCGGCTCTGCCACCGCTGTGGAAGTGACAGCGCGACAGGCTATGCTCATTGAGCTCTCAGGTCGCGAGGCCCTGCCAAGCGCCATTGCTTTACAAACGACAGCGTTTAATGTCGGTCGCGTTTTGGGACCTTTATGCGCAGCAGGCTTGATCGCTGCAACAGGCAGTGAAGGCAACGTATTTCTGGTGAATGGTTTTAGTTTCATTTTCGTGATTCTTGGACTGCTCATCGCGCGAACCAGATTCAGAGTGGATGATGAGACGAGTTCTGATCGAAACTTGAGACGTGAATTTAAGGAAGGGATTACGTATATTGGAGGGAATGTTCTGGTGCTATCACTTATTCTCCTATCTGCATTGTTTGGCTTCTTTGGCATTCCACTGATTCAGCAGATCCCGGCGTTGGCGCGCGACGTCTTGAAAACAGTTGCAGATACTGAAGCGATCGTTGCTGCGCGCACAAGTTCCTTGTACGCCGCGCAGGGAGCAGGAGCGTTGGTGGCGGCGTTTATGGCCGCCTATATGAGTTCATGGGACAAAAATAAAATGCTCACGCTTGGTCAAATTACATTTATCCTGCCAATTATTGCGCTTGGGTTCGTTACGAAGACTCCGGTTGCCCTGGCCCTGCTCATATTCATTGGCTGGGGTACTGTCACTCAACTGGTGACAATGAATACAATGATCCAGACCCAGGTGCCAAACGGGTTACGCGGCCGCGTGTTCAGCATTTATTTCTGGGCGTTGCAGGGTGTGGCTCCCTTTGGCAGTATTGTCATTGGCTGGATCGCGCAGAACTGGAATGTACCAAATGCCATAGTGGTGGGCGGTATAGCCTGCCTGGTAGGTGTGCTGGTAGTAAGGGTAGTTTTCAGCAACAGAGGGGATTCGGTGGCTTAGCGTCAGGTTAACGTCCCAAAACGTAGGTTGACGCTCGATTTTTGCCCTGATATGATACCTGGTTTGGAGAGCAAATATTAATGGATAACAAACCCTCGGTAGATAGAGACAACGCTTCACCCGGAATTTTGGCGCGCCTGATGGAAACGCTGGTAGGCCTGGGCCTGGGAGAATCAATGTTGCGCGCGGGGACAACTATCCTATCGGTGATCCTCCTGGGCGTGGTGATCTGGCTGGTACGGTTGTTTTACGCGCAGGCACCAGCGGAAGTCAACGCGTTGGAAGCGGTACCTACTGTCAATGTGGCTGGGATCGAAAACGCGGCGGTGAGTATAGATACGTTTGCGGGCATCCCGCGTTTGGCGCAGGCGCATACCATCATCCCCTCACGCCCACGGCTGGAAATTGTCAAATATACTGTGCTGGAGGGAGACACAGTTTTTGGGATCGCGGAAAAATTTGGACTGGCGCCAGAAACAGTCTTGTGGGGAAATTATTACATACTGTTGGACGACCCGCATGGTTTAAAGCCGGGACAGGAATTGAACATTCTGCCAGTGAACGGAACCTATCACGAGTGGCAGCAGGGTGAGGGCTTGAATGGCATCTCGGAATATTATGGGGTGAAGCCGGAAGATATTATTAATTATCCTTCGAATAATCTGGATAGTGCAGCAGTGGGGGATTTTTCAAACCCAAATATTGCACCAGGAACCTGGCTGATCGTGCCAGGTGGACGGCGTGAGTTCGTATCATGGAGCGCGCCTCTGGGTGTGACGCGTGAGAATCCTGCCTATGCCCGTGTGCTGGGACCTGGCGCCTGTGACCCCATCAGCGGAGGCGCAGTAGGGTTTGGGACATTTGTATGGCCCGCGAACGACCATTATCTTTCAGGCTTTGATTACAGCCCCGCAGCCAATCACTGGGGTATCGATTTGGCTGGTAACGAAGGAGAAGGAGTCTATGCCACGGATGCAGGTGTAGTTGTTTATGCCGGTTGGAATAACTATGGCTATGGCAATATGATCCTGGTGGATCATGGCGGCGGATTTCAATCTCTGTATGCCCACCTCAGCGGACTTAACGTCGGCTGCGGTCAAAGTGTTGGGCAAGGCGATGTGATCGGCGCAATAGGCAACACCGGTAATTCCAGCGGGTCACATTTGCACTTTGAGATTATGACTTCCTCCTTTAAGCTCAATCCATTTGATGTATTGCCCCCGCCATAAGGCATCATATTTCGATCAAGTGGCGGCTTACTTGCAGAACGAGTTTATCTCGGCTATAATCTGCGTCGCCCCGGGCGCGTAGCTCAGCTGGTTAGAGTGCACGGTTCACATCCGTGAGGTCGGGGGTTCGAGCCCCTCCGCGCCCACAAGAACGAGCCTGCCTGGCTCGTTTCTTTTTGGAAAAATAAATCACATCTGTTCTGTTTTATAATCCATGATTATGACCACTCGCACCAACGAAGCCTGGCTTTCGGAACTTACATCTTCCGGGCAAACGCGTGAAGATGCTATCGAAGACCTGCGTTCTGTCATTCAAAAAGGCCTGCCTTATGCTCTTGCGCGCTGGCTCTCTCCCGATCAACCACAATTCAATGCACTCGTAGAAGAGGTGACACAGGAAACTTTGCTGCGAGTCCTCGATCAGCTTGGCACTTTCGAGGGGCGCAGTCAATTCACAACCTGGGTACACAAGATCGCAGTGCGGATCGCGCTGACGGAACTTCGCCGTAAGCGCTGGCGGGATGCATCGCTGGATGAACTCACGGAAAATGAGGAGCTTCCACCTCCCCCAGGCCTGCTCGCTGACCCTCAGGCGGGACCCGAAACTTCAGCCGAACGCGCCGACATGATGGTACGCGTCCGCCGGATCATTGACGAGGAATTAACGGAACGCCAGCGCCAGGCTCTGCTCCTGCTCGGTGTGCAGGATATGCCCATGGAAGACGCCGCCCGCAAACTCAAGACAAATCGCAATGCCCTCTACAAGTTACTGCATGATGCCCGCTTGAGACTCAAGAATCGGCTTTCCGTAGAAGATATCAATGCGCATGAAGTGCTGGCGCTCTTCGAGCAAAAGTAAGATTAACGAATTATTAAACATCAAAACGAAGACCATGAACATCAAACATCTCGTCCAGCGAATACGAAATACCCTTGGCTTGCAGAAGGAGCTTCCCAACGATGCTGTCCTGGGATTTCTGCGCGTGCTTGAGAGCGCTCGAGGAGATGAAATTTCATGTGACGAGTTCTACACAAAGCTGGATGAATATGTGGAGAGGGAAGCCAACAAAAAAGACGCAGCCGAGATAATGCCCCTCTTCCGCGAGCACCTGGATACCTGTCCTGATTGCTGCGAGGAATACGAGGTGCTCCTGGATGTGGTAAAAAAATGTGATAAAAAATAAAACGGACGGGCAACACCCGTCCGTTTTTTGTTCCCTAATACTTCTTCCCAAAATATATATTATTCGTGGTCAAACAGCTTCTCCCCCGCGCGGATGGGGACATTAAGCCGATTCTCCGCGGGGGTGATTGGGCAGGACCACATATCGTTGTAGGCACAATAAGGGTTATAGGCCACGTTGAAATCCACAAGGAAGCGCTCACCCGGCAACGGCTCCGGCTCGAGATAACGGCCTGCGGGATAAGTCTCCGTACCAGCAAGCGAATCGACAAAGGGTAGAAAATAACCGTTGCTGCTCTGATAAATCGTCAGTTCGGCAGGTTGTCCATCCACATGAAATTTAAATCGCCCATACCGTACATAAGCCTGCACGCCGCCTGTTGACGTTTGCATCTGCATAGGCTGCTGATCGGAAAATTTTTCCACCGTCACTTCGAGGCGCAAGTCATCGTTCTCAGGGAAATACTCCAGGCCTGTGAAAACCTGCTGCTGCTCAGGTGTGAACGGGCTTTGCGGATGGTGCTTAAAAAACTCATCTTTATCCAGCCGAAAATCAGTTAATTCACTCATTAGATCTCCATTCAGTAACATATAGATGGAAGAAACGAAATTTTCTTACAATATTCGCATAAAACATAGTCCTCTTGCACATTCCATTATCTTATGCTATCGTTACTTTCGTATGAATCAAAAAACAGTCCTGATCATCGAAGATGAAGAAGACGCCGCGGAACTATTTGCAGAGATGATGCGGGTAAGCGGCTTTCATGTACGCAAAACATCCACCAGCACACCTGCCCTCTCCATGATGACCGCTGAAAAACCTGATGTGGTCATTCTCGATATTATGATGCCCGAGATATCTGGTCTCGATATTCTGCGGCAGATGCGCCGCGATCCCGCGCTCGCCAATATTCCAGTGGTGGTTGTCTCTGCCACCACAATGCCCGCTGATATCAAAAACGGCATGGAGGCAGGCGCGTCCATTTACCTCACAAAGCCGGTTGGCTTTCACGAGCTCAAGGAAGCCGTGGTACGCGCACTTGGGAGTCCGCCCACCGCACTCTGATCCATGAGCCGTTTGCGCGCCTTTATCGCTGTGGAGCTTCCACTTGAAATTCGACAGAACGTCCAGCGGGCCACCTCTGGTTTGCGAAGAGATACCGGGTCGCTCATCCGGTGGGTGACACTGGAAAACATGCACCTGACTCTAAAATTTCTTGGTGATACCCCATCTGAAAATGTGGAAGGTCTGACTCAACTGATCCACGCCCAGGCGGACTCCTTCAACCGCTTTGATATCCATTTGAGTGGCATCGGTGCCTTCCCAGGCCCAAAGCGGCCGCGCGTTATCTATATTGGTATTCAGGCTCCAGCCGAGTTGGAAGCGTTCCAGAGTCAACTGGAAATTGCAACCCGCAGACTGGGGTACAATGCGGAAGAACGCGTCTTCGCTGCACATCTAACAATTGGACGCGTCCGACAGCACGTCAGCGCGGACGAGCAGCAGAAGATCCGCCGCTTGCTTGAAGCGTCAACGATTGACTCACTTGGCACAGCCAGAGTAAACTCTGTGCATCTATACAAAAGCGATTTGAAACCAAACGGCCCCATATATACAAAATTAATTTCTGCACATTTGAGGAAAACACAATAGAGGTGACCACTGAACGCACTAGAACTTGCACATAAGATTATTGAAACCCTGGAAGATAGAAAGGGTGAAGACATCCTGCTGCTAGACATCAAAGATGTTGCATCGTTTACAGATTATTTTATTTTATGCAATGGCACCAGCGACCGTATGCTCGACGCGCTCGCCAAAGGCATAATGGAATCTACAAAGAATGATTATAAGAAAAAGGGCCGCGTAGAGGGACAGGCTCAGGAGGGCTGGCTGCTGCTAGATTATGGTGATGTGGTCGTGCATTTATTCTCGCCAGACCAACGCGAACACTATGACCTCGAAGAGTTATGGAGCGACGGCAAGGTATTGCTGAGAGTGCAATAAATTAGTTGGATAGTTCTTCAGTCAAATAGTCACTGGTGTCCCTGGCAGTAATGCTCAAACCGCCGTCCTTTGCGTAGCATCCTGTGGACGGCGGCGGCGAAAGTGGATTGACAGATTTAGCAAACCTGATGAATTCAAGTTCATCAGGTTTTTGTTTCACCAGCAGATTGTCATGCTATACTAATTTTATGAAAGATATAGTCAGTGATCTTTCCGAGCCACAGTTGATAAGAACAGTCATCAGGGCAAACTGGGAAAATTATCATTATTGTCTCGGGCGCTCCGCCACTGTTGAATTATCCGTAGGCAAGTACCTAACATGGCTGGTGACGAATATGCCAGACCATTTTATGAATTTGGTGGTGTGCACAGAACTGCCAGCAAAAGGGGTAAACGAACTGATAGGAAATGCACTCTCGCATTTTAGATCACTGAACATCACACGGCTCTCATGGCTCACCGAAGAAGGTGTGCCGGCGGCTGAGATAAAAAACCATCTGGAAACTCACGGCCTAACTTTCAGAGAATCCTTCGCTACCGAAATGGCCGCGGAGCTAACAGGTTTGCCCGAAAATATATCCAGCCCGAATGGTTTGAAGATCGTACCTGTGGAAGATGAATCCACCCTGCGCCAATGGATCCACGTTGCCAGTGTTGGTTTTGGAGTTGCAACTGATGTTGAGGATATCTGGTATGGTTTTTTCGCTGAGGCTGTCTGTGAGCGTCCATTTCGCACTTATCTTGCCCTTCTGAACGGCGAACCTGTCGGCACATCGCAATTATTCACCTCAGCAGGTGTGGCAGGGGTTTACAACGTGACTTGCATGCCACAGGCACGCGGGCGGGGAATCGGCGCTGCCATCACATTGGCTCCCCTACTGGAAGCGCGGCAGATGGGCTACCGCGTTGGTATTCTACAAGCTTCTTCTATGGGCTACAAAGTCTATCAGCGGCTTGGCTTTCGAGACTTCGGAAAGTTGAGTGTCTATTTGTGGGAGCAAGAGGGAAAGTAACTGCGTAAATAAATATGTAATTAAGCAAGGAACAAACATCCCGCAGACTTTTCCGCCTGCGGGACCCATTACCATTTACCAATCAGTTCCCCACTAATCTATTTTATTTTTCAAACACCCATCTATCCACTTCACGGTTCCAATCTACCAGTTCTTCAGGCTTGAACCACAATGCAACTTCGCCTGAGCCGTTCTCCACACTGTCTGAGGCGTGAGTGAGATTCCGCCCAACTTCGAGGGCAAAGTCATGTCGAAGCGAACCAGGCGCGGCTTCCGTTGGACGCGTGGCACCCATCGTCTGCCGTATCGCTACGATGGCGTTGGGTCCCTCCCATACCATCGCCATCACTGGCGCGGATACAATGTAGGAAATCAATCCTTCATAGAACGGCTTGCCTTTGTGAATATCATAATGCGTTTCGGCGAGTTCCCTGCTAACCTGCATAAACTTTGCGGCCACAAGCCGAAGACCACGGCGTTCCAAACGAGCGATAACTTCCCCGATCAGTGCACGTTGCACACCGTCTGGCTTGACTAATACGAGCGATCTTTCCACAGAATTCCTCCAAAATTCAGATTTGTAAAATCTTTAAACACAAAGGGCACGAAGTGCACAAAGATTTTTAAAGATCTATCCTTTGTGTCTGCTGTGCCCCTGGAGTTAAAAACTATTTACCTTAGTAATTCTTCCGCTTTGGTATACGCGTCGAGGGCATCCTGCAAGCGGTTCGAGCGCATGTAGGCATCGCCGAGCGATTGCCAAATATTCACTTCCACGGGGTAACGATACAAAGCCTCACGTAGATCATGGACGACTTCATCCAGGAAGCGTCCCTTCTTGATAAGTTTTGCATAGGTATCCAACGCGCCGGCGATATTACTACGCGAAAGTTCGTTGCGCGCAGAGCCAAGGAGTGGGTCGAGAGGCATCGTCAACATACCAGTGCCTCGGCGAGTAACTGGTTCTTTATATGGCGGAGGTGGAGCAACAGGCATGACCTCAGGTTCCTGAACGGACGCTGGCTTTTCCTCAGTCATCTCCACAGGTATATCTGGCTCAAATGCCAGCAATGGCTCTGGTTCCGGCGCGACCGCCTCAGATCCAACGGGTTGTTTCTCTTCCTCGGCTTGCCAACCTGGCACAGAAGCAGGTTCTGGTGCAGATGGCTCAGCCTGGGATATTTCGACAGGTTTGGCGGGTTGCCAGTCTGTTGCGCGTGTTGGCTCAATCCTCGTGGGCTCAGCCACCACTTCGCCTGTCTCGTCGCGCAGCCATGCGGGCAGATCATCCTGCTGGGCAGATGCAGACTCTTGTGCCTGTGAAGCAGGCTTTTCGAGGCCTCGTAGCCAACTAGGTAAACTGCCGGTTTCACGCTTTGGTTCATCCTGACCGGATGAACGGGATGCGGGTTCATCCAATGTGGCGGGCCAGATGGACGTATCCTTCGTGTCCTTCTCAGGGACGATGGATTCTGCCGCTGGGGAAGTTTCTTGATCTATGTCTTGCATCCACGCCGGAAGATCCTGTTGCTCAGAGGTTTCAGGTTGAGGCATGGGCTTCTCGGCTTCATCCAGGCTCTTCAACCACATCGCCGTTTCGTCGATTGCAGGCTCAGCCGAAACAGGAGGTTTCGATTCAGACTCACTCAAGTTCTTGAACCACATGGCAGTGTCATCTTTTGATGATTCTGCTATCGGCGTGGTTTTCGATTCTTCCTCAGCCAGATTCTGCATCCACATCTCTGTATCATCCCTGGAGGGCTCAGCGGCTGTCGCAGATTGTGCCTCTTCTTCTGCCAGGTTCTTGAGCCACATGGCAGTATCATCTTTTGATGATTCCGCAGTGGGTTCAGGCTTTGCTTCTTCCTCACCCAAATTCTTGAACCAGATGGCTGTATCATCTTTCGATGATTCGGTCACAGGGTCAGGTTTTGCATCCTCTGCATCCAAACTTCGTAGCCATGCCGCCGTATCATCCAAAGCCGGATGTTCCTGAGCAGGCACTTCCTGTACGGGCGGCGTGGATGCGGCAGGCGCA
>Ga0079215_10000279_pt1 | contig 11295 bp, 12 predicted proteins | sample NCControl_FD_77004 | JGI IMG/M metagenome (GOLD analysis project Ga0079215, IMG submission 77004) | Agricultural soil microbial communities from Utah to study Nitrogen management - NC Control | ecosystem: Environmental > Terrestrial > Soil > Agricultural land | place: USA: Utah | collected...
CGCAAAGCACTAGCCTTTGTGCGCGCTCCTCCCAGCACAAGGTTCACGATCGGCCGGAACAGTCCGGGCACTTCGTCCCCTACTGCCCGGATCCCTGATCCCAATTCGATGTTCGTGATGCGCCGACCTTCGCAAAGGAGCGAGTCGGATTGTGCAACGGTGCTGGTGTCCTGACCACGCGAGGTCGCCGACGTCAGGAAGATCAACAGCGTCGCGAACGGCAGAGTCCGGGAGAAGATCGCAGTAGTCAGCACGAGGGATGACCATAACGCCGGCTCCTTCCCCCGGCTACGCTCCGGCGGGAGAGGATACGCATGTACCAACGGGGCTCCGCAAGCTGAGGCGGACGAGGGTGCCCGGAATCCTCGCCCGATGCGGACCGATTCATGCCGATGGACCGGGTTTCACCCAGACGTCCTCAGATCCTTACGGGCGCGCTCCGCGTTGCGACGGGCCCCTCGCGACGATTTCCACCGGCAACGCGACACGCTGGCCCCCTTCGATCCACACCTCCAGCATCATGCGCCCGATCCGGGTCGGCACATAGGTGAAGTCCGCGGTTTCTCCGGGGCCCATGCTCAGCCGGGCCGGCGTTAGGCTTCGAAGCGCGGGCGGGAGGTCGGCCCCATCGCGCGCCAGCGGTCGCCAGCGGGCGATGCTGGTGTCGGTTCCGAACCGGTAGTTGAGCACCACGTCGGCGTGGATGCTGACGATCCGTACGCGATTCGTGTCGCCCACGGTCATGCGGAGTGGTCGGGGTGCCGTACGCCCGTTCACGAGGAGGAGATTGGGTCCTTCCTTATGAAAGATGGGAAGGCCCCCACCACCGGCGACAATGAGATGGTCACGCGTGAGGTCGCGTGCCTTGTCGGTCACAAGAATCGCTCCGTACATCCCCGATCCGATCTGCCGCAGTTCGTGCAGATGCGAGTGATACGGAAACGTCCCGGTGCGCGGAGGGGTGAACTCCGCGGCAAAGGTTCCACCCGGTGGAATCGGCGGCATGATGCGGTCGCCGATCCCGCTGAAGCCTGGCACACCGTCGGGGTAACTCTCGATCTCGAGACCATGCCAGTGCACGCCACTCGGCTCATCGAGGTTGTTCTTTACCACGATGCTGACCGGTTCTCCGCGCCTGAGTTCGAGCACGGGCCCGGGAATACGCACCGAGTCTTTCGCCGGAATGGAGTCACCCTGCTGGAGCACAAACCCGTACGCCGGCAGCCCGCCCCGGAGTGCGTTCTGCTTCTTCTGAATCAGCAGGTCGAGCCGTCTCCGGTTCGCGACAACCGGTTCCACATAGCCGGGCGCCGGTGTGATGTGCATGCCAATCACCAGTCCGCGCATCGTGTGGCCACCGGGGCGATCATGCTCCGGCATCTCGTGTCCGGCGGAGGGAAGATGCGCATCGGTGGCGCCGTGCAGGCTGACATGATCGCCGACGTGCCCCGCGAAGTGGCAGTGAAAGACCCAGTTGCCGGGCGTGGTCGGCACGAAGCCGAACGTCGCCGACCCTCCGATCGGCATGAGGTGCATGTTCTGCAGCGCCTGACGAGACGCCGGGTTCACGGTGTCGGCGCGCGCGCCTCCCTGGCGGAGCACCCGGAAATAGAAGCCGTGCAGGTGCAACGGATGTTCGACGGCCGCGGCATTGATCACGCGGAAGTGGATCGAATCGTTCTGGGTGAACGTCAGCCGGTCATTGTATGGCCACGCCTTGCCGTTGAAGACGAGTGCCGATTCGAAGTCACGGTGACCCGGTGGCTGCAGGAACCACTCGGTGATGAGCCAGATTCGTTCGTTAGGTGATGGCGTTCCACCCACCGGGTCGACGATGAACGCACCGGTCAATTGTGAGTCGAGCCAGAACCGGTCCGGGAAATCCGACAGCCCCTTCAAGACGGCCCAATAGAAGAAATTGCCGACCGTGTTGAGCCGGAAGGTGATGTCGCGACTGGCGCCGGCAGCGATGTGCACGGTGTCCTGGCTCAAGGGCAGCGCGTGGCGAAGACCGCCTAACATCACGGCGGAGTCGGACTTGTTCCGCACGGTCAGGCGAACCGTCGTGCCGACTGGCGCACGCAGGAGTGGCCCGGGAATCGTTGGCGCTTTCCCCGGTTCGGCGAATGCCAGCACGCGGACGATCGGGTCGTGCGCACCTTCGGGCTGCCAGGCCGCTTCGACGACATCGAGGGCCAGGGTCAACGTCATGCCCTCGATCCGGCCCGCCGGCGTTCGGTTGTCGTTGACCTGCGCCATCGGCGCGTTCGCATCCGGACGCGGGAGGGGGATGCGGGGTGGCGGAGCAACGACGGATTCCTGTGCAGGCACGGCCAGGAAAAGGGCGACGAGTACCGGAAAAGCCATTTCTGCTCCATTGCGAGGTGCGTGCAAGCTCGCCGATCCCGTCGCCTTGTCAACAACGGTCATTTGTGACGCAGCACGCAACCCGGTCTATCTCTCAGCTGTCAGAAGGGCCCCTTGACGAGTCTTGCACATGCAACGCATGACGCTCTTCACCGGCGTGGTCGCAGCCGCACTGACGCTCGAGGCGCAGACAAAGCCGTCCTATCAATTGCCCTTTCCCGCCGGTGACAGCGCCCGGCTTATTCAAGGCAATAACGGCCCTTACGGCCATGAAGGACACGCCGCGTACGCATTCGACTTCATCATGAAGATCGGCAGTCCCGTCGTCGCCGCACGCTCCGGCATCGTGGTCGCGACCGAGGAGCGATTTCGTGATGCGACTCGCAAACCGGGCGAGGAGAACTTCGTGATCGTCCATCACGGTGATTCGACGTATGCCCGCTACTACCACCTGACGACCGATGGTGCAGTGGTCGATGTTGGAGACAGGATTCGCGCAGGTGACACGATTGCGCGGAGTGGCGACAGCGGCGCCAGTGCGGGCGCACACCTTCATTTCGACGTCACCCGCGACTGTTTTCGCTGGGGATGCACCACCATCCCTGTCACGTTCGCGAACGCGTCGCCCGACAGCCTGGTACCGGGTCGTTACTACCACGCGAGGGCAGTGAAATAGCGAAACGGGAATCGCGTCGCGGCGTGATGCGCCTTAGTTTCTCAGGAGCCTCGACACCTCCGACCATGACTGATCCCTCCACGTTCACCGCGGAACACAAAGCCTGGCAGTGGGAACTCGTGTTGCAATACGAGGACGGGTCACTGCCGGCATCCGCGTGGAGTCCCAGCACGCTCAATACCATCGCGACCTGGTACGCGTCAAACCTCACGCGTGAGCAGGCGACCACGCGCTACGAGCAGCACTACCGCCGCAATCATCAGCGCCTGACGCATCGTCGGGACAACGCCCACGTCGCCACCGAGGCGATCGAATCGGTAGATGCGGTGTGGCAATCGCTGTTGGCGAAGGCGCTCGAAAAGGCCGGCAAATAGGCTGTTGACGCGTCAGGCGCGAATCCTGCGGGCGTGACAACCTTCCTGACCGCCTCCGGCGACTGACCATGGCCCCGTCGTCCCGAGTGACCACCAGCAAGCGGGTGTGGTGGAGCTTTCTCGTGGTCGCCCCCGTGCTGGCGTTTTTTCTGCTGACGAAGGGGCAGTGGGCATTGCCGTTGAACCTCGTCGCAATGGCGGTTCCGATCTACGTTACGCACCGGTTATTGCGGGACGAATGGAAGTCGCGACGAATCGTCATGCCGCTCTTCGTGTTCTCGGTCATCGCCGGTGTTATTGTCGCCTTCACCGACCCGTCCCAGTCAACAGCTATGCACATTCCAGCCTGGGTCTCCAGCATTTTCGGCTTCTACTTCATGGGAGCGCCGCTGCTAATGACCGCCTGCGTCCTGGTGGAGCTGCATGAGGTGAAGCTGCGAGGCTGATCGCGGCCGCTCCGCTGACTTGCGACCACGACGTACCATTGAACTCCCAGGTATCGGAGAGCAACGGGCCGTTTGGCATCGCCTCACCTCCGTACAGCACGACTCGGTCCCGGTCGCGGTCGTACGCCATCGCGTGTGAACCTCGTGGTGAGGGATTCGTGCCCGCTACCGACGTCCAGCTGGTGCCGTTCCACACGTCGCTGCGGAACGCGTTCAGCGATTGACACCAGGCCGCCGACACAAAACCACCACGAATCGCGCCGAGTGAAACCAGGTTGCCGATACAATTGGGCGCTGACGCTGCCAGCCGAACCAGGGACGTGCCGTTCCAGACGTCCATGTGCACCGCCGAAGTGCCGGGGTCTTCGCTTGCCGAAAAAAGCACGAGTGCGCCCGCCTTCTCATCGAAGGCTACACCTCGAGCCACCGTGTTTGGCGGCCCGTTCACTGGCTGTTGCATCCACGACGTACCATTCCACTCCCAGATGTCGCGCAGTTCGGTCATGCTGCCAAGTGAAAACCCGCCGTACAGTACGACCCGGCCGCGCGCGCGGTCGTATCCCATGTTGAGGTGGACTCGTGGAGTTGGTCCGGTATCGGCGACTTTGCTCCAGGCCGTGCCATTCCACTCCCAGGTGTCGCTCAGGGTCTGCTCGTTAGGGAACGAGCCGATGATCCCACCATAGAGCAGGATGCGCTGCCTGGCGGCGTCATAGACCGCAACCGCGTTATGGCGTGGGGAGGGGCCGGTGTTGGCGACACGCGACCACGTCGAGCCGTTGAGCGCCCAGGTGGAACCGCGATCGCCGGGTGGCGCGCCTTCTTCCGCGCCCCAGCCGCCAAATAACACCATCTGGTGCCGCGCTTCGTCGAAAACCATGACGTGTCCCCGGCGGGCTTCGAGTGTGACTTCAGGCGAACCGGGATCCGTTACGTTGTCGCCGCACGCGGCAATCATGCACAGGAAAAGGACGTACGAGATACGAGAGACGTCGAACAGCACCGGAGGGCCTCGGACGAAGAAGATGCCCGAGAATGATGTGTTGGGCCTCGATACGAGAACCCCGAGTCTGTCAGGGCGCCGTCTGGTGCAGGGAGACCTTTCGGTGGTGCAGCAGGATCGGAAGCGTTACGGTCGCGGTGCAACCGCCGGCTGCATTTCGTGCGATGAGCATGTTGGCAGCCTCACCGTGCAGTGCGGCAAGCCTGGCCGAGGTATTCCGCAGGCCAACACCCTGCGACTGAAGCGACCATTGCAGTGGAAGCTCACCGGCGTCGTCGTAGACTGCGATAGATAGCCTCCCATTCTCGCGGCGGGCCGATACCGATATACGGCACGGACGGCTCGTACGACTGGCACCGTGGCGGACGGCATTCTCGACGAGTGGTTGCAGGATCAGGTCCGGTACTGCGACGTCGAGCGTATCCTCCGATGCGTCGATCTTTACGCTCAGCCGCGAACCAAGCCGGGTCTGTTCGATCGTGAGATATTGTCGCACAAAGTCCAGCTCTTCGCGCAGGGTGACTTCATGAGAGCGAGGTTCCCGAAGGATGCGCCGCATCAGGTCACTCAGCGAAGTGATGGTGCTCAGCGCTACGTCTTGTTGTCCGGCGCGCACCAGCATGGCGATCGCGTTCATCGCATTGAACAGGAAGTGCGGCTGAAGCTGCGCACGGAGCGCCCGCAGGTGTGCCGCGTTCAAATCGGCTCGCAACCGCTCGGCGGCGAGCGTTCGGTCCTTCGCCTCAATGTGGCCTAGCCATGCATGGACGCTGCCAACGATGAGACCGTAGGTAATAACGTCCAGATGCAAGTAGTACAGGAACAAGTCCCGGAACCTGTCCCGGAAAGATTCGGGAGTACCGAAAAACAGCGAGTGCAGAGCCGAGAGCAACGCATAGTGGCTGGCAGTGAAGGCGAGTGCGGCCGCCGCATGGACTGGGACTGCCACGTACGTCGCGGCTCTTCCGAAACGAACGCGCTTGGCGACGAGCAGCACGCCAGGTACGAAGATTCCGCCGCTCACCCAGGCGATGAGGAGTCGGGGAAACGTCCACGCGAACGTGTTTTCCGGCAGCCGGAGGAGCTGACTGATCGTGTGGAGCAGCGCGATGGCTGTGCACCCGGCGAGGGTAACGGCTACCAGGCGGAAGAAAGCTCGTTTCGACACGCTTTCAAGATGCCACGGCTCGCGTCCGTTCGAAGCGGGTTTCCCTGCACGGTCACTGGTCTTGACTGCAACCCGCTGTGGGCTGACGACGTTCGACGTATAGTCCGGGCGTGTCACTCCGTTTCCGCGTGTTGGTCGTCGACGATGAACCCATCGCCAGGGAGGGGCTCGTTCGACTTCTCCGTCATGATCCCGAGCTCGAGCTCTTGACGCCCTCCGAGGATGGGGAACGCGCGGTGAACGCCATCCTGGAACAGCGTCCGGATCTGGTCTTGCTCGATGTGCAGATGCCGGTGCTGGATGGTTTTGGCGTCGTTCGGACCGTCGGCGCTGCAGATATGCCCGCCGTCATCTTTGTCACCGCATACGACGAATACGCCATTCGCGCGTTCGACGTGGCCGCCGTGGATTACGTGCTGAAGCCGATCGACGACTCTCGGCTCCACGAGGCGCTCCGGCGGGGCAAGGATCACGTGCGCCGTAAAGCGGTTGGCGACGTAGATAGACTGAATCAAGTCCTTCGCGCCCAAGATGATTCGCCAACGCCGTCGCGCTACGCCCAGCGACTGGCAATTCGCGAGTCGGGCCGGATCATCTTCATCGCGGTCAGCGACATCGACTGGATCGAAGGGGCGGACTATTACTCGAGACTTCATGTCGGCGCGCGGACATGGCTGATTCGCGAGTCAATGACGACGCTGGAGCATCGACTCGATCCATCCCGATTCTTCCGTACGCATCGATCCTCGATCGTGCAGCTCGATCGGGTGCGCGAACTGAAATGGTCTACGGCCGGTGAAGGCAGTGTCATTCTTCAGAGCGGAGCGAGGACGCGCCTTGCCCGTGGACGCCGTGATGCCCTTGCCGGAATACTCGAGGGCAGGACGAGCCGTTGATCAAAGCGGAGGTTGGCTCGGTACCTCCCTGGTCGATATGACACTTATCCTCGAGCACGCCGCGATGACGTGCAATGGTTGAGTTGACCGCTGTGCGCCGGCTTAGTGAACATTGAAATGCCCCTGCACACGGCCGCGGATATCTCACCGAAGTCGTGAACGTGTCTGATCACGCCCGCGCCTGGTGATTGCACCAGGCGGGACATCGTGCCGCCGGCCTTCGCGCCGGCGAAGGAGTCAGACATGTCGATTGTACGGCGAATGTGCGCCGGTCTTGTCAGCGTCATCGCACTGGGGGCCTGCAGCGGCGATCCCGTGAGCGAGCCGGTCAACGCAACACAGGTGATGAATCAGGGGGCGTCAGCACAAGCAGTGCTGAACTCGCGCGACCAACATGGCAGTCGACACGTTGCGATCATGGACGACTGCGATCCTGATGATCCAGGTTGGGCAGCTACAGGCGGGTGCGTGCTGAGGAATGGCGCCGTGACGAACGCGGAATTCGGTGCGTTCCTGGGATCACCGCTGTCACTGTCGGTGATCGGCCACCCCGCATGGCGCATGGAGCCGTCGTATCTGCGCGTGAATTCCGGGCAGACGGTCATGGTGGGCAATCTCGGGGGTCGGCTGCATAGCTTCACGCCGGTTGCGATGTTCGGTGGCGGACGAGTGCCACCGCTGAATATCGGACTGACCGCGGCGCCCGAATGCGCCTCGACCGCTCACGATGTATTGCCCGGCGGTCGAGTCGAGCTGAGTGGTCTTTCCGCCGGCAACCATCGCTACCAATGCTGCATCCATCCATGGATGCGAGCCCTTGTCAAGGTTGAGTGAGAACAACGGGACCGGAGGTGGGAGATAGACGATCTCCCATCTCCCATCTCCCATCTCCCATCTCCCATCTCTATAGTTGCGACCGGATGGGCCGAAGAAGCTTCTCCGCAAGCTTCTCGCCTAACGGGCGCCGCTTCCACATGTCGTAGGTATACGGCATTCCGGACTTCAGGTCGCCCTCGAACACCCCGGTCATCTGAGTCGCGAACGCGGTGTCATAGACGTTCAGGTTCGCCTCGTCGTTCAGACGGAAGGACCGGGGATCGAAGTTCGTCGAACCCACCGACACCAGCTCGCGATCGATGATCAACATTTTCGTGTGCAGCATGGTCGGCTGATAGACGTAGATCTCCACTCCGGCCTGAAGCAACCGTCCCCACGTGCCCTTCGAGGCGAGTCGAACCGCCTCGGTGTCAATCCAGGGTCCCGGCAGCAGCACGCGCACTCGCACCCCGCGCTTGCGGGCCGCTTCGAACGCCTGGATGGCCAACTCGTCCGGCACGAAATACGACGCGGCCAGGTCGATGCTCTGTTTCGCGGCCGCGATCGCGAGCAGGTACATCAGGTGCATGCTTTCGCTCCCGCCAGCGGGCGACGCGATGAACAGATGCGCGTCCAGGGCGCCGGCAGAAGTGAGGGCAGGGAAATAGGTCGTGCCATTGAGCAACTCACCGGTCGACTTGATCCAGTTGTCGTTGAACGCGGCCTGGAATTGGGCGACGACCGGTCCTTCCACGCGGAAGTGTGTTTCGCGCCAATGATCCGGATCCTCGGCGTTGCCCTGCCACAGGTCGGCGATACCGACGCCACCCGTGAAACCGATCCGTCCATCGACCACCAGTAGTTTCCGGTGCGTGCGGTAATTGAGGCGCCGGAAGTTGTACCAACGCAATGGCCGGTAGCGCCGAACGTCCACGCCTGCCTCCTGCATCTCCTCGAGCAACGTGCGGTCCATCCGCGCGCTCCCGACCCAGTCCACGGTCACGTTCACCGGGATGCCGGCGCGCGCCCGTTCCGAGAGCGCCTCACTGAACGTCTGACCGATCTCACCGGACCAGTAGATGTAGGTCTCGAACGTAATCGAGGTCTGCGCCGAACGAATTGCGTCCAGCATCGCCGGAAAGATCTCGACGCCATTCTGCAGCGCGGTGACACGGTTCCCTCCAGAGATGGACGGGCCGAGCATGACGCCCATCTCGCGACGAAACTGAGTGTCTGTCACCGCATAACGATGCTCGATCCGCCACGTCAGCTTCTTTTCGGGCCGCGCGAAATTCAACGCAATCATCACCACCAGGAAGGTGACAAGCGCGGTTGTGATGATGGTCCAGGCCATTCGTCGGCGACTCCAACTCAGTGGCATCCGTAACGTCCTCCTCCTTTACAGCTCCGGCAAATGCCTACCCCTATCTATCGGGAAGTTCATCACCGATTCCACGAGTCCGCCACGACCGGCCCCTTTCGGCAATGCTCATCACCGGCGCAGAATGTGGACTCTGGCGAGGCCGGCCATTTCACATGGAGGGCAACACGGTGCTGCGTTACCATCTTGCACAGGCAAACATCGGGCGATTTCGCGGTCCGATCGAGAGCGACATCATGGAAGGCTTCCGCGTCCAGCTCGATCCGGTCAACGCGATTGCGGACCGGAGCCCGGGATTCGTCTGGCGCCTGCAGACGGAAGATGGCAACGCCACGGCCATCCGGCCTTACGCGGGCGACGACCTGATGGCGATCAACATGTCGGTATGGGAGTCGATGGAATCGCTGCAGCATTTCGTGTACAAGAGTGGCCACGTCGAATCGTTGCGGGCACGAAAACAGTGGTTTGAGCCGCTGGAGGGGCCCATCCTCGTCCTGTGGTGGATTCCGGCTGGCCAGATCCCTGCCGTGACCGAGGCACAGGAGCGTCTCGCTCACCTGAAGGAGCACGGACCTACTCCACACGCGTTCACGTTCCGTACGCCGTTTCCGGCGCCTGACGACGGAAACGAAACCGAGGGGCTTGATGCGGTCTTCTGCGATTGGGCCACTCCGGATTCGCCACCGCACGGGACATAACAGCGCGCGGAGAAGCGAACCTGACGATCCACGTGGTTCTGGTTCATCCGGAGATCCATTGGAACACCGGTAATGCCGGCCGCACGTGCCTGGCGACCGGAGCAACGCTCCATCTGGTGAAGCCGTTAGGCTTTTCACTCGATGAACGGGAAGTCCGGCGCGCCGGACTGGACTACTGGGACCATGTTGATCGGCGCGTATGGCCCGATTGGGCGGCGTTCGAGGACGCGCTGCCGACGCTGGGTGAGCCATGGTTCTTTTCCACCAAGGCTACGCACGAATTCTGGGATGCTCCACTCGGTGCACCCGAAGACCTCGTCCTCATTTTCGGGCGCGAAACTGGTGGATTGCCGACTGACTTGCATCGGCGTTTCGCGGATCGCTTTCTGACGATGCCGATCCTCTCACCACACGTCCGCTCGCTCAACCTGTCGACCTGCGTTGCCGTTGCCGCCTACGAGGCGTTGCGGCAGCGCCGCGGGAAGTCATCGGGCTGACTCCAGAGCTCGCCCGGGCGCGCGAACAATGACCAACACGGGCGGTAGTGACAGGATCACCGCCCCCGGCAACCGCACCATGAAAGCCACCATCCTGCTCGGCACGCTCAAGCGTGAGGGTTTGTCGAGTACCGCCACGCTGTGCGACTTCCTCGTCGAGCGCATGGAACGCGCCGGCATCGAATGCGAGACGGTCAAACTGATCGACTATGAGATTCCGCCGGGGACGTATTCGAACATGGGGCCGGGTGATCAATGGCCGCTGATCCTGGCGAAGCTGCGAAGCAGCGACATCATCATCTTTGCCACGCCCATCTGGTGGTCGAACCAGTCATCCCTGCTCCAGCGGGTTATCGAGCGACTGGACGAACTGCATGACTATCTGATGGCCGGAAAGCCGTCCGGCCTCGAAGGAAAAGTCGGCGGTGTGGTGATAACTGGCGATTCGGACGGCGCGCAGAACATCATCGGCCAGATCTGCAACTTCTTCAACGCGATCGGGCTGCTGATACCGCCATTTGCGACGTTGTCCGTGTTATGGGAGGGTCAGGCCAAGAGCGCGACGCCAACGCGCGACAAATTGCTGGCAAAGTACGAGAAGGAATACGCGAAATCCGCCGAAAAGATGATCGAGCAGATGGTCGCCTATATTCGCACGTAAGCGCTCACCCCTTCTTCTTTTTCTTCTTTTTCTTCGCTTTTTCCTTCTCCTCTTCCGCTTCTCTGGCGGCCTTCTTGCCGGAATCCGTCTCCGCCCAGTCTGACTCGAATGTCGAGACCAGCTGGCGGACGATCTGCGGATCCGTGACGATCACCCCGACCTCGCGACGTTCGTCCAATTCGAGACGGCGCAGGCTCTGGCTCCCCACAAAAGCCCTTCGCCCGTCCTGGATGATCACCCGGGCGTGAAGCTTGCCAGGAAATTTTTCGATCTGCGCATCCAGGTCTTTCTTCTGAAGCTTCCCCATCACCC
>Ga0079215_10000286_pt1 | contig 11153 bp, 9 predicted proteins | sample NCControl_FD_77004 | JGI IMG/M metagenome (GOLD analysis project Ga0079215, IMG submission 77004) | Agricultural soil microbial communities from Utah to study Nitrogen management - NC Control | ecosystem: Environmental > Terrestrial > Soil > Agricultural land | place: USA: Utah | collected...
ATCGGCTCGAGCATCCGAACGCCCCGATCGCGACGTTCTGCTGAGACCGCGTATGGGGTCTGATCCCCGCAGGGGGTCAGACCCCTCCTTTCCTCGGACGGAGCGCCCCATGGACCCGGGGCGCTTTCGTTTCCGGCTTGTTCGTGACCTGCGCCAGCCGGCGGTGGTGTTCCGTCACGAGCTTGACCGCGTCCTCGGGGTTCCCGCTCCGGTGAATGAGGCCGCGGTCGGCGACGCTGATCGTGCCGTGCTCCAGGAGCTTTCCCAGGAGCGGCTCGAGCGCATCCTCGACGTCCTTGCCCCCCATGATGATGGGGTACCCCTCGATCTTGCGCGTCTGCATGAGCGTCAGTGTCTCGAAGAGCTCGTCGAGGGTGCCGTAACCGCCGAGGAACGCGATGAACGCGCACGAGAGCTTCACGAACATGTACTTGCGGATGAAGAAGTACGTGAAGTCGAACTCGCGATCGAGGTAAGCGTTGGAGTGCTGCTCCATCGGGAGACGGATGTTCAGCCCGATGGAAATCCCACCGCCCTCGCGGCAACCGCGGTTCGCGGCTTCCATGATGCCGGGGCCGCCTCCGGTCACGACGTTGAACCCCTCGAGCGCGAGGAGCCGCGCCGTCTCCCGCGCGAGCGAATAGGCGGGATGGCTCTCCGGAAGCCGCGCGGAGCCGAAGATCGTGACCGCGGGCTCGACGTCGCCGAACGCGAGGCTCGCCTCGACGAACTCGCGGGTGATCTCCGCGACCCGCTCGGCTTCCCCGCCGGGCAGGTCCGACCAGCCGAGGTCCTTGAGGACGTTCGGAAAGTCCGGGATCGCGGGATCGGTCATGTCGGGCGCCGCCGGGGGAGATCTACCGGGGCACGGGAGCGACGCGACGGACCCCGAGGAGCTCGTTGACGAGGAAGAGCGGGCCGACGAGCAGGTGCTGCAGGTTCTTGAAGAAGGCGGGCCGGTTCTTCTCGTAAACGGCGTGACCGATCGCCTGAAACACCCAGCCGATCGCGAAGGCGGCGAGGCCGATCCGCCAATCCCCGACGGCACGGGCCGCGAGGTCGAGCAGGATGAACGCCGCCAGCATCGCGCCCGCGAGCGGGAGGTCGAGGATCGCGTAGTAGAGAACGACCCCCGCGATCAAGATCTCCCCGGCCGTGAGCGGGCCGAACCGAATTTCCGCGAGCAGGGAAAGGATCCCGAAGACGATCAGCGTGACTCCGAAGGCGTGGCAGACGAGGTTCCCTCGCGTGGCGTGATGGGCCCCGTAATCGGAAAGGAGGTCGTCGACCCGCTTCATGTTTCCTCCGGCGGCGCTGCGCGAATCCTATGCCCGGAAGGACCCGAAAGGCCCGCCACCACGTGCGAGGCGGACTCTACCCGCCACCCGTCGTCCGTCTTTTCGAGCCGCAGGGCTCCCCACTCCGATGCTCCCCACCAGCGCAGCACGCCTCTCGTCCTGGTCCGATCGAGAAGAAACGACGTCAGCATCCAGGCTCTCGGGATTCCGCTCTTCTCTCGCACTCTCTTCCACTCTTCGGGCGTCAGTACCATCGCTCTGGCGGAGGCCGAGCGAGAGTCGAAGTGACGGCGGTCCGCCACGAAGAAGAAGGTTCGTGGAACCGAACTCTCGATCCAGGACCGGGTCGCGATCGTCTCGGGCGGAGGAGGGCGGCGCTGGTCGATCTCGGTTCGCCGGCGCCACTGAACGAAGTATTCGACGATCGACGCCATCGCGTCGGACTCCGCCGAAGCACGACCGGACCGGATGTTCGGGAGGAGGTCCGCGCGGTCGTCGATCCCGTCCCGGTCCGTGTCCGGGTCTCTCGGGTCCGTGAGCAGGTCTTCCTCGAGGAAGTCGCTCAGGCCGTCGCCATCCGTGTCCGCGCCGAGCTTCGAAATGGCGATCTCGACGAAGATCCCGGACCTCTTTACCGGAGCGACGGCAATGATCGGCGAGTAGTCGGGGCAAGGGCCTTCCCTCTCCCAGGCGTCGACCTCGATTTGAAGGAGACCTTCGCGGTGCATCAATGGAAGGTCCGAGGACCACCGCACGGAGTAGGGGCAGCCTCGACGCAGGCCCGTGTAGAGCGGCTTCGACCAGTTACCGCCTCCGTCTCGAGATCGAATCAACCAGTACCCGCCCGAGCCGGCTTCGGCTGTCCAGTTCTGCCCCCAGGGGATCCCGATCGCGAGGATCTCGTCGCCCGAGCGGTCGACCCGCGAAAGAGCAAAATCGCCCGGGACGAGGATTTCCTTCCGCGTCTGCATGGTCTGTGCGAACTCGTCGTCCCGCGACGTCTCGATGGGAGGGACGTCCGTCGGCAGCGGGCGCTCCGTGTATCGCGGAGTCCGCGGCGCGTCCAGAAGGCGCGCGACCGTCGAGGCCATGTCGTCGGATTCCCTGCGCCGTTCGCTCGTCTTCCGGATCGATTCGATCTGGCGACCAAGCCGCTCCTGGAGGACCTGACCCCGATCGCGAAGCTTCGAGGCCTCGGCGGAGACCTGCACGGGGAGCGTAATGAAATCCGGCATCTTTGCGTTTCCGAGGCTGGTCAGATGCTCGCGCGCCTCCTGGAGTTTGTCCGCTGCGGCGTCGCGGTAACCGCCCCTTTCTGCGTACCGGGCGAAAACGAGTGCCCAGACGGTCGGATGGACCGCTTCGTTTCCGAGAGCGTCCGCGAGTCGGTCGAACGGGTCCTCCGCAGAGGGTGGTGCGGTCAGCGCGCGGAGGAGGGCCCTCTGGCTCGTGTTCTGCTTTTCCCTTCTCACTTGACCGCCGCCACGCTCCGTGAGCCGAAGGATTCTCTCCGCCGGCTCACCGCGTCCTTCGAGAACGTACGCTGCGGCCAGGTCGAGCCTCAGATCCAAGCGATACCCGCGGTAAGGAAGCTTTCCCACGCGGACGCGAAAGGACTCCGGCGCACCCTCGAGAACCCCGTTTGCGACTTCGGGCGCCAGCCGCTCGAAGGTTGTGATCGCCTCCGACGTCAGGCCCTTGTCGATCAGGGCGCGCAGCTGGAGCTCGGCGAGGTGGATGAAAACGCGACGATCGGGCGGTGGAGAAATCTTCGACGCGCTTTCGAGCGCCCTCGCGGCGAGCGGCGGCCCGGCAGAGGAGTACAGGAATCGGGGCAGGGGCACGGACAGGACCGCCGGATGGTTGCGGTAGCGCTCGGGGATGACCGTGAGGAGGTCTCGGGTCAGTTCGTCGCCGGGGTTCTCGACGAGCAGCTCCATGGCCGGCGGACCCGGGTCCGCCATCCGCCTCACGTCGGCGACGAGCCTTTCCGGGTAGTCGGAAAGGAAGCCGGAACGCCCCCACGTGCGGTAGAAGAAGAAGAGAGATCGAAGGATCTCGACGTTCTCGGGCGCGGAGTCACGCGCCTTTCGATAGTCGGCCTCCATCGAACGGAGGTCCGCCTCGGTCGGAATCTGCCGCGCCCGCGACATTCGCCGGGCCCGGGCGAGCGCGTCGCGGACGACCGCTCGCAAGAGCGAAGTCGCTCCGTCCGGAGGGATGAGGAGGGACGCCACCAGCCGCTGGGTCGTCGCTTCCGCGTCGAGGCCCGACCGCGCCGAGGAAAGGACGATCTGACCCGGGTCGCGCTCGGCGTCGGGCCCGCGGTCCATGCCGTGGAACTTCTCGGTTGCGAGCTCGGCCAGGAGCGCATCCAGGTCGGCAGTCGCGGCGCGAATCGGCGAGGCGAGGGAGAGGAGGGAGATGGCGACGAGCCCGACGATTCGCGCGAGCATTCGTCCGGGAGAATACCGTGCCCGACCCGGAGCGGAAGGCCGGCGCTTCACTCGAACCGAACGAGGAGTCGTCGCGGCCGGTTTCCCGGCTTGAACTCGAGCTCGGAGAGCGCGGCGGGTGCGGGAGCCGGCGCCGCGAGCCGGCCGGTCTCCTCTCTTCTCTCGCGCGAGGGTCCGGGGCGCACTTCGCTGACCTTCCCCTGCGAGTCCACGTGCAGGATGAACTCGTGTCCCCGGTAACTCGCGGGCAGCGCCAACCGCGCCTCCGAGAGGAGCGGTGGCGGAGAGCCGTGTCCGTCGATCGCCTCGATGGACAGCCGGAGAGGGCTCGCGGTGGAGGACTCCGTGGCCGCGGCCGCTCCGCCGGCGCGGCCCGACTCCGCGGCCAAGGCGGGACGCGGCTCGGCGCGGTCGGGTTCGGCGGAGGTAGCGGTCTCTTTCTCGAGCGCGGTGGCCGGCGGAGCCGCCCCGGTCCCTTCGGCGACGGGCCGCACCGGTGCGGAGTCCCTCGCCGGAGCGTCCGGTTTCGGGGCGGCGGGCGCGACGTGGCTGTTCCGGTTCCGGGAATCCGAATCCTCGTCCTCGAGCGGCTCCGCGACACCGGGTTCCGCCTGCGCGGGAGGAGCGGTCTCCGGGGCGGGCGTCGGAAAGGAAACGACGACGGGAGTCTGTGGCGTTTGGACCGAGAGAAGGAGCGCGAAGATCCCCGTGAGCAATAGCGCCGCCCAGCCGAGGTCCGTGCGGAAACGCCGGCCAAACGGGGCGCGGGGCCGCGGGGAGGTCTGGATCTTCCTCAGGATCCGGCCCGCGAGGTCCGCCTGGGGCGGCCGCGAGCGGGCCGACCGAAAGAGAGAAAGCGCGTCCTCGAACTCGAGCGCCGCGCGTCGGCACTCCGCGCAGTGCGCGCGGTGGGCTTCGAAGTGCGCGCGCTCGCCAGGATCGAGCTCGCCGTCGTGGAGCCGGGAGAGAAAATCGGCCGATCTCCCCGGATGCTGCCTGCTGTCGCCGCTCATGGAGTCCTCTCTCCCGCGAGGAGCGGCAGAAGGATCGCCCGCAGCTGTCCCCGTCCCCTCGCGATTCGCGACTTGACGGTGCCGATCGGCAGCTCGAGAGAAACCGCGATCTCCTCGTAGCTCCACTCCTCCAGGTCCCGGAGCACTACCGGCAGCCGGAATTCCACCGGCAGCTTCTGGAGGGCGTCGCGGACCGAGGACCGCGACTCGTCCGCCTGCGCGTTCTCCTCCGGGCTCGCGCTGCCCGCCGCGCGGTCGGCGAGGGCGTCGGGGGACGGGTCTGGCGCGAAGATCCTCCGAAACCGGCTCTTGGAACGGTAACGGTTCTTGATCGCGTTGTCGGCGATGGCGGCGAGCCAGGCCCGGGGCGGGGCCTGTTGCCGGAAGCGCGGGAGTCCCCGGTATGCGCGCAGGAAAACCTCCTGGGTCATGTCGTCCGCATCGTCCTCACCGACCGCCCGCGCCATCCAGCGGTGAACCGACGGCGTGTGGCGGCGCACGAACTGTCCGAATGCGTCGTCGTCGCCCTCCTTCGATCGGGCGATGAGCTCTTCGTCGGTCGGGTCGGGCGGGGCAGTCTCCAAGCGATCGCGTCCGGTCGGAAGCGACGCGATTCTACTTTCGACGCTGCTCCGCCCGCCGTCCACCGGTTACCGGCGGCGATCCGGATCCGGCGCATAGCGGGGCTCGAACCCCCGGGCCCGCTCCCGGCTTGCGAGCGCGTCGTCGCTCCGCGGCAGGACCCCGAGTCGGACGAGCTCGCGCCGGAACTCGTATCGCACCGCGATTTTCGCGGCCGGGCGCGGCTCTTCCTCGAACCGGGTCCAGCGGACGCGGTGGTCGGTCCGGTCGCCGATGCCGGTCGCGGCAAAGCGATCGGAATCTCTTTCCTCCGGCGCGCTTTTCTCCGGAGCGGCGCTGGCAGCCGGCGCGTCCTGCCGCCGGACGCCCTCCTCGCGGGCCCCGCTTCCCAGGTCGCGTTCCACGGCCGGTGGCAAGACGTAGCGCCGCTTTTCCCGGAAGAAGACCGCCTCGATCGTCCCGACGTTGCGCGTGTCGCCGAGCCACTTCGCGTACGAGCGGCCCGTTTCGGTGAAGAAAAACTTCCGGGACGTGTCGCCCGAGATCTGCCAGCCGGGAATCTCGACGGTCTGTCCGGGGGAGAGTACCCACTTGGCCGCCCCCTGCGCCGTCGTGCGCCTCGCGTCGACGACGTTCCTTCCGTCGACCGAGAGCGCGACCGCGACTCGCTCGGCGGTCGGATTGGAGAGCCGGACCGTAAACTCCCTTCCCTTGAGCGCCTCGACGTAGATCTTCCCGTCCTGGTGATATTCGGGGGTCTCGCAGCCGTCCACGACGACGGAGACTTCGAAACCGTGTATCCGCGCGGCATGAACGGGGGCGGCGGTCGCGGAGACGGCAAGGAACAGGGCGAAAAAGAGAAGCCGGTTTCGCATGAGTGCCTCCTGCAAAGAGGAGACACCGGGACGGGCAGGGGGTTCCCGTGCGGAGACTGCCCCTCACCCCCTCCCTCTCCCCGCAGGCGGGGAGAGGGAGAGGATCAGGGGAGGCCTTTTCGGAGGACCTCCTCGACCTTCTCGGAGAAGACGTCGACCTCGTCCGGCCGCGTGTAGACGTTCGGCGTGATGCGCAGCCCGTTGAACTCCGGGTGCACGATCGGCGTCGTCAGGATCTTGTGCTTCTCCCAGAAGTGGACCTGGAGCTTCTCGGTGTCGACGCCCTGGACGTGGACGAGCCCGATCCCGCCGGCATCTGTCGCGTTCAGGGGCGTCAGCACCTTGACGCGCGGGCTCGCGGCGAGGAGCCGCTTCGCCCACCGGTCGCGAAGCCACCGGAGGCGCGCCGCCTTCCGCTCCGCTCCGATCTCGCGGTGGAACGCGAGAGCCGCCGCGATGGCGTTGTGGTTCGCGGCGGGGTGCGTCCCGATCTCTTCGTACTTCCGGACGTCCTCGTCCATCTTCGCCGGCGCGGCCATGAGGGGCCAGATCTTCCTCTGCTTCTCCTTGCGGACGTAGAGGAAGCCGGTTCCGATCGGGGCGAGCAGCCACTTGTGCAGGCTCGTCCCGTAGTAGTCGCACTCGAGGTCGTCGCGGCGAAAGGGGAAGTGCGCGAACGCGTGCGCGCCGTCGACGAAGACTTCGATGCCGCGCTCGCGGGCGATCCGCACGACGTCCCGGACCGGGAGGATCTGTCCGGTCAGGTTCGTGATGTGCGTGATCTCGATGACGCGCGTCCGGGGCGTGATCGCCCGACGGAACCGGTCGACGACGTCGGCCGCGGACGCGGGAGGGACGGGGAAAGAGATCGCCTTGACGACGACGCCGTCGCGGCGCGCGCGCTGCTCCCAGCTCGTCAGCATGCGCGGGTAGTTCTGGTTCGTGACGATCACCTCGTCGCCCGGCTCGAGGTCGAGGCCGAAGATGAGCGTCTCGAGAGCTTCCGAAGCGTTCCGGGTGATCGCCATCTCCTCCGGCGCGCAGCCGAACTCCCGCGCGAGCTCGCGGCGGACCGACTCGATCCGCGGCTCGAGAACGTTCCACATGTGGTGGACCGGAAGCTCGTTGGAAAACTCGAGGTCGCGGATCATCGCCGCGAGCACGTGCGTCGGAGTGGGGCTGCAGCCGCCGTTGTTCAGGTTGACGATCGTCCGGTCGACGTCGAATGCCCGCTGGATGTGCGACCAGTACGACTCCTCCGACGCGAGAGCGTCGGGGGGCGCCGTGCCCGCTGCCCGGCCCGCCTCGCGAACGCGCTGGATCGCCGAGACGCGAAAGGCCGGCGCCGCCGCGCCCGCGAGAGCGACGGCGGAGAGGAGCCGCCGGCGGGAGAGGGGCACTCGACGCCTCCGATCGCCCTCAGGCCATGCCGAGCTGCCAGAACAGGAAGGTGTACACGTCGGCCTGCTCGTCGAGGATCTTCGTCGTGGGCTTTCCGGCGCCGTGGCCGGCCTTCGTCTCGACCCGGATCAGGATCGGCTCGTCTCCTGCCTGGGCTTCCTGGATCCGGGCCGCGAGCTTCTTCGAGTGTCCGGGATCGACGCGGTCGTCGGTGTCGGCCGTCGTGATGATCGTCGCGGGATACGCGACGCCGTCGCGGACGTTGTGGAGCGGCGAGTACTTGTAGAGGAACGGAAAGTCCTCCGCGACCTCGGCGTTGCCGTACTCGGAGATCCAGTAACGCCCGACGGTGAATCGGTGATAGCGGAGCATGTCCGCCACCGGGACCTGGCAGACGACGGCGCCGTAGAGCTCCGGCCGCTGCATCATCACCGCGGAGACGAGGAGGCCGCCGTTCGAGCCTCCGCCGATCGCGAGGCGCGCGGGTTTCGTCCAACCGCTCGAGATCAGCCACTCCGCTGCGGCGATGAAGTCGTCGAAGACGTTCTGCTTCTTCTCCCGCATGCCCGCCTGGTGCCAGGCCTCTCCGTACTCGCCGCCGCCGCGGAGGTTCGGGATCGCGACCATTCCGCCCTTCTCGAGGAAGACGTAGCGCGTCCCCGAGAAGCCCGGAGTCTGGTTGATGTTGAACCCCCCGTACGCGTACAGGTAGACGGGGCGGTTTCCGTCCTTCTCGAGCCCTTTCTTGCGGATCAGGAACATCGAGACCTTCGTTCCGTCCTTCGACGGGTACCAGACCTGTTCGGTCTCGTACTGGGATGGGTCGACCTTGACCTCCGTCTTCTGGAAGGCGACGAGATCGCCCTTCGCGAAGTCGTAGCGGAAGTTGGTCGGCGGCTCCGTGAACGAGTTGTACGCGAGGAACATCTCCTTGTCGTCGACGTCACCGGAGAGCCCGCCGACCGAGCCGATGCCGGGGAGAGCGATCTCCTTCTCGAGCTTGCCCGCGAGGCTTCGCACCTCGAGCGCGGTGCTCGCGTTCCGAAGGCGCCGCACGACGAGCTTGCGATTGAAGACGTCGATGCCCTGGATCGTGTCGGTACCCTGGGGCACGATCTCGACGAACGCCGCGTCGCGGTTGTCTTTCGACAGCTTCGCGAGCTCGACGGCGATGACGCGCCCCAGCGGGGCGTCCCGGTCCGTTCGCGCGTACAGCTTCCCGTCAACGATGTCGCCGACCGAGTAGGCGTGGTCGTATCCGGTGAAGACCGCGACGGGCTTCGCGCCCCGCGCCTTCAGGTCCTGGACCCACACCTCGGTCTTGTTGCTGGCGCCCTTCCCCGGGAGGATGATGAGCCACCGTCCGTCGTGCGAGACAGCGCCGCCGACGCCGACCTCCTTGTCCGCCGGCTTCTCGAAGAGCTTGACGTCCTTCTCCTGGGGGTCGCCCAGCCGGTGGTAGTGGAGCTTCGGGAAGTAGTGCTCGTCGCCGGCGGGCACGGTCCCCGTCACGGGATAACGGGTGTAGTAGAACCCCTTCCCGTCGGGCGTCCACGCGATGCCAGAGAACTTCACCCACACGAGCTTGTCCGGCAGGTCCTGTCCCGTCGCGACGTCGCGGACCATGATCTCCTGGCGGTCGCTGCCGCTCCGGGAGACCGCGTAGCCGAGGAGCTTCCCGTCGTCGGACGGGGAAACGTTGCTCAACGCGACCGTTCCGTCGGCGGACATGGTGTTCGGGTCGATCAGGACGCGCGGGGTGCCGTTCCATCCCTCCTGCACGTAGTAGATGGACTGGTTCTGGAGCCCCGTGTTCTTGAAGAAGAAGTACCGGTTGCCCCTCTTCTTCGGGATGCCGATCTTCGGATAGTCGTACAGCTCCGTGAGGCGCGCCCGGATCGCCGCGCGCTCCGGCCGGTCGAGGACGCTCCGGGTCAGCTTGTTCTGCGCGTCGACCCAGGCCACCGTCGCCGGATCGTCGGCCTTTTCGAGCCAGCGGTAGGGGTCGGCGACGCGCGTGCCGTGGTAATCGTCGGCCACGTCCCCCCGGGCCGAAGCCGGATAGGCGTAGGACCTCGCGGGAGCCGGCGGAGGAAGTGCGGCCGCGGCGGGGGCCGGGGAAGCGTCGGGGGAGGACGTCGCCGTCGCTCCGGCGCCCGACGTCCGGGCGGCGCAACCGAAGCCGCCGAGAAGCAGTACCAGAGCGAGAAGCAAGCCGCCCGGCGCGGCGAGGAAGTCGAACCGCGATCGCCTCCGACGGAACACCATCGTTTCTCCTTCTCGAGCTGTCCTCATGGGAGCCGCCTCACGAACTGAGCGCTCGGGTCCTGCGTTCGGTTGTCGACGGTCGCGCCGTAGATGATCGCGGCGCCAGCAGAAATGTCGAAAGTCAGGCTGTCGTTGGCCGCGAGCGGAAAGCCAAGGAAGCTCGTCGAGTCTCGTTGCTCGAAGGAGTTCCCCGAAAGGTTCTTTACTACGAAGTTCGTCACGGTTCCGGCGGCGTTACGCACCGTCACCGTCATGAGCACTCCCGCCTCGAGAGTCCGGACGCCGATGTTGTAGCGAAAGAGCAGGGTGTCGGGAGGCGCCACGATGACCCCGCGTTGACCCGCGGTGAGCGCGCCGGACGGCGCGATCGGCTCCTCCGTGAAGCCGGTCGTCCCGGCTGCGCCCCCATCGTTGAAGATGCGGACGTTCATGACCGGCAGAGCGCCGCCGAGCGGCGTCACGACGTCGAGGCTGCCGACGCCGGACTGTCCCATCTCGGCGGGCAGGTCGGCGAAGAAGCGCGTCGCGCCGCTCGCGAGCGTAAAGGCGAGCGACGGATCCCCGCCGGATCCGGGCGGGCCCTGCGGGTGGTAAACGAGCCGTCCTGTCAGCGGGGAAGCGGTGGGGTTGTGGAGGTGAACCGCCGTCTTGAAAACGGAGGGCGGGACGCCGGCGACCGAGCCGACGACGGGGACGATGCTCGCGAGGCCCTCCGACGCGAGGCCGACCGCCCGGACCGATAGGGTCGCGTTGGGCCTGCGAACGGTCGAAGCCGCTGCGAGGTCGACCGCCGTCGTGACGTCTCCGGCGACCTGCACGTAACCGGCGGGCGCTCCGGGAGAGAGCGCCGTGGCGTTGCCGCACTCGGCGAGCTTCGCGATCCCGATCAGATCACCCGCCTGGAGGGCGACGGGCGGGACGAGTGCCACCACTTGAACGAAATTCGTCGTGGAAAACGGGCCCCGCTCCGTCAGGAACTGAAGCGTCTCAGCCGAGCGTCGGAAGAACTTGATCTTGATGCCGTTCGGGCAGGCGGAGTTCGACCATCGAAACGCCGCCTCGGCGACGTTGCCGGCGAGGTTAGCCGGATTCGCCAGGTCGATGGCCGTTCGCGGAGTCCCGAGGTTGCCGTCGCTGCTGTTCGATTCGACGAGATTGCCCACGATGACCTGCTGGGCGGTGACGGGGCCCGCGACGCCCAGAGAGAGCGCGACGAGAAGGAACCCAATCGTCCGACGCATGCCGCACCTCCGAATTCAG
>Ga0079215_10000290_pt1 | contig 11104 bp, 10 predicted proteins | sample NCControl_FD_77004 | JGI IMG/M metagenome (GOLD analysis project Ga0079215, IMG submission 77004) | Agricultural soil microbial communities from Utah to study Nitrogen management - NC Control | ecosystem: Environmental > Terrestrial > Soil > Agricultural land | place: USA: Utah | collected...
GAGCTTCATAGTCGAAGACATATCAAGTTTTCACTCCCGCGTATCGCGGTTGATTGACTCTGAAGGTGACAAGACTTCGATTACTTCGGGATCTGTTAGTCCTAGACAGATCGCCATAGGTTTCAGCCTCTTGTTTGCCGGTTCCTTGTTTATCTCTACATACTTTTTCCCACTTGCATTTCACCGCACGGTGGAGTCGTTAATTCAGCTTCTCGCCTAAACAAATGTACAACTTTCATCGATACATTCCTGAGCTCTCAAAAACTACCGTGGGTAGTCGGAAGGTACTGTTCCTGGTAGTGACACTCTTTTTGGTTCAATTCGGTTGCAGTCGCGCGCAGCCGGCTGCCGAAGAACATGAAGAGGAGGCGCTCTCACGCACCGAGTTCACTGAACGGATTGAAAATTTTTTCGAACACGATCCACTGAAGGCGGGTAAGCCGAGTCAATTCCTGATTCACTTGACGGATCTCTCCGATGGCACGCCCGTCGAGAAAGCAGAAGTCACGCTCATCACTCGCGCTAAAGATGGCAGCGAAGTTATGCAAACCAAAGCTCGCGTCGGTAAGGTGACCGGCATTTACGTAGCGGACGTATCGATTACGAATCGCGGTGATTACGACATCGAGTTTCAGGTCAAAAACGCAAAGCTGGATGAGCGGATGTCGCTGAAAGATTTCAAGGTGGAGTGAACTGATTGTGAAGAAACTTTGTGTAATTACGTGTTTGCTGTCGGCATTGTGGATGCCTTTTACACTGTTCGCTCAAACGTCGTCCACGGTTTCGCCTGACTATCTCTCTCTGGATACGGCAACTGAACAGTTTCTCCGCAAAAACCTTTCCGTCGAAGCCGCGCGTCTAGAAGTCGGAGTTGCACAGGCCGAACGGATCGGTGCGCGACTTAGACCAAGACCGGGGCTGACCATCAGCGCGGAAAATTTGCGAATCTCTGGTGAGACTCCGGCCAATAGACTGCAGGAGTACGGTATCTCTGTCGCGCAACCGATCGAGCTAGGAAACAGAAGAGCTTTGCGCATGGAGGTTGCCGAACGAACCGTTTCCGTGTCCGAAGCACGTTTAATGGAAGAGTTAAGACGTCAGCTCTTCGACGTAAAACGAACCTACTACGAATCAGTGCTGGCGCGTGTGCTACTGGATATTGAACAAGAAAACCGGGACAACTTTGAAGGACTCGTCAAGTTCAACACTGTTCGCTTCGAAGAAGGATATATAGCCGAAGGAGATCTTATTAAGGTTCGTTTAGAGCGAACAAAGTTCGACTTCGCAGTTGCAAATGCAGAACTCGCTTTGCGCAGGGCCAAGATTCGACTACTTGAGTTGATCGGGGAACGAGATTTCGAACGGGCTCTTAGAGTGGAGACAAGTAATCGTCTGCAAGTACCGCCAGTTGATCTGAACCTGGCGCAGTTAAAAGAAACTGCATTAGTTAATAGACCCGAAATAAAAGTCGCTGAGGCTCAGCTTGCGTTGGCAGATTCATCAATCAAACTGGAGCGCTCCGAAGCGAAGGGCGAAGTCACCCCATACGTAGGTTACAAACGAGTCGGTGTGGATAACACGGTACTCGCGGGCGTCACAGTGCCGCTGCCGATTGGTAACCGGAATCAGTCTGGGATTGCGCGAGCCGAAGCCGAACAAAAAGTTTCAGAGACAAATCTGAATCTAGTCCGCAACAGGACCCTGGCTGAAGTTGAAGCGGCGTATCGCGCCTACGAGACCGCGCGTGAACAGGTAAGAGCATATGAAGCCGGGCTTCTGAAACAGGCCGACGAGTCGCGGGAGATTCAACTCGGGGCTTACCAGGAAGGCGCGACTGAGTTGATTACGCTGATTGAAGCGCAAAAGACGAGAACGGAAGTTCGCGCCAACTACTATCGCGCAATTTTCGATTACTACACGAGCATTTTTCAATTGGAACTGGCTACGGGAACCGACATTAAGATATGAGCAAACCTAATCACAACGATCCCATCGATCAGACATTGAGCAGCGTCAACGGTAGTTCCAGACGCAAGCAAATCATTATCGTCGGTGTTGTCGGGGTTTTTGCGTTGCTCGTCGTATTCGCCGCAATACTCTGGCTGCGTCCGGCGAAAGAAGTGAAGACTGAAGCACCTGCGGCCGCGCCCACTGCCGGAAAAGTCGCTTTTTTAATGGAGCAGCAGTGGCTGATCCGGATGAAACTCGCACTCGTCGAAGAGCAGACGGTCGCGCGCCAAATCACAGCCACCGGTCGAGTGATTCCAGCAGCAAACAGTCAGGCAGTAGTTGCGCCGCCTGTTGGTGGCATCGTATCGAGCAGGAACCTGCCACGCATGGGCCAACACGTCGCGCAAGGTCAGACGATCGCCGTGATTCAACAGGTCGCGACCTCTGCCGAACAAGCGCAAGTGCGAGCGGCGGCCGCCTCACTGAGTCTGGAAAACGCTCGACTCGAGGCAGACAGACGTACGGCGTCAGGTGAAGTCGAGGCGGCACGTATTCGCCTCGATCTCGCAACTAAAGAAGCCGCGCGAGCGCAACGACTCTACGAACGCAAAGCGTTTTCTGAACGACAAATGCAAGCTGCGGAAGCAGATCTAAAAGCAGCCAAAGCAACGTACGATGCGGCAGTGAAACGCCTGGAAGCGTTGGGCAATTCACCGTCAGCCGAGAGATCAAGAGCGAGCGTCGGAAGTGCGAATGCGAGCTACACGGTTCGCGCGCCACTAAGTGGCTATGTCACGAAGGTGAATAAATCAATCGGAGAACAGGTCGCTCCCGGAGAAGCCATAGTCGAGATCAGCAACCTCAATACAGTCTGGGTAGAGGCTCCGATATTTGAGAAAGACCTGAGTCGATTAGGCGGAAACATATCGGCGACGTTCACCACGCCTGCTTATCCCAATCAGGAGTTCAATGGAACCGTGGTCGACGTCGGCGCAGTCATCGACGAACAAACCCGCGCTACGAAGGTGATCTTTCAACTGCCAAACGACGGGCGTGCTTTGCGTCTCGGGATGCAGGCCAACGTTCGCCTCGACGCGGGTGAGCAGATCCCGGCGATGCTGATTCCGAGAGAGGCTGTGCTGGAGTACGAGGGCAAGAAGATTGTTTATGTACTGCTGTCGGGCGAAGAGTTTGAACGCCGTGAGGTGACCATTGGAGACGAACTGGGAGGCAAGGTTGCCGTGCTCTCAGGACTCAACAAAGGCGAACGTGTTGTCACGCAAGGCGCCTATCAGTTGAAACTCCAGGAGTTGCAACCGGCTGAAGCTGGCGCACACACGCACGAGACATAGAAGGAGATCCGCACGCGTGCTTAACAGGATTATCGAGTGGGCGCTACGCAATCGCCTCCTGGTTCTAATCGCCGCCGGTGCGCTGCTCATTTACGGCGGCATTGTTACTTATCGTGCTCACGTCGACGTCTTTCCGGATCTCACTGCACCGACAGTCACTATCCTGACTGAATCGCACGGACTCGCGCCCGAAGAAGTCGAGTCACTGGTTACGTTGCCGATTGAGGCTGCGATGAACGGAACTGCCGGCGTTTTCCGGGTACGCTCAAACTCCGCGATCGGAATCTCGATCGTTTTTGTCGAGTTTGAATTTGACACGGACATCTATCGCGCGCGCCAACTTGTTACTGAGAAGCTGCAACAGGTGCGTCTGCCAGCTGGAGTTCCACCTCCGGTGCTTGGTCCAATTTCATCGACGATGGGCGAGATCATGTTGATCTCCATGACCAGCAAGACAACATCGCCGATGGAACTGCGATCGATTGCGGATTGGGTTGTGCGGCCACGACTACTCGGCGTTTCAGGCGTTTCTCAGGTGATGATCATCGGCGGCGAGACCAAGCAGTATCAAGTGTTGGTCGATCCCGCAAAACTCGCCGACTACAAACTTACCCTCGAACAAGTCACGGAAGCAGTCGGCGCGTCGAATGCAAATGCTTCCGGTGGTTTTCTCGAGCGGCCTAATGAAGAGTTTCTGATCCGCGGGCGGGCCCGCGTTTACTCAACTGAGGATCTCGCAAATTCAGTCGTCACAGTTCGCGAAGGCGCGTCAATTCTTCTGAAGAACATCGCGACAGTGCAAGAAGGTGCGGCATTGAAGCGAGGGGACGGCAGCTACAATATGCAGCCGGCCGTCGTTGCCACTATTCAGAAACAGCCCAACGCAAACACGCTCGAGCTGACGGAACAGATCGAGCAGACGCTCGCCAGTCTTAAACCAACTCTGCCTTCGGACGTCACGATCGACACGAAAGCATTTCAGCAAGCTGATTTCATCAAACGTGCTATCGGAAATGTCAATCGGTCGCTTATCGAAGGCGGGTTGATGGTGACTGTGATTCTGTTTCTCTTCCTGTGGAACTTCCGGACGACGTTTATCAGTCTCACCGCTATTCCCTTATCGCTCGTAACGGCGATCATCGTAATGAGCTACTTCGACATTACGCTCAACACGATGACACTCGGGGGGCTGGCGATCGCAATCGGCGCACTCGTGGACGACGCGATCATCGACGTCGAGAATGTGTTCCGGCGGTTGAAACAAAACGCGCATTCTGCGACACCTGAGCCAGTCACAACAGTAATCTTTAAAGCGTCGAGCGAAATCAGGAATTCGATCCTATTCGCGACGCTGATCATCATTCTCGTGTTTTTGCCGCTCTTTAGCCTCGCCGGTTTCGAAGGCCGGATGTTTGCGCCGCTCGCCTTTGCTTACATCATCTCGATTACAGCGTCGCTGTTTGTGGCACTCGCGGTAACTCCCGTGCTCTGCTACTACCTGCTGGGCCGTTCGAAGCTCTTACAGGACGAGCGAGATTCAAGACTTGTGGCATGGTTGAAGCGACGCTACGCAAACATTTTGAATTGGACGTTGCGACATCCGTACAAGATCATCGGCGGCTCGGCTGTGATGCTTCTGATCGCCGTGCTGCTGTTTCCATTTATGGGTCGAGAGTTTCTGCCTCCGTTTAACGAGGGCGCACTTAACATAAATGCGAGTCTGCCGCCAGGCAGTTCGTTGCAGGAGTCAAATCGCATTGGAAAGATCATTGAAGCAGCGATACACGAAGTTTCCGAAGTAGTCTCGACTACACGGCGCACCGGTCGAGCGGAGCTCGACGAACACGCAGCTGGCGTAAACACGAGCGAGATCGAAGTCGTTACTAAAGAGGGTGATCGGCCGCACGCGGAGATGATGGATGAGGTGCGGCAAAAGCTCGCTCGTATACCCGGAGTAACTGCCGAGGTGGGCCAACCTATTTCGCACCGGATCGATCACCTGCTCTCCGGTACACGCGCACAGATCGCGATAAAACTGTTCGGCCCTGATTTGGCTACGTTGCGAAACAAGGCAGGTGAAATCAAAGACGCAATGGCGGGTGTTCCTGGCGTCGTGGACCTGCTCGTAGAACCACAAGTCGGAGTTCCACAGGTTCAGATCAACATGAATCGACCGGCGGCAGCGGCAGTTGGACTAAGCGCCGAAGCACTCGCCGAGACTGTAGACACTGCTTTCAATGGTCACGTCGTTTCGCAGGTGTTAGAAGAACAACGCACCTACGATGTGCTGGTCCGATTCGATGACTCAGCAAGACAATCGGTCGAGAGCATCAGTGGAACACTGATAGACACGCCTACGGGTTTGAAAGTTCCGATTGCGCAAGTCGCGGAAGTGCGAGTGGACCAGGGACCAAACACGATTAATCGTGAAAACGTGCAGCGCCGCATCATCGTCCAGGCAAACGTGGCCGACCGCGATCTCGGCAGTGTCATCGAAGACGTGCGCGCAGCAATCAGTCAAAGAGTTCAACTGCCTCAAGGCTACTTTGTCCAATATGGCGGGCAGTTTGAGTCACAGGAAAAAGCATCGCGCCAAATCATTCTTCTTTCGACGGTTGCGATCGCGGGTATATTCCTACTGCTTTACATCGCATTGAAGTCTGTTCGTTCTGCGTTTCTCGTGATGGCCAATCTTCCGCTCGCGCTGATTGGTGGAGTAGTAATGGTTTTCATATCGGGCGGAACACTATCGATTGCTTCACTTGTCGGTTTCATCACATTGTTCGGTATCGCCACACGGAACGGCATCATGCTCATCAGTCATTACTCTCACTTAATGACAGAGGAAGGTGTCGCCTTTCGCGATGCAATCGTGCAGGGTTCAATGGAGCGGCTGAGTCCGATTCTTATGACAGCACTCGTCACTGGCGTTGGTCTAATTCCGTTGGCGCTTGGCGTTGGCCAACCAGGCAAGGAGATTCAGCAACCGATGGCGATCGTGATTCTCGGCGGTATTTTTACTTCCACGTTCCTGAACATGATTGTAATTCCGGCGCTGTATCTGAAGTACGGCAGGGCCGAGGCACGAGCTCCAGTACGTGATTATCCGCAAGGAAGCGAGTTGGCGCCCTTAGGCGATTGAGTAATCGAAGTCTGATGCTATTCTCGTGCCATCTCAATAAACGTTTGTGCAGCCCGACCGAGATGTTTGTCCTTTCTATAGACGATCTTTAGCTCGCGACGGATATCAAGACCCCTAACACGCACAGCAACCAAACTTTTGGCTTTCAATTCCGTTTCGACAGCAAATCTGGAGATAAACGCAATGCCGAGTCCGCTCTGTACTGCCTTTTTCACTGATTCAGGATTTTCCATTTCCATGATCGGCTCCATTGTCACACCGGAGTTCTGCAAGTAATTCACGATCGTTGCCCGTGTGGCCGAGCCAACTTCACGCAGTATGAATTTCTCCTTTTGAAGAGACTTTGGCTTCACTGCCTTCTGTCGGGCAAAACTGTGACCGGGAGGAACAATGAGCACTAACTGATCTACCAGCCACGGTAATGCCGCCACTTCATTACCCACCAAATGCCCGCCGACAAATCCAAAATCGAATTCATTGTTAAGAACACCCGCCTCGACTTGCTGAGTGTCCTTGATGCGCAAATGTATTTCGATGTTTGGGTGCTGCGCCTTAAAAGATGCAATTGCTTTCGGTATCAAGTACATCCCTGGCGTCGTGCTCGCACCAATTCTTAAGGAACCGCGTTGCAAGCCTTGTAACTCCTGAATACATTGCCTGGCATCTTCGACCGCAGCCATCACTCGACGCGCATAAGGAATCAGCGACAAACCAGCCTCTGTTAGCGCAATTTTTTTACCGAGTTGTTCAAATAACTTTAAGCCCACTTCATTTTCGAGTTGACGGATACGCACCGAGACACTTGGCTGCGCAAGATTCACCTCCTCACCCGCACGCGTGAAATTCAAATGCTTTGCTACGCTGAGGAAAACTTCCAAGTTCCGAACGTCCACGTCGAATCATTGTAAGTCACTATCATAACTATCGGAACAATTCATTTCTCTAATCTTCAGGTTGAGACTACCATGCGCCGGTAATGGAGGACCAACAATGACCTTATTCAGCGTCGTCTGACTCGCCGCTGCCTTGGTTATTTCTTCGCTCGCTGGTGAACAAACTACAACTGCCTCAAATGCCTGGGAGCCTCTCAAGTTCTTTGTCGGTAAATGGGAGGGAACGGGAAAAGGTAAGCCAGGCACCTCGAAAATCGAACGCGAGTATCAGTTCGTACTCAACAATAAGTATCTCAACGTTCAGAGCCGTTCGGTCTATGATCCGCAGCCGAACAATCCGAAAGGTGAGATCCACCAGGAGTGGGGAATGATCAGCTTCGACAAGACTCGAAAGCAGTTTGTCTTCCGTCAATTTCATGTTGAGGGTTTTGTGAATCAATACGTAACGACGAGTATTAGCACGGACGGCAAAGCAATCGTCTTCACTTCCGAAGGAATTGAGAACATTCCCGCGGGCTGGCGCGCTCGAGAGACATACAAAATCCTCAGCCCGGATGAATTCATTGAAACCTTCGAATTGGCAGGGCCAGGAAAGGATTTTGAAATCTATTCAGAAGGCCGCCTCACTCGAAAGAAATAAGGGCGAAATTTAGATTCAGAAGAAGAAGTCCATGAATAATAGCCAGGTACAACTTAGTGACACTTTGCGCGAGTGGCGCGAGTCAGCAAAGTATTGGGAGACGCATGCGGGAACTATTCAGACAATGTTCGCGCCCGTTACATCAGCACTGATTGCAGAGGCCGGCATCATTGAGGGCGATGCAGTTTTAGACGTGGCCGGAGGTCCCGGTGAACCATCACTCACGATCGCGGAGAAGGTTGGTCCTGCCGGGTTCGTAATGTGCACGGATGCCGTCGCTGAGATGGTAGCAGCTGCTGAGACCGAGGCGGCTCGTCGTGGGCTGAAGAATATTCAATTTCAACAGTGTCTGGCGGATTCTTTGCCGTTCGAAAATAATTCCTTCGACGCAGGCGTCAGTCGCCTCGGAGCGATGTTTTTTCCTGATCCCCTCGCGGCTTTACGCGAGATACTGCGCGTCGTCAAACCGGAAGGCGCAGTATCGTTTGCGGTTTGGCATGAGCGTGATGCGAATCCATTCGCATATGCCGTTACTGATGCTGTTTCACGTCGTATAAAAATGCAGCCGGAAGATCCTGATGCACCCGGCGCGTTCCGTTTCGCTGCGCCTGGCAAACTCGCACGATTCCTTACAGAATCCGGTGCGATCAACGTTCGGGAACGATTACTAAAGTTCAGAATCGAAGCTCCGATCTCCCGCGAAGAGTTTTGGGAAATGCGTTCTGGCACGTCCGGCACGCTTAGAGAAAAGGTGGATGCACTCTCTTCAGATCTACGTCTGACAATTGCAAACGAAGTAAAGGAAGCAGTGGCTGAGTTCTTTCCCAATGAACAGATGAGCTTCCCGGCACAAATGCTTATTGTCTCGGGAGATAAATCCAGTTAAGGAAAGACAAATGAAGACTGACCGATTTCTATCTTCGGTTTTTGTGTTGTTAACGCTGATAAGTCTCAGTTGTGCTCAGCCGAAAGGAGTTGATCAAGGCCAACCGGCTGCGCCGCAGTTCATATGGAAGTACGACACTGGTGGTTGAATCTTCTCAGTCCCCACGGTCGTGGAGGATACAGTCTTCGTTGGCTCATGCGCCGGTATTTTTTACGCCTTGAATAAAGCTACAGGCGACCCGCGTTGGAGTTACAACATTCGCCAGGATGGAAAACAGATGAGCTTTCATGGCAATCCATTAGTTGCGGATGACATGATCCTCATCGGCACCGATCATAATTGTGTACCTGATGGCATTGGTCACGTCTACGCTTTTGATATTAAGACAGGCAAAGTGCGTTGGAAGTATAAAACGACTAGCGTACCAACTGATATTGTTCGCATAGGCCAGAATGTCTATTTCGGCAGCTTCCAGGACACTTGGTATGCGCTAAGGCTTCAGACTGGTGAGTTGGTCTGGAAGTTTGCAACCGGCGCATCAAATGACAATTGTGATTTCGTCAGATCCCCAGTCGTTGATCAAACGTCCCTTTATTTAACGGGACTTGATGGTTTCGTTTACTCGCTCGATGCGATGTCCGGTCGCATTGTCTGGAAGCGAAAACTGCGGTCGCCGCCATCCACCGCCTTGGCTCTAAAAGACAAGATGCTGTTTGTGGGCGCCAAAGACAACCGCATTTATCACTTAAACACAGAGACCGGCAACATCGTCGCCGAGCTATCCGTTGAAGCGCTGCCTCTTGGACGAATTACGTTGACCGCTAACGGGCTAATGGCGCTCCTCGACAATAGCTCCGAACGTTTCGGATATGTTGTGTCACTCACTACCGATCTAAAACCGATCTGGCAACAAAAATTTTCTCCGGAATGGGCATCAGAACGCCCGCATGTGTTAGGCGAATCAGTCGTCGTGGGCAACTGTCGAGGTGAAGTTGCAGCATTAAGCCCTTTGGACGGTACGTCACAGTGGAAGCTGAGTCTAAAAGGCTGTATCAGGAGCATTGGGGATTCTAAAAATAGACTCTTCATTGGAGTTCAAGAAGGAACGATCTACGGATACGAGTTTCCCCCGCCAAAATAGACAAGGTTACAGGAGACGAACAGATGAACCGCATAATGTTGATCGTAGGGCTGACCGTTGGTGTCGCCGCATTTGTCAGTGGCCAGGAAGTAACCCACCCATCGAATCACGGCTTCTTCCAAACCGCCGATATCAAATGGGTAGATGGGCCAGCATCTCTTCCAAAAGGTGCCAAGGTTGCTTTGCTTGAAGGGAATCCAACACAAGAAGGACCGTTTACGATGCGCCTGCAATTACCGGATGGTTTCAAGATACCGCCGCACTGGCATCCTGCGGTCGAGCACGTAACTGTGATCTCAGGGACCTTCAACCTCGGCATGGGAGACAAATTTGAAGCTTCTTCGGGGCGCGCGCTTACTGCTGGGTCTTTCGCATTCATGCCGCCAGGTAAGAGGCACTTTGCTTGGACCAACGGTGAAACGGTAATTCAGGTACACGGCATAGGGCCTTGGAAGATCAATTACGTAAATTCAGCGGACGACCCGCGGAACAAGAAATAGGCGAACAACAGCTCTAACAGACTGCTTTAGCATATCGCCTCCTTCACTTGCAGGTGATGTATAAGCTGAAGCTTTTCACCGATAACACGTCTGAGGCCGTCGAAAGATTACAGCCGGCGGTCAGGGATGAAGCTATTGCGCGAGATCGACAATTCTACCGATCGCTTTATTAACAGCTTTCTTATATAAGGTTGACGCCGCGATCACATCTTGAAGCGCCATTCCGGTCGAGTCAAAGATGATGATTTCGTCCGACGATGTACGTCCGGGTTTTATTCCGGCAATGACCTCGCCGAGTTCAGCGTGGACGTGCTGTTTAGTCATCAAGTCTGAAGCAATGACGTGATGCAGCTCTCCGATGGACGCACACTGGTCCAGGATGTCAACAACTGTCTTGTTTTGAGCGAGGAGCGCCGGTTCTAATTCTTGTTTAGTTTCACTGTCAGCTCCGACCGCTGCTACAAACGTGCCAGGTTGCACATACTCTTGCTTCAGAAAGAACCGAGTCGAAGGCGTGCAGGTGATGCAGATATCGCAGCGTTTCATTGCTTGTGCCAAGTCGCTGGTGGTTTCAACTGCTATTTTCAGCTCATCGGATAA
>Ga0079215_10000291_pt1 | contig 11095 bp, 6 predicted proteins | sample NCControl_FD_77004 | JGI IMG/M metagenome (GOLD analysis project Ga0079215, IMG submission 77004) | Agricultural soil microbial communities from Utah to study Nitrogen management - NC Control | ecosystem: Environmental > Terrestrial > Soil > Agricultural land | place: USA: Utah | collected...
GATTTGTTCACTTTTCTGGAAACCGGTTGGACGATCCATATTTTTTCTCCCGCCACTCTGGCACAGTTACACTGGAAAATATCCGTGATTTAAAAATTCTCCTAAAACTGTATCATAAACGTCTTTATGCCAACGGACATGCCGCTTATTCAAAAATTCCTTATTCGTTTAGCTGGAATGGCGTCAGTGGGATAAACTTGCATACACCTAAGCCGAGCGAGCCGCCCCTTTCTAATACAAATTCTGCAAACCCACCAAATATGGGTCCGCCAGGAGCTAATTCATCGTTTAATCGCCACCGATCCAATCGTCCATTTGGCAAACTGCTTGGGTATTGGGACTTATTACGCACTGCATCCAATTATTCAGGCGGATGGACCACACTGGCATCGAAAGTTGTTCGAGCGGTGAGGGAAGGTGGTCTTCATACTGTTCGCCAACGCGCCCAATTCGTAAATAATCAAATGCAGGTCCTGCGCAACATTGAACTAATTAAACCAGACAAGGTCTTGTCGCATGCCCCAGTCATGGAATGGGCGTCAAAAGTCTTGCTCATCGACTCATCGACACCAATGCCAGACAAAGACGCTGGTTCATTATCAACGTACAACATCCTCAAAATCTACGTGGATCTTGGGTACGATGTTACCTTCATACCCAGTGACCTCGCATATCTGGGTGAATATACACAGAACATACAGGAGCTTGGCGTTCGATGCCTCACCATAAATGAAATTAGGAGTGTTAAGGATCATCTTCAAGGAGAGGGAACTACTTATGATTTCATAATACTCTGCCGGGCTCCCATAGCTGCTCACTATATTGCAGACGCAAAAAAATTCGCACCCAATGCAAAAATAATTTTTGACACAATCGACCTGCATTATTTGCGAACGAGGCGCGCAGCAGAGATCGATGGTTCGCAGGAATTGATTGAAGCAGCTAAACGTGAGAAGGCGTTGGAATTTGATATTATACGCAAATGTGATGTAACAATTGTGCTAAGTTCCGTTGAAAAATTAATTTTGACAGATGAATTGCCTGATGCTGACATCAGGCTAATACCGTTAATCTTTGTTGAGAATGTGTATGATTTCCCTCCCTTCGAGGAAAGAAAAGACTTCCTGTTTATTGGAGGGTTTCCGCATCTGCCTAACATTGACGCCGTGATTTATTTCTCCGAGGAAATATTGCCACTCATCCTTAAGAGGCTTCCAGACATTAAATTTCACATTATAGGTAATAATCCACCTCCCAAGGTACTTGAACTGGGTAACCGGGAGGAGATCATTGTGCACGGCTTCGTAAAAGATCTTACACCTCTTTTCAGAACAAGTAAATTATCGATCGCGCCGTTGCGTTATGGGGCAGGTATCAAGGGAAAAATTGCTACCAGCTTGGCCAATGGGGTACCAGTCATCGCGACAAATCTTGCGGTTGAAGGTATGGAAATCGAGCCAGGAGAGCATGTGCTCGTTGCGGATAATCCACAACAATTTGCTGACGTTTTTATTGAAATTTATCAATCAAAGGATTTGTGGACGCGTCTCAGCCAAAATGGACGGGACCGTGCGCTTCAAGAATATTCGTCTATAACGGGGCATCGGCGAATTGCTTCCCTGATGCAGGAAATCAATCCTGAACACAAACGACTTGATCTATATACCCTTAGATCCTTTAAAGAATATGACATTTTGAAACAGACCATCTCCACAGACCTTTCTGAGCGCAGGAACATTGAACTTAGTATTATTCAGCATGGTCAGAACAGTTTCTTAATTGATGGATTCTGTGTAATCTGTGGCAGAAAAAGCTCATTCATTACCAGCTTCATGTACTCTTATGAGACAACAGAAGGTGGACAACCAATTCCTAATTGGCGGGAACATTTGAGTTGTGTCACATGTGGCTTTACCAACCGTCTTCGTGCTTCAATGCAGTTTTTTTATCAACGAGTCCAGCCTCACCTTGACGCTGACATTTACATTACTGAACAAGCGACACCAATGTTCAAATGGCTGAAACAACATCATTCAAAGCTTATTGGAAGTGAATACTTGGGCGATACGGTTCCATTGGGATCTCAGAAAAATGGTCTCCGCAATGAAGATATGACAGCACTAACCTTCGCCGATGAATCATTCGATTATATATTGTCCTTTGATGTTATGGAACATGTCGCGGACGATATTGCGGCACTTAGGGAAGTCTACCGTTGTTTAAAGCCCGGCGGTACCTTCCTATTCACCGCGCCCTTTGCAAAATCGGAAACCCAGAAGCTGGTTCGCGCTCAAATACTTCCAGATGGCTCGATTGAGCACCTGATGACCCCGGAATATCACGGCAACCCAATTGACCACGAGAATGGATCACTATGTTTTCGCTACTTTGCCTGGGACTTACTTGAGGACATGCGGAAAGTTGGGTTTAAGGATCCGATTGTTTTGAACTACTGGTCACGGGACTTCGCCTACCTTGGCAGAGAGCAGTTTATCTTTATGGCAAGCAAGGGTCGTGATGGCTCTCCGCGAAGTTGATTAAAGGTGTTTTTCGAATTGACTTCAGCAAAGCATATTCACTAACAAGGAGATATTAAGTGAGCAATAACATTTCCACCCAGGACGCTGTTGATATGGTTTCCAAAGCATCCTGGTATCATTCTTTTGAAGTACTGCCGGGAGTTATCACACCGGGGAAACACTTTACGGATGCGGCTGCAACCTTAAATGACAGATACAATCTCTCGCATAATTTAGAAGGAATGAGAGCATTGGATATTGGAGCCCTGGACGGACCCTATACGTTTGAGCTTGAACGCAGAGGCGCAGAGGTCGTGGCCATGGACCTAAAAGACCCAGGCCGTACCGGCTTCAACACAGCAAAAGCAGTCAGAGGATCCAAAGCACAATATATCCAGGGAAATGTCTACGATCTTTCCAGATTGATCAATGGCAAATTTGACCTCATCCTTTTCTTCGGCGTTTGGTATCATCTAAAACATCCTCTCGTCGCTTTTAGCGAAATATCAAAATTGTTATCGGACGATGGGATGTTGCTGCTCGAAGGGGAGTGCTTACGCAACTATGTCGAGTTCCCAGGTGAAGGGGAGGCTGAGAATCCAAGCGAGCTAGTGCGTGCGATGGCTGAATCCAGCCTACCGATCACTCTCTTCTACGCTGATCGATATAAAGGCGACAAGACAAATTGGTTCATTCCCAATCTGGCTTGTATCCTCGAGTGGCTCCGTTCCTCAGGGTTCGAATTGACCAGCCATGGGTTTTGGGATAGTCATCCTAACCAACGTATGTTCGGAACAGCTAAGAAAAATCCGAACTATGCAATTGACGTCGACAACCCGGTATGGTGATCCGTGAAGTACTTCACACGAATTGAAAAGGTAATAGGTGGGTGTGCGTAGAGATATGGATAGACTGGGTTTGAGCACCACATTTTTGTGAAATGCGATTTACTCTTCCCTTATCCCAGGATATTCGATAAAGTAGTTTGCATGTTGAAAGGGCATAAGATTTAATGAATTTCAAGGCTCATCAGCTGATTCTCCATTTTGGCTTGGCAAAAACCGGAACAAGTGCCCTCCAACAGGCATTTTTTGACCAACGTGAAGAACTCTTGAAAAATCACGATACCCTTTACCCTGGCAAGCACAAGAACCACTTTTTTTTTCAAGCCATGTTTGCCCAACAACCGGAAAAATTGTATCAAATCCAAACTCTAAAGCTCAAAGATGGCGAGACAGTTTCAGGTTTTTTAGCAAAATACCGTCAAAGTGTGCTAGATGAAATAAACGAAGTTAAGCCTCGTCAGATTATCATTTCAAGTGAGTATTTTTCAGGCATGAGTACAGATGAATTGAAAGCTTTTCGCTCGTTCCTTGAATCCATAGCTGAGGATATTATATTGTTTGCATATGTCCGTGACCCCTGGAGCTTCTCCATAAGTTATATCCAGGAAATGATCCGGGCGGGGTATATAAAGAAAGAGGCCACATTCGGATATGTGCAGTCAAACGTTGAAATAATTGCAAAGTTTGAATATGCTTTTGGCAAGCGTGCAACCATCTTGCCCTACGAGCAAGGCCCTGATGGCTACAATGTGGTGAAGACCTTTTGCGAGAAGTTTGGATTTAGCAGCCTGGTGACTGATATCAATATGTATCAAGAGGTGAACAGCAGCATGCGAAGCGAAGCTGCCTGCCTCATGTTACAGCTCAACCAACTCTATCCGGTTTTCGACGAGCATAACAATTTTATTCCAGATCCTGCTCGTGACTGGATGGCGGAAGCTATTCAGAATTCTCCTCTTTCTAAAACATCTATTTTGATTTCAGACAGAACCGCGAAAAAAATCTATGAAAAAAGCAGAGCAGATATCGAATTCCTGGAAGAACAATATTTCTCTGGTAAAAAGTCCCTGTCTATGCAATACAATTCGGTTCAGACTACAGAGTTAGACGCACTTTCCATCTCAAGATTTCAACTCGAGCAGCTTTCGGACTATCTATTGTCTTGCATGCGTGAGCTCTCCGAACGCGCTCTAAATAACTATGAGCATGCAGGAAGATTGAATGCCGAGTTAACAGAAATAAAAAGTAGCAAAGGCTGGAAAATCATATGGTTTTTCCGTCAAATAAATATCTTGCTTGGACCAGATAAAAGCCGCCGTGACAGAGTAGTGCAGCAATTGATAAATATGATTTCTGCCAAATTCCAGAAAATTAAAAGAAGAACCCGAGAAGGGTGATTTGGCCTTTATAAGGTCATCAAGCTTATCCATGAAACTTGCTATCTTGAAACTTCCTGATGCAGAAGATATCAAGCGAAATTTGCCAATGATAAGATTTGATTATTCAACTGAGCCATAAATGTCACAGCCTGTTGTATCAGTTCTTATTGTTTCATGGAACAGCGCCGCAAATTTATCGCGCTGTTTGGATGCTCTTAGCGTACAACTATTCAAGGATTTTGAACTAATCATCGTCGATAATGGATCAACAGACAATTCGATTGACAGCATACAACAATTGGATTTACCCATTAGAATTCAACAACTTCAAAAAAATGATGGCTTCACAACAGCAAATAACATCGGTGCCCGGCTCTCACGAGGACGTTGGCTTGTACTTCTTAATGCCGACGCCTTCCCTGAACCTGATTGGCTGGAACAACTGGTAAAAGCCGCACAGGACAACCCTCAATTTACTTCCTTTTCATCACGCCAAATTCAGGCAAATACGCCTGAGTTTTTAGATGGCGCTGGAGATGCGTATCACGTCAGCGGGCTAGCCTGGAGGCAATATCTCGGTTATCCTTCCAGGGATTATGGGCACGAACCTTTGGAGTTATTCAGCCCCTGCGCGGCGGCAGCAATGTATTTACGTGAGGCATTCTTGGAAGTACGTGGATTCGACGAAGATTTTTTTAGCTACTTTGAAGATATAGACCTGGGCTTTCGCTTACAACTAAGAGGGTATCGTTGTCTTTATGTGCCGAAAGCAACGGTCCACCACATTGGTTCGGCTACTTTTGGCGAGAGGAGTGATTTTGCCTTTTACCACGCACATCGCAATCTGATCTGGACCTTTGTAAAGAATATGCCGTCGGCTATGTTCTGGCGTTATTTGCCAGCACATTTTATTGCAAACATCATTTATCTCGTATATTACACATTGCGTGGCCGTGGCCGGGTTTTATGGCGTGCCAAATATGATGCTCTGAAAAAATTACCGAAATTCGTTCGCAAACGCCGTGAGATACAAAGAAATAACAGGGTTACAAACCCAGATCTTATGCGGGTAATGCAGCATAGCTGGCTTCAGCCCTATCTTCTTGGATACTATATGCGCAAAGCCCGGCGCAAAGCGGGATTTTCATCCGCCAATAAGTGATATGCGGATTTTAGCCCTTACGCGGTACGACCGTCTTGGCTCCAGCAGCCGGGTTCGCTTTTATCAGTACTTTCCATATTTAAAAACACAAGGGGTGGAGCTTATAAGCAATTCATTTTTTAGTGATGCTTATATACAAGATCTTTACGCAGGACGCTTGGTTTCGATAAAGGATTTGCTTTTAACTTATATCAAGCGACTAGTGGTTCTAGGGCGGAGTTCATCATTTGATCTCCTTTGGGTTGAGAAGGAACTTCTGCCTATGCTTCCAGCTGGGTTTGAGGCTCTACTCCGGGCATTCAGAATACCATATGTTGTTGATTATGATGATGCAGTGTTTCATCGTTATGATCTGAACCCCAATCCAGTGATCCGTATGTTTCTTAAACACAAAATTGATCGTGTGATGCGCTATGCTGAATTAGTGATCGCGGGAAATCAGTATTTGGCTAATCGAGCCATAGGGGCCGGAGCTCAGAGAGTGGAGATCCTGCCTAGTGTTGTGGATGTAAGCCGATATACTCTCAAACAGCGCGCGGTAGAGTCTGTCTTTAGACTAGGATGGATTGGTGCGCCAATTACTGTTCCAAATTTGGATCTGATCCGGGATGCTCTAAATGTGCTTCATCGCGATGCCGAATTTCGGGTTGTTTTGATCGGCGCTGGGGAGGCCAACCCCTTCCCTGACATTCCTACTACAAAGCTTCCCTGGACTGAAAAGAGCGAGCTCACTATAGGGCAGAAATTTGACGTAGGCGTCATGCCCTTGATCGATGGACCCTTTGAACGCGGCAAGTGCGGGTATAAACTTATTCAGTATATGGCTGGCGGAATTCCGATCATTGCTTCGCCCGTGGGTGTCAATCGTCAGATTGTTGAGCCCAATGTCAATGGCTATCTGGCCCAATCCATGCAGGACTGGATCGCTGCTCTGAGCGACTTGAGTAATAATCCGCAGAAATGTTTCAACATGGGCATGGCTGGCCGTCAAAAGGCGGAACAAATGTATAATCTTCAGGTAACCGCACCTGAGCTTATGAGCTTACTATCTAGTGTGATAAAAGCATAATCTCAGCAAACCTGTAAAAAGGTATCATGTCAAAAATTCTTCTCTTTGCCAATACAGATTGGTATTTATATAACTTTCGCAATAGGCTGGCCAGAGAACTGCGTAGCCAAGGGCATGAAGTAATCCTTCTATCTCCGCCTGGCAACTTCCAGGACTTACTGAGAGAGGACGGCTTTCAATGGAGACCTTTCCAACTTTCACGACAAGGCATCAATCCTTTAAGTGAAATTTGGAGTCTTTGGCAGCTGATTCGCATTTATCACGAAGTTCGGCCTGATATTGTTCATCACTTTACAGTAAAGCCGGTCATTTATGGATCGCTCGCCGCACACCTCCTAGGCATACAATACATTATCAATTCCATCACCGGCTTGGGACATCTGTTTATCGATACTGGCATCGTTACCCGAATCCTGCGCGGCATTTCAAAATTGTTATATCAAATCAGCCTGCGCGGCACACAGGTGATTTTTGAAATCCCCGAAGATCGTGATATTTTCATCCGAAATCGTTTGTTGAAAGCCGACCAGGCCCATCTCATTATGGGCACTGGCGTGGATGTGGAAAAGTTTCAACCCACAACCAAAAATCACATTGTTCCTGTCGTCCTTTTCTCTAGCAGAATGCTTGCCACTAAAGGCTTGCCCGAATTCATCGATGCAACGCGCATTTTAAAACAAAAGGGACTCAAAGCACGCTTTGTTATCGCAGGAGCAACTGATCCAGGTAACCCCGCTTCTATCTCTGATGAACAGATTGAGATCTGGAAACAGTCCGGCCTAGTGGAGTGGTGGGGCTGGCAGGATGATATGCCGTCCACGTTATCCCAGGCAGATATTTTCTGCCTGCCTTCTTATCGCGAGGGAGTGCCTAATGCCTTGATTGAGGCGTGTGCCTGTGGCATTCCAATTGTCACCACTGACGTGCCGGGTTGTCGCGACGTTGTGACCCATGGGCTCAACGGCTTGCTTGTGCCTTTGATGAATTCTCCTGCCCTTGCAGATGCGCTGGAGACTCTACTGGCTAATGCAGACCTTCGTCATTCGATGGCAATAGCTGGGCGCCAAATCGCGGTCAACAAGTTTAGTCTCGCGAAAGTGAACACTGAAACATTGGTTATCTACAAAAAAATTTTGGCATCCTAATGGTTATCCACTAGCATGTTAGAATAATTAAACAATTCACATGCATAAATTCAACAGTTCCCAACGAATTTTTCTAGCCTACAGTTCATTTATGGCAATCAGTTCCATCCTGATTTTGAGTGTGATGCTTTTATCACCATCGGAATCTGGGAACGCTTTATGGATGGGGCTTTCCCTTCCGCGACTGATCTTTGCATTTGGATTGTTAATCGCGTTTATATTCTTTACATCAATCGCTATAAAAGTATTAAAAGATGAACAGTGGGCGGAAAGCGCGTTTGACCTTTGGTTTAGCGGCAATCCTTTCAGCAAGTATATAGCTTGGTTAAGCGGTATCAGTTTTGGGCTTGGCTGGATCGGCTGCTTCCTACCATCCTATCGTGCTGGGATATTTGTCAACTACTGGATTCGTACCCGCCCTGCAATGGTCTTCTTCCTGATCGTGGGCCTGGCTACATTGGCAGTATTCATCCTCAGACAAGCCAGGCTTTCGATTGGAGAAATCAGGATCTCTAAGGTTTTTCACCTGGGATTTGGACTTTTCCTTGGCTGCCTTCTTATCCTGGGTATCATGCTAGTTAGTGGTTTTGGCATTCATCCAGGAGAAGATTTTTGGTATGGGGCTGGGGTCCCAATATTGGCGTCACAACTTATAACTGCCATAACTGGCGGAATTATTTTCTTGCAGGTCGAAAAAAAATTGAATTGGGGACAATTAGATTTTGCGATTTTCCTACTAATTTATATTTTTACAGCAATACTATGGGTTCGTGAACCTTTGCAAGAAAGTTTTATATTCCCGGGTCCGTACCCGCCCAACCACGTCTTATATCCATTTGCGGATTCTGCCACATTCGACTCTGCAAGTCAGTTCGCTATGATTGGACAAGGAATACTAAATGGTCAATTCTTTGAGCGTTCGCTCTATGTAAGTTTTTTGGTTTACCTGCATTCATTCCTCGGCCAGGATTATGAGATGCTGATGGCCATACAGGCAGGGATATTTGCAATATTTCCAGGGATTGTTTATCTGATCGGGAGAACGCTGAATATTCGAGCAGTAGGATTCGCATCTGCAATCATTGCCATATTGAGAGGACTTAACTCGATCGCTGCCAGCAATATGATCGATATGGCAAACCCTAAGATGATTCTTACAGATTTCCCAGCGGCGATTGGAGTGGCATTAATTATTTTATTAACTTGCGAATGGTTAAAGCTTTCGATGCGAGAGCGGCTTATTACACTTTGGATCGGTGGTGCAATTGGTTTCACTTTAATGTTAAGACCAAACGCTATTATATTCCTGTTGCTTATTCCAGCTTATGCTCTCTTCAGATTCATACCTGAATGGAAAAAATGGCTTGCTGGTTCCTTTCTTATTATTTTGGGAGTGATTGCAATCACCCTGCCTTGGGAGTTGAGAAATCAAGCTCGCGGAGGGATAGTTTACGGTTCTTATTTAGCAAAGTTTCAAAATGTTATTCGGGAAAGATATCGCCCACTTGTTGAGCCTAGTAGTTTCCTCCCACCCTCAGAATTACAGGGATTGTCAATTGCTTCATTTAAGAATTCACAGGCAATACTTGAGTTGAGCCCTAGCGAAACAATTCCAGTTCAAAATATTGCATCCTGCCATACTGTCTTTTGCTTTGCTCCCAAGCACTTCTTGCATAATATAATCACGTCTGTCCTTGTCCTGCCAACATCTCCGGTGCTGGATGATTTGCGCCATACTGTAAAGGATTCGCATCCGTACTGGCGGCCAGATTGGGACGGTTCTTTAACTCCTTCGTCGCTGTTCTTTCTGGTGCTGAATATATTTTTTATCGGGCTGGGGATTAGCCTCGCCTGGCATAAGCACATCTTCACGGGCCTGGCACCTCTGGCTATCTTTGTTTTCTACAACATATCGAATGCTCTGGCACGAACATCGGGTGGACGCTATCTCGTTCCAATGGACTGGATCATTTCGATATACTTCCTGCTAGGTCTTTTTCAGATCATTATTTGGCTCGCCAATACTGCTGGAATCAAATGGAAACTCTTTTCCACCCCAAGTGAACAAGGTTTTCCTCGGAATATCACATCACGATATATAAAGAGTGCTATGCTGATTCTTATAGCCCTTTTTAGTTTCGGATCACTTGTTCCTTTATCTGAAAATATTCATCCCCAGCGTTATCAAAATATAGACGTGACGAGAGTACTTATGGAACGCGAACTAGCTATCACACAGGTTGGAATGAACATAAAAGAAATTGAAATGTTTCTAAAAAACACCGGTGCGGAGCTGCTAGTCGGGCGCGTATTGTACCCCCGATATTACCCAATCAATCGAGGAGAAATCCTGCTGTATCCATTTGTCTCAATGGAATTTCCCCGCACAGCCTTCACTCTGATTGGCCCGGAAGGCGAGCAAGGCGTTATTCTCCCCGGAGATTCACCTAAATATTTTCCTCATGCAGTTGATGCTCTCGTCCTGGGTTGCAAGGAGGAAAAATATCTGGATGCCCTTGCCGTCATCCTGCTGGATGAAAACGGGGGCATCTATACCCGCGCTCCTGAATCTGAACTACAGTGCCCCTTGAAACAACCTGTCTGTAATAGCAACCGTGTTTGTCGTTAATGGTTGATTTAGGAGGGCAATTGGCTGTGAAGTTCTTGATAATGGCACACTTGACCTGAGTGATGAATAGCAAGCATCACCATAAGAAACGAGCTTACCTGTTTATCCTTTCAGTGCACCTGCCATTAACCCGCGCAGGAAGAAACGACCAAGAAATATGTAAACCAGCAGGGTTGGCAATGCAGCCAGAAAAGTGGCAGCCATAAGCACATTCCACTGCACCAGTTGACTTCCCGCAAGGTTATTGAGCGCAACGGTAACTGGCCAGTTGGATTGATTGGTCAGAATCACGGCAAACAGGAATTCATTCCAGGCTTGTGTAAATTGCCAGATGATCACAACAGCAA
>Ga0079215_10000294_pt1 | contig 11055 bp, 8 predicted proteins | sample NCControl_FD_77004 | JGI IMG/M metagenome (GOLD analysis project Ga0079215, IMG submission 77004) | Agricultural soil microbial communities from Utah to study Nitrogen management - NC Control | ecosystem: Environmental > Terrestrial > Soil > Agricultural land | place: USA: Utah | collected...
CATTGTTAAAGAGCGACAAGTTTGATCTGGTCGTGCAGAAAGCGACAGAGCTCGGTGTCGTTCGCCTGATCCCTGTGATGACGAAGTTGGCGGACGTCAAGCTTAAGGATGAATCAGACAGCCAAAAGCGATTGCTTCGCTGGCGTCGGATCGCGCTCGAAGCCGCGAAACAATCGGGACGCGCTCTCATGCCTGAGATTGCAGCGCCGGTTTTGTTTTCTGAAATGATCGGCTCGGAGGATCTAGCCGATTACAAAGTCTTGTTTTCAGAGCGAGGCGGGCAGTCCCTGGATTCGCTGCAGCCAGGGGCCGAGTGGAACGGTTACCTGACAGCAGTGGTCGGCTCTGAGGGCGGGTGGACCGACGCTGAGCTTGAAACAGCAAGAGCAGCTGGATGGAAAGTGATTACATTAGGTGGACGCACTTTGCGAGCAGAGACAGCGGCGATTGCTTTTGCCACGCTCATGCAACATCTGTTTGGGGATTTAAAGTGAGGGTTGCTGAAAAAGTTTCTAACAGCTCATTTTTCATTTGTCATTGGAAACCGCCAAGCCGCCAGGGACCACAGAGTTCGCCAAGCTGAATAAAACGAACTTAATACTTTGTACTTAGTAGTTTGCGTCAGCGGCCTCAACCGTGACTTTGTTTGCAGCTCCAATTTCATTAGCGAACAAAGATCGAAGCACAAGTTCAAAGCTGGTTTTTTCTTGGCGCTCTCTGCGATCCTTGGCGGCTTGGCGGTTTCCTTTTTTCCCAATGACAAATGAGAAATGGAAAATGGAGTTCTTAAGACACTATCCATACTAAACCACCACGGCAATCCACTCGCCGTCCTGCAATATTTCAGGCTCGCTGGATATTCCCTGAGCTCGTAAAGCGGTGAGCACTTCATCAAGTTGAGTCTCAAGAATTCCCGAAAGCAGCAAACGACCGCAGGTTGCACCAATTAAGAGCGGCAGCAACGGCACAATCACATCGGCGGTGAGGTTGGCACAAACCACCGCCGCCGAACCCGAAGACTGCTCAATACCGCCAACGCGAAAGGAAATCTCTTTAGCAACGTCGTTCAACCGGGCATTCTCGACCGCAATAGCGAGCGCGTCAGCGTCGGTGTCGCAAGCTTCAATCCGCGCCTCCGGAAAAAGTTTCGCGGCGGCAATGGCCAGGATTCCGGTCCCGGTGCCGACGTCCAGAAAACTCTTTCCGGCAAAATACTTTTCAATCGCTGAAAGACAGAGGCGGGTGGTTTCATGAGTGCCGGTGCCAAAAGCCATCCCCGGCTCAATGCGAATTACAATTCTATCGCCTGCGTTCTCAATTTCACTCCACGGTGGTGCGCTTAGGAATCGCGCGCCCACTGCCACCGGTTGCCAACTCTTCTTCCATTCGCCGAGCCAATCTTCGTCTGCCACTTCGCGCAGACTCATGTTTCGCACTGCTGACGAGGGTAGGTCGTAGATCTTTAGCGCTCTGGCTAACTGGTCGCGAACGTGCTCGCGCTCGGGGAGAGTCTCGAAATAACCAGTGACTTGATTTTCCTCAGTCGATTGACCTGCTTCGGCCAACGCTTCACTTGAGGAGTTGAGTTCAGTACCGAGAGCGCCAGCTTCCATCAAGGCGTACGCAACAGCTTCCGCAGCTTTTAGATCGATGACCAGATCAAGGGCATACCAATGTAAGTTCTTAGTCATCGCCAGAAGAAAACGAAAGCGCCAAGTCGCCCAGAAGGAAACGAACTTAGAACTTGGTGCTTAGAACTTTGTTCGCTGGTGATGCTTGAATGTCAGAGTTGCTTCCGAGCAGCTAGCGCAAAGTACCAAGCACAAAGTTCTAAGTTCGTTTTCCTGCTAGCCAATTCCCATTTCATCGAGTAAGTGTTCCTTGTTGCGCCACTGCTCTTCAACTTTTACGAAGAGCTCAAGATGGCAACGATGCCCGATCATGCTTTCGATCTCCTGCCGCGCGGCAATTCCGATTTCCTTCAAGCGCGCCGCTCCCTTACCGATGATGATCTTTTTCTGCGAAGCTCGTTCAACAAAAATAGCGCAATAGATTCGTGTGAAGTCTGGCCGCTCTTCGTCCCACTTCTCGGTAATAACTGCGGTGACGTAAGGGATCTCGTCAGCAGTGGTTTGCAGAATCTTCTCGCGCACAATCTCTGCCGCGAGGCTGCGCAGGGACTGATCGGTGAGTTCATCGGCCGCAAACAAGGGCTCACCTTCCGGGAGGTGCTTAATCATCTGCTTGAGGAGGACATCAATCATTTTTCCCCGCAACGCAGAAATGGGAACAACCTCGCGCCAGTCATACTCGCTGCTATACCACTCGATCAAGGGGAGCAACGCCGACTTGTCCTTTAGTTTGTCGGTCTTGTTTAGCAGGAGGATCGCGGGCTTTTCTGATTTTTGCACCAGCTCCAAAACAAAACGATCGCCATTTCCGGTCGGCTCCGAAGCGTCGCGCATCAGGCAAACCAAATCCACACCTAACAGCGCGTCTTGCACTACGGACATCATGCGCCGGTTGAGCGCATAGCCGGGTTTGTGAATTCCGGGAGTATCGACAAGCACGATTTGCCCTGCCGGCTGGCTGATCACGCCCTGGATCCGGAAACGCGTGGTTTGCGGCTTATTAGAAACGGCAGCGATCTTTTGCCCAACGAGGTGGTTAAGCAGCGTCGACTTGCCGGCGTTTGGCCGGCCGATCAGGGCTACATAACCAGCGCGATAATCTTGTTCGAGCGATTTATCCATATTGACCGCCAGTAGCCACAATCCTTCGTAAGTCCGCATTAGCGAACGTTTAGTGTAAGTCCGCGAAGAGGACGACTGGTAATAGCCCAGCACTTTAGGTGCTAGGGAGACTGGTCCTCACCGAATCTAGTCCGTGATTTGGACGGCGGAATTCGGCGCAGGATTTCAGTCGTCCGCTTCGCGGACTCTTAATTCTCAAGCGCGGTAAATCGATCTATTGAATTTAGTTTCTCTTAAACTAGCGCGCCATGCTTCATCGCGCGCTGTCAATTCATCCAGGGACGACTGCAAGAGCTCATTCTTTGCTGCGAGCTCTGCTTCATCAGCGTCCGCCGCGACGTAAATCGGCTCTGCGACAAAGACGCAGGCGCGACTAAACGGCTTCGGCACTTGAAAGCTATCCCAGGTCGGTGCAACCCAGCGCCGTTCAAGCGCCATTGTCACTGGCAGAATCGGATGTCCGGACTTTTTCGCTAACAACACAGCTCCAAGCTTCGCAACCCGAGGCGGCCCTTTGGGACCATCGATTGTGAACGCTGTGGTGCAACCTCTGCGCATTAAGCGCACCAGCTCAACAACAGCTCCGACACCACCGCGTGTTGAAGACCCTCGAACAGCTCCATAACCGAAGCGCTGAATAAACCTGGCGATGTATTCGCCATCGAAACTCTTGGAAGTTAGCACCACGATACGGCGATTACGCCACCAGTATGTTGTCAGGAAAATGCGCTCGTGCCAGAAGACGTAGATCGGTAAATGCCCATCGTGAAGAATCTTCTTGTGATTCTCCCAACCAGTTACTTCAAACTTGATCGTGCGTCCGATCAAATTGATCAGAGTGTAGAAGGCCAGGTCGGCAAGCCGGATGATTAGCCGCTTCTTCAACGGATACTCAGAAAGATCGGCAAAACGATAAGCCCGCTCGACATCGCCGGCGCGGCTGCGGACCCTGGCAGCAGTTGATTCTGCAGAAACTTGCATAACTTGTCAGTGGTCAGTGGTCAGTTTTAAGTTCTGGTGCAGTTTGAATTTCAACGCTGAAAGCGTTCGCTAATTCCAGCCCAGGGTTGGGCTTTGGCAACCCTGGGAAGACGCGCCCATTTACAAAAGAGGCAAACCCTGAAAGGGTTGCGTTGCGATCCCAGAACAGGTCGCAACTCCGTCAGAGTTGCGACAAGGAAACATGCATCTTATCCCCCAGGGTTTCAAAGCAAACCCCGGGCTGGAATTGGCCAACGCCTTCGGCGTTAAATTCAAACTGTACCAGTACAAAGTTTTAAGTTCTAAGGTTACTTCTGCCTTCCGCCGTCTGCCGTCTGACTCTGCATTAATACAACTCGGGCTCGCCGGGTGGGCGAGTTTTCCAGCGCTTATGAATCCAAAGCCACTGTTCCGGATATCGTCGCACGACCTTCTCTATGCTCGTCATAAACGCCGCAGTAAGTCTCCGCACATCTTCTGCTTCGTCGCCAGTTCGCTCAACCATCAAGGGAGGCTCCAACCGCAACAGGAATTGCTGCCGTTGTTCATCCCAGGGAGCATAGATGGGTATCACCGCCGCGCCGGTTCGCAAAGCGAGTTTAGCCAACATTGACGTTGTTGAAGCCGGCGTGCCGAAAAAATCAACAAACACGCCTTCGCGCGCGAGCATGTTAACGTCCGGCAGCATTCCCAACGTCCCACCTTCATTAAGTTCACGCAAGGCTTGCCGCGAGACCGCGTTCTTGTCGAGCGTGCGATTTCCAAAACGCTGCCGCACCTTGTCGATCATTCTTTCAATAAGATCGTTGTCGAGCCGCCGCACCATAAAACTCAACGGGTGACCAAGGGTAGAAAGCGCGAAGCTTGAGAGCTCCCAGGCGCCGAGGTGGCCCGTAAAGAGGATCACGCCACGACCTTTCTCTCGCGCCGCGCGCAGATGCTCGAGACCTTCGCAATGCATTCTCGCTCTTAACTGTTCAGGAGTTATCCGGGGAAGTTGGCTAAATTCGCCAAGCATGCGACCGAGGTTCTCGAAACACCCGCGCAGTAAGCGTTCTCTTTCAGTTGGGCCAAGGTTGGGAAAAGCGATATCGAGATTGCGGCTCCCGGTGCGTCGCAAATCGCTGAAACTAAGGTAGCCGAGCCGGCCCATAGCCCGGCCCGCGGCTACAGCCAAGCGCCGCGGTAGAATTCCCAGACCCGAAAGCAGTGCGCGCGCGAGAGTGTACTCGAGGAGTGTTTGTAGTCGTCCGCGCTTAGCCATCTGCGTTCGAGTTTAGCAGGTAAACACGATTCAGGGTCCAACGCCCAAAGTCCAAAGTCTAATGTTTATTACCCACAAAACCTGACGCCGGCAGGTAGGACGTGGGACGTTTGGGCCTCGAACTTTTGGACGTTGGGCGTTGGCGGGTGATATATTCCGAACGCGGCGGCCTCCAAACTCGTACAGCACTCCGGGAGCGACAGCCGCACCGCTTTCCATTCTCCTCGGACATTACGTTTTTTTTGGGAGCTTGATGCCGAAACGTAGGATTCTCATCGTCGATAATAGCGATGAACTGCGCGTGTCTATCGCAGACGTCCTCGGCAAGCTGGGTCATGAGGTAGTTGCTATTGGCGGTCGCGCAGAAGCCCTGGCCCGCGCAGATCTCGACGAGTTTGATCTGATCATCAGCGACCTAACCGACGACGCCTCGCCCTCCAGTGAACTGCAACGCAAACATCTACTCATGTCCTTGCCTCCCGGAACCGTTCAGCCCGATGTAATCAAGGCTTTCAAACTGGGTGCAGCGAATTATGTGAGGACGGCTTACAAGAACGAAGAGCTGCGCGAGATCATCGAACAGACCCTCTCGTATAAACTGCGTTACATCGACGACCCGACTGTCCTTTCCCACCTTCACGAAAAGATTGAATTCGAATTACCGAGTGACCTTTCGCTGATGAACGGCGTGCTGCAATACTTGCTTGAGCGCGTTGCCAAACGAGGATTGATCACGCCTGAGCGTTCAAATCTTTTCATCGCTCTAGATGAAGCGTTTGTTAACGCAGTTAAGCATGGCAACAAGAACGATCCCACCAAGCTCGTGCGGATCGCCGCGGAACTTTGTCCGCGAGAAGCCAGTTTCACGGTTGAAGATGAAGGTGAAGGATTCAACGTGCAGGAGATCCCCGACCCTTGCGATCCGGCAAATCTCTTTAAGTCGTCCGGCCGGGGCGTGCTGCTTATCTACAACATCATGGATGAAGTTGAGTACAATGCGCAGGGTAATCGCGTGAAAATGGTCAAACGTCCCGACGCGCCTGTAGACACTCAACTGGTTGAACCAAGTACGCCCAACGACAAACACGCCGGCAACGGCTAACTCAGCAGATGCAAACCACGATTCAGTGGCGGGGGAACGCTATGCCGGCCCCTGCCTTTCTTTTTGGCGCGCCTGGTACTGGTGGCTGGTGCCGGCATTGCTGGCTTTGGCTTTAACTCTCTACTTCATCGATCCCTTCATAGGCGATTGGGACGGAATTGATTACACGATGCTCTCGCTAGCCGGCTATCCCTCATCGATGGCCCTGGGGAGAAACCTGTTCATCTTTTCAAATCACTTTTTGTATAAGTTGGCCCACGCACTCTTTGCTGTCACACCCGAAAATGCGTATCTCGTTTTCAAGTACGCTGTCGTGGCGCAAACACCGCTGGCAGTCATTACTTGCTGGTTACTCGCGCGGCAAGTTACTCAGTCGCTTTACTCGACCACCCTGGCAGTGCTGTTCATTGTCTTCTCACCGATCTTCGTGCTTTACGGCGGACAGGTGATGACTGATGTGCCGTCGGTCCTTTTGTTGTCAACGGCTCTATTAATTCACCTTCGCGGCATTCAGCAACAGAAAGTTGCGTTCGTGATCGCGGGCGCGGCCCTCCTCGGACTCGGAGTAAATCTCCGTGAAACGATGGCGTTTTATCTTCCCTGGCTCGCCTTCGCCCCGTTCCTGCTCGGCTGGAAGTTGAAGCGGCGGGAACTCGTTTATGTCGCCTTATCACTGCTGATCTTCTTAGTCCTGGCACTCGGCTGGTTCGCTTTTTGGTTTCTGACCGATGCCCACTACCGAACGATTTGGTTTGGTTGGCGCGAGTCGATGGCCCAGGAATCAGCCCGGCATCCGGTTCGCCTCAGCAATGCTGTTCCCTACCTGATGTACTTTTTCATCAGCGCGCCGCTCGTGCTGCTCGCCTTTCCTTTTGCCGCCCTTTCGGAATGGCGCCGGAGGCGACTCTCTCCTTTATTACTATTAGGACTGATGGGAATGGCGGCTGACCTGCTGCTGTTTTTGAATTACAGCACCTCGGTAAACTGGCGTTACTTTTTGACCGGCCTTCCGGCGCTCGCGCCCTTAACAGCGGACTTTCTGATTAGGAAATTGGCGAAGCTTTTTCGCAGTCCGCGTCTGGCGTTTGCTTCCTGCGTAGTTGTACTGCTGGCGATGGCGATAGTTTTTACAGTTCTTATCAAACCGGTAAGTCAGGAATTTATCGAGCGCCGAGCATTAAGCAAAGAATACCGGCACCGGCTTGCGAAGGTTCCTCGTGATGCCGTGATGATCTCAGGCGCGCAAACCATCGCGGTCACTTACTGGAAGGCAATTGGGGCCGGCGAATGGAAGACGATTGGAACGGGAGGCGGTTGGCCGGTAGATCTAAATCAAGCGATTAACGAACATCTTGCGGCCGGGCGTCGCGTTTTTCTTGATGCCGATCCGCGTTGGTGGCTGCCGTGCGGTTGGCAGCGCGACGAGATACAGCCAATCGTGGCGCTGGAGCGAAGTTTCAGCTTGGAAAAGGTAAGCGACACGATTTTCGAAGTGAAACGCGCAACGCCTGATCAGGTTCGCGAGGTTCCCGAGCTCCATCAGTTGCTGCCTGAAAATCGACCGCTTGATACTAAAAAGTGTCCGCCGGGTCGCACTTAGTTTTGACCATGCCTTTCGAAGTCTTTCTCGCGCTCCGTTACCTCAAATCGCGCCGCCGGCGGCGCCTCGCACGCGTCACCGCCCTGGTAGCGATTTTTGGAATTGCGGTCGGCGTCGGCGCGCTGATCGTCGCGTTGGCACTAGCCAACGGCTTTCGCGACGAAATGCGCGAGAAAATTTTGCGTGGGACGTCGCATATCAATGTGGTGCGTACTGATAATCAGCCATTAAGTGATTACCAGAACGTTGCTGACCAGATCAAAAACATCCCCGGAGTGACCAACGCCTTTGGCACAACCTATGACGGCGCGGTCATCATCGGTCCCAAGGGCTCGGCGTACGCAGTTCTGCGGGGAGTCGATACAGCCAACACTGCCGCCTTAAACGAAATTCGCAGTTCAGTTAGCACTGGTTCGAGCGAAAGCATGCGCGCGGGCCAGCAGCAAATGGAAGAGCTGCCGGCTGTGCTCGTGGGATCAGAATTGGCGAGCCGAACCGGCGTGCAGGTAAACGAAGTTGTGGAGTTGATCCCGGCGAGCAGCGCCACAGCCATTCGCCCCGGCGAGGTTCCTTTTAGACGATTTGTCCGCGTTACAGGGATTTTCTCTTCAGGACTTTTTGAGTACGACGCAACCTGGATTTACTTATCTCTCGACGTGGCTTCGAGATTTGCGGGCGCCGATCATGCAGCGACGGTGGTTAGTGTCCAGCTCGATGACCTCTTCTCCACCAGGGAACAGGCGGCGCAGATCCAAAACGTCCTGGGAAACTCTTACAGAACGATCGACTGGCAGGAAGCCAACCGGCCGCTCTTCACCGCGCTTGCTCTTGAGCGCCGCATGGGTTTGTTCATCATCGCTTTGATCATCCTCATTGCCGCCTTCAACATCACGACTACATTAATTCTGGTGGTGGTGGAGCGTGGACGCGACATTGGAATTTTGAGAGCGATGGGTGTTTCGAGCAAAAGCATTATGGGAATCTTCATGCTTGAAGGGGCAATCATCGGCGCAATCGGAGGATTGATGGGCGCATTGTTGGGCACGCTAATTTGCCTCGTTGGCAACCGCTTCAAGCTTGTAAGTCTGCCCGCTGATGTTTATTCGATCAGCAACGTCCCCTTTCATGCGCAACTGCGCGACGTCGTATTGGCAGCGGTGGTCGCCTTTCTCCTCAGCCTGATCGCCACAATTTATCCCGCACGTGCGGCAGCGCGGGTACGTCCCGTCGAGATGCTGCGCGACACTAATTAACGTCCAATGTCCAAAGTCCAAAGTCCAAGGTCAGTTGACGACAATCCTCGCCAAGATAATCGCCAAGGCGTAAAAGACGTTGGACATTGGACATTGGACGTTGGACTTTGCGTTACCGATCTCCATAAGAGTTTTTCTTCTCCCGCAGGTCACAGGCTCGAGGTGTTGCGAGGAGTTTCGTTTTCAGTGCAGCCGGGTGAAAGCCTTGCCGTTGTGGGTCCTTCGGGTGCAGGGAAGTCGACACTCTTGAATTTGCTGGGCGGACTTGAAGCGCCGGATCACGGCGCCATCGCCCTCGGTAATTTTTCAATCGACCGGGCACGAGCCTCCGAACTGAGCGCTTTCCGTCGCAAGCACATCGGATTTGTTTTTCAGTTTCACTACTTGCTGGCAGACTTGAGCGCCCTGGAAAATGTGGCCTTGCCGCTATTGATTGGCAGGATTAGTCGGGGTATCGCGATGCAGCATGCGATGGCGTCCTTGACCGAAATGGGCTTGGAAAGTCGCGGAGATCATCCGGTTAGTCAGCTTTCGGGCGGCGAACAGCAGCGAGTAGCTATTTGCCGGGCGCTGATCAAAGAACCGGCGCTTGTATTGGCCGACGAGCCTACAGGTAATCTCGACGCGCCGGCCGCTCAGGAGCTGGGTGCGCAGCTCATTTCCTACGCCCAGCGTCATCGCGCCATCGTCATAATTGCGACTCATAACGACAAACTGGCGCAACTTTGTGATCAAACTCTTAGAATCGACGCAGGACGGCTCAAACCCGTTCAAGAATCGAATGGAGTCTGAAATAACGCGACGGTTGTGCGTTTTAAATAAGGAGCAACTAGCAATTACTTTTGGCACTATGATTCATAGGTTATAATGCGGGGCAAGTGCCGGGCTGAAGTTTCGCCCGGCATGGTGATCCCCGGCCCGGTAATAATTGGTAACCGCTGACGAAAACGCCCAATGTTTGAACGCTATACAGAAAAGGCGCGCCGGGTAATTTTTTTCGCGCGCTACGAGGCCTCCCAGTTTGGCGCTCCGGCAATTGAACCGGAACACTTGCTGTTGGGATTAATGCGCGAAGACAAAACTCTCACTGCCCGTTTTTTCCCTCGCGCCCAGGTTTCAATTGAATCAATCCGCAAAGAGATTGAAGGCCGCACGCTCCTACGGGAAAAGATTTCCACGTCAGTAGAACTGCCGCTCGCACCGGAAACCAAGCGAGTGCTGGCCTATGCTCACGAGGAGAGCGATCGGCTGCAGCACCGTCACATCGGCACCGAACATTTATTGCTGGGCTTGCTTCGCGAAGAGCGTTCCATGGCTGCTGAGATACTCTACGAGCGCGGCTTACGGTTGAATGCAGTGCGCGATGAGATTGCCCGCCAGTCAGGAGCGGACGCGCGGGGTTCGCAAAAGAAAGATACGCCGCATCTAGTTGAGTTTTCGCGAGACCTCACAGATGACGCTTCAAACGACAAACTCGATCCGTTGATTGGACGTGAGGCGGAAATCGAGCGACTTGTTCAGATTCTTTGCCGCCGCACCAAAAACAATCCAGTCCTTATTGGCGAGCCCGGAGTCGGCAAGACTGCCATCGTGGAAGGTCTCGCCCAGCGCATTGTGCGCGGCGAAGTGCCTTCGTTCCTGGAACACAAACGAATTCTCTCTCTCGACCTTTCGCTAATCGTTGCCGGCACCAAATACCGCGGCCAGTTTGAAGAGCGCTTGAAGCAGATCATGCGCGAGTTGATCGAAAACCCGCAGTACATAGTTTTCATCGATGAGCTGCACACGCTCGTCGGCGCCGGTTCCGCAGAAGGTTCCCTCGATGCGGCCAATATCCTGAAGCCGGCGTTATCGCGCGGCGAGATTCAATGTATTGGGGCCACTACTCCGGGCGAGTTTCGCAAGTCCATTGAAAAGGATCGCTCACTGGAACGTCGTTTTCAGGCAGTAAAAGTGCCGCCGCCGACGGAAGCTGAAGCTGTGGAGATTCTTAACGGAGTACGGGAGCGGTACGAGAGTTTTCACCAGGTCCGCTATACGGACGATTCCCTGCAAGCGGCCGTTACGCAATCGCACCGCTATATTCCCGACCGCTTTTTGCC
>Ga0079215_10000298_pt1 | contig 11020 bp, 11 predicted proteins | sample NCControl_FD_77004 | JGI IMG/M metagenome (GOLD analysis project Ga0079215, IMG submission 77004) | Agricultural soil microbial communities from Utah to study Nitrogen management - NC Control | ecosystem: Environmental > Terrestrial > Soil > Agricultural land | place: USA: Utah | collected...
AGAAAGCCCGGCAAGGCTAACTTTTCCTCCCATCGTATAATAAAACTAGGACATAAATGCGAGATGCGAAATAAAAATTTTACTTTATCAGAATTCAAATCTGATGGGAGGTATGAAATGGATACAACCGCAAAGAGCGCAAGTAGTCCTCCCATCAGTCCGGTGACATGGACACATATATTCGTAAAAATATTATAAAAAATTTACTGGTCAGCAATCTGCGATAGCGTACTTCTGTTATGAGTAACGATTTAATTTTTAAATATGATTTTGTCCAGATATTAACATGAGTATCGAGCCTTTCGACTGGTTTAACCGATTCTTCGGGAATAGGCCTTTGGGTAGGCGGAATAGTCTATTTGAAGGATTTGACGAAATGAGAAGAGAGATGGAAAGGGAGTTTGAAGAGAATCTTAGAGATATTGAGAACAAGGTACCTAAGGATTTGATAAGAGAATATGAGACGGAAGATGGTGCGAAAGTGAGGGAAATTGGCCCGTTAGTATACGGTTCTACGACGACTATAGGTCCTGATGGTAAGCCCATCGTAAGGGAATTCGGGAATGTCAGACCTCGAATGAGCGCAGGATCAACGCCAAATATTTTGACAGAACGACAGCCACTGTCAGAAGTGTTTTCTACGGATAAAGAGGTAAGAGTTAGTGTAGAATTACCAGGGGTTTCTAAACAACAAATTAAGATAGATGCGAATGAGAATCAAGTCGACATAAAAACAGATGACCCAAAAAGAAGATATCATGAAGTTATCGACTTACCTGCTGAAGTAGATATTGATAGTGTAAAATCTACATTTACCAATGGACTGCTTGAAATAACCTTTAACAAGAAGTCAATGGATAAGGCAAAAAGTAAATTGATAAAAATCGACTAATTAAACCAAATCGGCCAAGAATGCAATTAGGCGGATTACTAAAATTTTTTTTAACTAACTAAAATTTATTCTGTAAGGTCATTTGTTGATCTTTACATACCTGATAGAAGATCCAATCCAAAATCCGCAATTCACTATGTATCAAATGGACTTATAGAATGGACCCCTTTAGAGATTGCTATTACTATTAGAACTGGTGGGCAAATGTTGAACACCATAAGGCCCACCAATCCTATGAATTCAACAATTCATGCGCATTCCTATTTATACGGATTTTGGAACACTTTACTAGAATTTGGTAGGCATCATGAATCTCCTTTACCGCTTCATCTGCAAAGAAAAGTTTTCTATTCATAAATTCTGATTTAGAGGAGTAGACAAGAGTCTATTTCTTTTTTACCACCTGTTCTTACCCAACCCACTTATACATTATTTAGTATCAGTTCACGACAACGAATGTTTACAACAAAAAACATGTTGATGCTCGTAGTACTGTCTGCAGGATTAATAACAGTACTAACAGCAACAGCAGTTTCACAAACACAACCAGTATTTGCAGACGATGATGGAGATGAGTGTAATGAAAACCGCGATAACAATTGTAACGAAGAAACCCAGAAGGTTCACCAAGAAATTAAATGTAAGGTAGATGGTGAAATTGAAAATGGTGACAAAAGCGACGAAAATACTATGTCACTTAGTAGCACTGGCACACTAAATTGCATCAACTTTGCTCAAAATCCAGAGGGAGAAGCACTTCTAAATCTTGATCCATTGATAGATCCATTTGCCCTAATACCATAAGTTAGTGTATGCAGTAACAGTAACTCCCAATACTTTTTTCTTTATTTTTAGAACTTGTCCGATTGAATGGTACGAATACCTGTTTGATCCTGCATGTTAACGCAAACCTGATAGAAGATCCAATCCAAAATTCTTAATTCGCTATCTAATATATCAGATTCAAATATCGAATCTTTCTTCTTTATTTCCTGTATCGTTTCATTCACCCTGTATTCAATAAGACTGCAAATTTCCACTTCGGGATTTTTCATATTTTGAAGAACCCAATTAATTAACTCAATTCTTTTTTTAAGATCTCGTTTGTAAATAGATTCTTCTTTTTTCCTAGAAAGCCAAAGTTCTGAATCCTTAATTTCTTGTTGTAATATTTGGTCTAGAGTCATATAGTCAATTCGACTCATAGCGATTTAAAATCCATGTCACTGAGCAGGGAGGGGCTACTTATCCTCTCAAAAAAGTGAGATTGCATTTTTTATTTTTGCTAATTTATTAACAGTAATTCGGCATAGTACTATTGATTAGTATCTATGTTTTGGCAGTTTCCACCTGTATGATCCATTCGCACTTGACATTCGCCTTTTCATGATGCTTTCTAATTGCTTCCTCGTTTGGTGCATCAAGTACACAGAAACAGACATTGGCATCCTTATTGAAAAGGAGGTCTACATGTGCTACACCAAATTCATCCCTCGGTGATGCACATAATTCTTGAAGGTGTTGTTTAGTAAAAGGAACTTTGTGAGTATCCATAAATATTGGCATTATTAGTCCACCTTTTTATCAAAAGACCAGTCTCGCTTATAAGTTTCATCTTTAAGATCAAGTTCCTTAAAGAGTCCAAAGTAAGTTTTCCTAATCTTCTTCAGGTTTTCCAATTCACTTTGTAATTGTTTAGTCTGGCTTACGAGATTTTGAACTAATGTTCTAACCTCATTTGGATCCTCGTACTTTAAAGTAGAATTAAATTTTTCGTCTTCAAATGAATTAAGGCACAAATCACTGCAAAACAATATTGGTTTTGAGTCAGGATTATCGAGTCCAACTTTCAGTCGATTGATACAACTCTTGTTTTTGCACTTTATCACTTGCATGGTCATATTTTATCATAGGGTCACTTTAGATTATAACTTTTGATGTTTAAATAATACGCAAGCCGGTGGGCCACGCGACATGGTTGGACGTTGCAGACCCACCAGGTGAAAAGGTATAGTTTTCAATAAAGTAATGCTCAATTAATTGTAAAAAGTTTTAAGTCTGACGGGAAGGCAGCAATGCTTGAAGAATAATTACCCATACTACTTAGAAAATCTAAAAAAATATAGATTGGTTAAATGATTTTTATAATTTAATATGCATCAGCTTATCTCAAACTAATTGGCGATAAAATAATCAGTATCAGATAAAACATTGATTTCTACTAAAGTTGAATGACTAGTTATTGGTCATTGTATTTGGAACAGTGATTAGAACACCGCTGTGGATATCAGGTCTAAGCGCATAATTGCTCTTGACGAATAATTCAAATGCGTTTGGACCGATAGACATTCCTTTAGTAGCATTGCCGTTAATTGTAATCACGAAGTTTCCTTTATTATCAATCCATTCTCCTTCCCCCTGAATCACAAGACGGTTACTCTTGTCAGAAATAAAATAGGTTAATGAGGCATTGCTATCATAGTTACCTCCAATGGTGATATTCCCCGTAATAGTTAATGGTAAACCGCTTGTAACGACTCTTGGTTGTTGAACTTTTTCAAATTTCGCAAGTTTTGGCGTTTCTAAATTAGACCAATATCCTTTGGCAAATGGATAAGTACTGTCTCTAAACGCAGTTAGAGTTATTACTTTACCTGTTGGATTATAATTCTTAATTTCGTATGGTCCGTTACCAATAATCGCATGATTATGTTCTGCTATCCACTTTATACTTGCGTCATATCGCTTTAGAGCATCCTCAACAGTAACAGAATCCGCTAGTGCAGCAGGTACGAAACGCTCTGATTTCATTTTTTCTAATTCTAGTTTTATTGCCTGGGCATGACTTGGTATTATCAATGATAACCATTCAATGTTTTTGACTGTTGCTTCTGATCTAGTATATGCAAAATTTCCATTTTTTACTAATCTTTCAATTGCTGCGTTAACTTCCCAAGGTGAGATTGCCCAAAGTGTTGCGAAATCTGCTATTTCTTTGCTATCAAAATGCCAGTAATCAACAAATGAAATTGCATTAGTATCGTCTAGAAATTTAGTACCTCGAAGATACTGCATGGCAATTATGGCCCGAGCAGCATACTCTGGATCAAATGTATCATCGGTTGAATTAGTTTTAGATGACCACTCATAAAGAAAGTAAAGAGGATAAATTAGGTCCGCTTTGCCCATTGGCTGACCATTATGCCAGTTTGAATATATCATATGATAGGTAACCTTACTCTTGGAAGTATTCTCGCCAATCTTTTCCCAGATTTGATTTCTTGGATTCCATTTTAAAGCATCACTGTCTACGGCAAGTCTTTTTTCCGGTCCCATAGTAGTAACATTAGTCCATTGAGTTCTCAAAGGAATCACTTCTCCAGTATATGGATTTCTAGACGCAGATGGATCTGTTACTAATGATTGGATATTTGTGCAATAGATGTCGTTGCAACCTCCCACGCTGTTCCACGCTCCTTGATATATCTGTTTTACACCGATATTAATCGTGCTAGCATTCTTATCTGATCTCGCGTTTATGAGAGATTTGCTAGTCGAGATACCTGCACCAAAGTCATTAATCAGCCCCTTAATTGAAGAGGAGGCCACGTATGGATCTATATTTTGAGCTGCAAAAATTCTTACAGATTCCTGAATTCCAGAACTCACTGCCTGTCTCAATAATTCATTACGGTCTTCCTGAGAAGTAAAATTTGAATACTCAATACTTTGTGTTAATCTATCAAGTGTAGAGTTTTGATAGTTCCAAAATGACGGGTTTGCCCATCCGGGCATTTTACCAAAATAAGGAGAGTACATTTGAGCTGCAATAACAGGATTGTATCTAACAAAGGCTGATGTTCCACCGAAACCTTCCGTATAAATTTGCCATGATAATTCTTGCGGGTCAGTGCCATAGACGACAAGGTTTGCCTTATTCAAGTCCCCATAGTTTCTTTGCACAGTAAAGCCAATATTGTCAAGTTGATTTGCAAGTATTTCGCCCATTAACTTTCTAGGCAAATCATCGCTCCTTATCATAAACTTGATTAAAATTGGGGCTCCTTTGTATGTCCATTTTCCTTCTAATTTTATTGCGCCATTTGCGCTCAGCACTTTATCAATTGTTTCCTTTGCAAGATTTGGATTATATTTGAAATTGTAAGATTCCAGAATTGGAATAATAGCTTCATATTCAGGCGAGGATATTCCAAATGGATCTATTTGGACACTTCCATATCCATTTAGAATTTCATCTACTACAAATTCACGGTTAATCAGATAATTTATTGCAAAACGAATTTCCTTGAATTGGAATGGATTTAGAACATTTGAACTATTTGAAGGGGCAGGATTCAATAAGAAGCCAAATGAACCTGCATTTTTTTCATAGATTTTTAGAGAGGTATCATTTAAAATAGACGATACTTTCTCAAGAGGTATCCTAAAGTAGTATGTATCAAGATTCCCATTTTTAATTTCCTGTAATGCCGTATTTCCGTCGAGATATTGAATGAATCTTATATTGTCCGTATATGCGCCCTTTTCATTTGATTCAACTGCATTAGCAGTAGTAAAGGTGAGAACAATCACAACGAAGAATAAGAGTATAACAATGGGTACTTTGGATATTTTTGTCAATTGTTAAGTGGTAAAGGTAAGTGGTTTATGAATTTTCTTGATCGGATTATGTTTTTTAAAACAAGATAATATACCCCTTTGCTAACTAACTTTGTGGCCTCGGCAGACCTTAGATTCAAAACTCAGCTATCATCGTTGCTTGACAGGGGAGTAATATCTGAAAATATCTACAAGCATTTTATGAAAAGGGGTCTGAAGGTTATATCACCTTCAAATGATTATGGACTTTATGATTTGGGTGAAATTTTACCAGAGATAGTTATCGGAGCTTCAGAAGAGTATATCTGCAGAATGAAAGTGCCATATCAGGCCACTAGTTATATTGCTGCAAGAACAGGGAATGGCGGTAAGCCAACTTATATTTACAAGATTAACGACAGACCGGGAGGTGGGGTTCTTTCATTAACCGGCGGTGTCAGAAAATTAGGAGATAGCCTCTTTGCATCAACTCATAGAATCTTGTTAGGTAGAAAGGCCATGATGATTAGCGCTGACAATCTTGTGGTCAACAAAGAACAAATTTGGAATTGGCAGTTTTTTGGAAACGCCATAAGAGAATCTCATCCTAATCTCTATGAGGATCTGATCAAATTAAGCGATAAAATCGATAAAGGACCAGAGTTCCGTCAAATTGTAGTTGCCAGATCTGACAAAACATTTCGCAGACTCAATATCGCAGATCTATGCAGGAGAAATCAAATAAAAATTCTTAATCCCAAACATGGAATCAAAATTACATTCTTGACAAATAAATCAGGATATGAATACATTTCAAAATTCCTACCTGAATCAGGTCTAATTGAATACATTACTACGGGAATTCGCTTTGATATGTATCTAGCCATGATCAAGATCAGAAAGTTACATGGTATTGACATGATTCTAAATGACGGTGGCCGTATCATGTCGAATTCTGTTAGGGATATAGGGTTACTAGGAGAAGAGAGGATTACTCTAGAGCCTTATCCGGGGGATCAATTCATACCTCATCGTTTTGGATCCGATCCACAAAATGTACTTGGTGTAGAAGGAGCAGGAATTGACGGAGGAGAAATTGAAAATGGAATAAAGATCCATTCTACAAGAATTAAAGATGAGATGGCCAACGTATATCTATACCCGCTGCAAGAAAAAACTCAAAATAATTTCAAGATACATCAATAATGTAGATTTAAACTTTGATTATCCATCATTGTTTCACATTAGGATATTAAAGATTTTTCTTACTCTTGTTGGCAACCCTTTTCTTTAAGGCGTGATTCATCTCATCAAACAGCTTTGCCAAATCCCAGCCTACATTGGTGTAGGAAATGTTACCATGAGTAGATCTTATGTGTACATCAATTTCGTATCTCTTCCTAGAACCCGAAACTTGCCTTAATTTAATATGGCAACGCGCATGTTCTATATCAGGGTGAATTTTTCGCATGAATTTGGTGAGATTGGCAAATTTAGATTTTGCAAGCTCCGCATCAAATGGTTCATCAGGCAGACCTACAATAAACATTGGAATATCTTCCTCTAACGGTTCTCCCAGCATCGCAACAATATCTCTGTGGGTGATAATTCCCTGAATCTCATCCCATACATTAATTATGCAGTAGCTAGACCCTGCGTTTATCATTTTATCACACACATTCTTGAGAGTATCATCTACACTTGCAGTTATTACATCATCATTAGCCACGCCGGAAACTTCAATGGAAAGTCTATCCTCGGCGTCGTCTATTCCTATTGATTTCTTACCTATTCTCTCTGATGGTGACATTAGCTTCATGATGTCGGATGATGTTATGATACCAACTAGGCGACTGTTATTAACTATAGGTAGATGATCAATTCTTCTTCTTTTCATTATCGATTTAGCAGCAGATACAGTTTTATGAGAATCGATAACAATGGGATCTCCTGTCATAATGCTAGAAGCATTTACTCGCACTTTCATTTTTGAAAGTTGTTTGTTTATCAAATCAACAATCCGCTCAGCAGAAACTTGACCCTGGACATTTCCATTTTGAACTATAGGAAGTGTTCTCAATCTATAGTGACTCATAATCCTTGCTGCCTCTCCAACTACACTCTCTTTTCTCAATTCTGGTACTATTTTTCCAACTAGGGATGGTCTTGTTGTCTTGATGTCTTTTGCGCCTATAATATGTCTAATACTCAAAGCAGCTATTCTGTCAGATAACTTAACGAAGACGTCGTAAGAATCAGTTTCAATCAAAATACTGATAATTTTTGACAAAGATTCATCTGAAGATACGATGACCGTGGGTTCAATAAGCTCTCCGACTGGGATACTACGAACTGGTCCGAGATTATCATGAATTTTGTTAATATTCAATCTCAAGGATTATAATTTCTTGTACATTAAAGGTTTTATGCAGTTCTAAAGAGGGCATGATGTAATACACTATATCTCAACAAATCACATTATTATCATATTGGATATTGGATTTAATCAAATTATTCCAGATTTTATTAGAAACTTCAAAATGACATTAGACTAAATCAACTGTTAAAAAATAATTTGCAAATTAGCTAACTGATCTCATTTAATATCGAATCCTATTCATCATTTTTTATCAAATTTATTTTTTGTTGATTTAAAGATCCTAATCTGCAAAGTTTTTTAGAAAGGAATAGTGGTACATGATTGTAAGATTAATTATGCCAAGATCTAAAGCACAAGTTTCTAGCAAAGGCACAAAGGACGGCCATACAGGAAATGATGAAGCTCTACCGAAATGGGCCGAAGACGAAATAAAGTCGGTGCAATTTGGGGAGCCAGAAATACTAACAAGATCAGGATATATACTTTCTGTCTATGAAGACGTGTGGAAAATTGATTTACAAATATACGAAGCTCTTTCTGATGGGCGGACCATAATCGAAGGCCTAGATGTACCCAAAAATTTGAAAATTTCTGAATTTCTAAAGGGATTCATTTATGAATTTAAGATAAGGATGTTTAAGGGTGAACTAAGTTCCAAGCTAGTCGAGTTATTAAAATCAAAGTACAATCTTGAAATGAATGCGATCTACAAATTTGAATTGGAAGATCTTCAGCTTATGGATGTTGAATCAGATGTACAGGCATCAGCCAATACTGCTGAAGATGAGGATGAATAAACCATCAGTATCAATTATCTAACATTCTTCTAAAAGAAGCTCCAACAACTGGATTTACTAAATATGGTATCGTATTCTTTAACCATACCCCGCCTCGCATATAAAATGGCACAACAATTTCCAATCTATTTGACGTCGATGCTCTTATAATTGCTTTAGAAACAGAATGCGGATCCAAGTAAAATCGTTCCTTATTTTTGAACTTATTACCAAAAGATGGATGCTGAAAAAAATTTGTCTTTACTCCTATAGGGCTTACCACAGTAATTCTGACGCCAGTGCCGTGCAATTCGTGTTGGAGCGACTCGGAAAATCCCAGTATTGCGAATTTTGATCCACAGTATGCAGCCAAACCAGGAATTCCAAAGCTTGCTGCAAGCGATGCGACATTTATTATGTGTCCGCTACTTTTTCTTAACATAGAATCAAGAAATACCTTAGTACAATAAATCATTCCAAGGTAATTTGTTTTGGTTACTTGTTCTATTTCCTCTATTGATTGGTCTGTTACTTTTCCTAATATTCCAACTCCAGCATTATTTACCAATATGTCAACATGATCATAAACTGAGAGCACATCATTGGCCATCTTTGTTACTTCGGACTTATTAGACACATCACATGAAAGGAGCATGGATTCACATTTATCAGCAATTTCTGATGAAACTTGAGACATACGTTCCTTGTTTCTAGAAACAAGTATGATTGCTTTGACCTGTTGTTTTGCAAAATCTAAAACTGTCGATCTTCCTATACCCGAAGATGCCCCAGTTACTACAACTATTTTCCCTTTCAACCTATTCATTACAATTCCTCGATGTCATAGTAGAACATTTACTTCTCTATTATTCTAGCTGTTATCAAAATGCTTAGATTTGATCTGATTTGCAATAGAATCCTTACCAATTGTAATCCTCATCAGAGCAATCCACATTACAACGAGTGGAACATGATAAGTAGCAATCCTCCAAGCAATAATTACAGATAATTGAGAGGAATTGAGTACATCCGTCAGATTCGGAATAGTACTAATATTTGTGATATACGCCCAGACGCCCAATTCTGCCAAGCCGGATCCTCCTATCGTAATAGGTAGGGTCGATAAGGCAGTAGATGCTGAAGTGGCCATAAATGATTGGAAAAATCCAACATGGTGACCAACAGAATCAGCAAGTACCAAAAACGAAATACCCTGAAAAGCAAAGGCTACAAAAGTTATTGCCATTCCTACAGAAAGGACCTTTACTGAGTTAAACGAAGTAAAATTTTCTCTGCTCATCTTGCAAAGATCTGCTAAGGCAATATTTGTTGAATTTATGAGACGATGTGATCTTTCCTTTGACAAGAATTTATTTATCAATCCGAGAGCAAATTTTGGCAGCTGCATGTTCCTGTTTGCAGACAGGATAACAACAAGAATCCAAAAGCAAAAAGTTGGGATGGCAACTACAATGACCAAAATACCAATAAAAGAACCACCACCGAAAATGGCCACGCCCCCAGCTATAAATGCCAAAATACTGCCTGCAAAGACGTCAGCTATTATTTCTGCAGTTGCAACCCAAGCCGCTTTGCCCGCTGGAACTCCGTTCTTGATTAGCCAAGCAATCCTTACTATTTCACCACCTATAAACGAGGGAGTGGTTTGTGTGACAAATTCCCCGGCAATTCGCGCATTCATAGTTTTGAGAGTCGTGCTATAATTTGGTCCGATGAAGTGGTTAATAAAATACCTAAACCTATAGGCTTGTAACAAGATTCTAACCATTACAGCCGAAACTGAAAGAAGGAATGGTATTGGCCCGACTGAGAAAACATCAGCTGGAGAAACGGGTGTAAATGTAAATAGTAATAAAAATGGAATAAGGCTGACGGCAACTGCAATTAATCTCCATTTCAAGCCTACTCAATGCAAAATAATAGAAGGTCATATAATAATCAATAGAATTAATATATTCACTCTTTGTTTGAAGTTTGTTTGGAAACCATTTTTATTACTGGGACAGCAGGATCCGGAAAATCGCATCTTACATCCAAAATTGTTCAGTGGTATAAAGATAATAGCTATTATCCAATCTCATTGAATCTTGATCCAGGCGTTATTTCATTGCCTTATGAACCCGATGTTGATGTGAGAAATTATATCGACATAGATAATATAATGTCTGAGCATGGTTTGGGACCAAATGGCGCACTTATTATGGCTGCAGATATGATAGCTACAAAATTAGACGAAATACAAGAGGAAGTTTATAATTTGAATCCAGATTTTGTGATAGTAGATACCCCTGGTCAAATAGAACTTTTCATTTTTAGAGCAAGTGGACCCTATTTTGTTTCAAATTTTCAATC
>Ga0079215_10000300_pt1 | contig 11018 bp, 11 predicted proteins | sample NCControl_FD_77004 | JGI IMG/M metagenome (GOLD analysis project Ga0079215, IMG submission 77004) | Agricultural soil microbial communities from Utah to study Nitrogen management - NC Control | ecosystem: Environmental > Terrestrial > Soil > Agricultural land | place: USA: Utah | collected...
CCCTCGATCCCATGGCGATCGCGCACCGCCGTTCCGTATTGCAGAGAGAGGAGAGGTCCAACTACTCGAAAAACTCCTGGTGCAGCCGACGAACGACCTCCTCGACGTCACGCTCCTCCACCACGAAGGACACGTTCCGGCGCGACGCGCCCTGGGAGATCATGAGGACGTTCACGTCGCCGATGGTCCGGAAGATCCGCGCGGCGATGCCCGGCGTGAACTTGATGTCCTGCCCGACGAGGCACACGATCGCGCGATCGCGGCCGACCTCGACCTGGGCGAGCCGTTCGAGATCGCGCCGGATCTCCGGCAGGCGCGCCAGGTCGTCGAGCGTCACCGACACCGAGATCTCGGACGTGGTGACCATGTCCACCGCGGTCTCCCACCGAGCGAAAACGTCGAACAAGGTGCGCAGGAACCCCGCCGCCATCAGCATGCGGCTCGTGACGACGTCGACCGTGGCGATCCCCTTTTTGAACGCGATCGACCGCACGCGGTCGCCGCCGGAGCCGGCGGACGCCCGGATCTCGGTACCCGGAAAGTCGGGGCGCTTCGCGTTCTTCACGCGCACCGGGATCCCCTTTTCGATCGCCGGCGCCAGCGTCAACGGGTGGAGGACGCGGGCCCCGAAGTAGGCGAGCTCGGAGGCCTCCTCGAAGGAAATCGCCCCGATCGGCCGCGCGGCGGGAACGACACGCGGGTCGGCGGTCATCATGCCGTCCACGTCCGTCCAGATTTCGACGGCCTCGACTTCGAGCGCGGCGCCGAGGAGAGCGGCGGTGTAGTCCGAGCCGCCCCGTCCGAGCGTCGTCGTCGCCCCGGCGTGACTCGAGCCGATGTATCCCTCGAGGACGGGGACCTCCCCCCGCCCGCAGATCGGAACGAGGCGTTCCCGCGCGCGCCGCTCGGTCTCTTCCAGGTCGGGCTGGGCGCGGCCGAAGCGGTCGTCCGTGACGACCACTCCCCGCGAATCGACTGCCACCGCCGGAATCGACCGCGCGACGAGCGCGCGGGCAACGACGGCCGCGGACGTCATCTCGCCGTGCGCGAGGAAGTGGTCGCGGCCCGCCGCCGGCACGGACCGCAGAACCGCGACGGCCTTCGCCATCCGGACGAGCTCGGCGAAGAGAGGCGCGATCTCCGCCTCGACCTCCGGGGAGGAGCCCGCGAAGAACTCGCGCAACACCGTTTCCGTGTCGCGTTTCAGGCGCGCGAGACCGGAGATCGAGCGGGCCTCTTCGCCCGCCGCGGCCAGCTCGAGCGCGTCGACGAGGCGGTCCGTCGTGTCGCCCATCGCGGAAACGACGACGACGGGACGGGACGAACGCGCGGCGCCGACGATCGCGCAGGCGCGATCCAGGGCCGCGGCGTCCTCGAGCGAAGTGCCGCCGAACTTCTGGACGAGCATCCGCTCTCGTCAGCTCGTCATGACAGGAGGCCCTTCGACACCGCGAGCTCCGCGTTCAGTATCGAAGCGCCCGCGGCGCCCCGTATCGTGTTGTGGCCGAGGACCGTGAACTTCCAGTCGGAGACAGCGCAGGGCCGCAAGCCGCCCACGGTCGCGCACATCCCGTCGCCCGCGTCCACGTCGCGGCGCGGCTGCGGCCGGTGGCGCTCGCGGAGGTAGTGGACCGGGCGCGGCGGCGCGGACGGCAGGGCGGCGACGTCGTCGCGCCCGCGGAAGTCTTCCCAGGCGGAGAGGACCTCCGCGGCCGCCGCCTTTCGCGCGAGGCGGACGGAGACCGACTCCGTATGGCCTTCCTCGACCGGCACGCGGTAGGTCATCGCCGAGAGGACGGCCGGAGGCCGCGAAGCCGCGCCCGGCGCTCCGCCGAGGATCTTCGCGACTTCCCGCTCGATCTTTTCCGCTTCCTCGGGGATGTCGGGAATCACGTTGCCGAGGATGTCGAGAGAAGGGACGCCCGGATACCCCGCCCCCGAAACCGCCTGCAGCGTCGAAACGAAAGCGCTCTTCACGCCGAACGCCCGGTCGAGCGGCGCGAGAGCCATCGCGAGGAAGATCGTGGAGCAGTTGGCGTTCGTGACCAGGGACCCCTTCCAGCCGCGGACGGCGCGCTGTCGGGCGAGGAGGTCGAGCGAGTCCGGGTTGATCTCCGGGATCAGGAGCGGTACGTCCTCGTCCATGCGGTGCGCCGAGGCGTTGGAAAAAACGAACGAGCCGCGACGGGCGAAGAGCGGCTCGATCTCGCGCGCCGTCGTCGCATCGAGGGCGGAGAACACGGCGCGACACGGAAGCTCGTCCGAGACGTGCGCGACCGTCATCGCCGCCATCCGCTCCGGCAGCGTCGACAGGAGTCGCCAGCGCGATGCCTCGCCGTAAGGGCGCGTCGCCGAGCGTTCGGAAGCAGCGAGCGCCGTGATCTCGAACCAGGGATGCTCGGCGAGTCGCTCGACGAAGCGCTGGCCGACGGTGCCCGTGGCGCCGAGGATTCCGACCGGGATCTTCATCCGTGGAGCAGTCTAACGTCGCCCGCGCGCCCGTATAATCGTGTCGAGCCTCGACAGATTACTCATGAGCTCCGCCACACCCGGCCCCCGCTGTCCCCGCTGCCACCGGCCGCTCGCCGCCTGGCGGCTGCCGCACTGCGTCTACTGCGGCGAGACCTTTCCGCCCGACCTGAAGGACGGCTTCGAAGCGCCCGACGCGGTGAAGTGGATCGAGCGTCCGGCGATCACGCAGGACGCGGCGCGCCAGCTCGAGCTTCTGAAGGTGCTTCCCTGGGAGGGGAAGAAGAAGGGCCCGGGTCGCGCGCTCGTTTTCGCCGCGGGCGTCTCGGTGGCCGCGTTCATTGGAATCTTCGCGATGCTCTTCCTGATCCTGCGCCGCCAGATGCCGACTCTCGCCGCGCCCGTCGTCCTCGTCGGCATGGGGTTCGTCGGCTATCTGATCTGGGTCTTCTCGCGGGCTCACCGCCGCGCGCGGTGATCAGAGAAAAGGCCCCGGAAGTCCGGGGCCCTTCGACTCGAAGCCGGATTGCGCGCGGACGGTCAGACGACCGGGCGGCCCTGGATCAGTCGGATGATCAGAACGACGACCGCGATCACGAGCAGAATGTGAATGAAACCGCCGATGGTGTAGCCCGAAATGAGACCCAGGAGCCAGAGAACCAGCAGGATGATGAAAATGGTCCAAAGCATGATGTGGTCTCCTCCTTTTCGTCGAGCCGCCACGGGGCTCGGCAACGGTACAGCGAAGCTCGTGCCAATCCGGTAGGAGATTTGAGGCCTTGAAGGAAGCCCCCATCAAGAATCCGGGAGGGCTCGTCGCCCGCCTGGAGCTCGACCGTCCCGATCGGCTCCTCCTGATCGACACCCCGGAGCCCCTGAGCGACCTCCTCCGAACGGCGAGGTCGGAGCCGCGCGTCACTCGGGAATCGACCGGCGACGCCATCCGCGCGATCAAGGAATCCTTCGACGCGATCCTCGTCTGGCGGGAAGACCGCGCCGGCTCGCGGGCGGTCTTCGACGGCGCCGTGAAACGACTCGAGGCCGAAGGGGTCGTCTGGGCGGTAACGGCGATGAGAAAGGTCCGGGGACCGACGACGCCCGCCGTTCACCGGCTCGAGCTCTCCGACCTCGCCACCGGTCTCGGGAAGGCCGGGCTCGTTCACGACCGCGAGGTTCGCGTGTCGGCCTGGCACGTGGCGTATCGGTTTCGCAGGACCGCGCTGACGAAGAGCCGGTAGCCGGTGACGGCTATTCGACGTAAGGGAAGAACTTCCCCGTGACGCGAAAGAACCGCCCGGTGACGGAATCCACGGTCAGCTGACAGCGGGAGACTTCGAGAGTCGTCGAAAACGCGACTCCCGGAGCCTTCAGGCTCACCGGATACCGGGTCCCGACCTTCAGCGGCGAGCTGAAGTCGAAACGAACCCCGGTCGGCGTGACCTCGAGAACCTCTCGCGCGGTCTCCCACCGGACCTTGAGCTCGTACTGCTCCGGCTTCGGGCGCTTGGGAAACTTTCCGCTCTCACTCGAGCGCGAAGGCCGTTTCCCGGCGGGAGGATCGCTCTGTCGTTCTGCCATGGCGAATTCGGTTGGACCCGACGGTCGTCCCGTATCTAGCGAAACTTACGCCAGGATATTCCCCGCGGATCTCATTCGGGCCCGAGGGAAAGTCAGGAAGACTTCGTCGAGAGTGAGGAAGCCAGGCGAATCGCGGCCTGCATGCCCTGCTTCTCGCGGACTTCCCGCACCCGTGCCTTCTCGGCCGGCTTCAGCCGCCGAACGTATCCCATGTACTTTCCCTGAAGGCGCCGCAGCGCGCGCACCTTCGGCGAGATCGTGACGTTCCGCCGCTGCGCGGGACGGGCGGCCGCCTTCCGGCGATCCGCTCTTCCGGACGCGCCCGCGATTCCCTCCAGGGTAGCCAGACGTTCGCGAAGGCTCGCGATCTCCTTCGTGCGGCCTCCGAGAACCGCCGCGACCTGACTCTGTCGGACCTTACGCTGGGCGATGAGCGTCTGTAACACGTAGTGAGACTCGGCAGGTGTCATTCTCATTGTTCGATTTCTTTCCCTTCATTCAAATCCGTTGTGTATCGGCGGCTGGCCCGAAGTGTACAACACTGTATCGTCCTATTTCTTGCGCGTCCCGGCCACCACGGCCCTCGACTTCGGCAACGGCTTCTTCTTCCGGGAGACGCTCGCGCGGGGCTGCGGTAGAAGCGCCTCGACGACGTCGGGTCGGATCGTGCGGCCTTCCGTCATGACGTAGGCCCTGTGAACGACGTTGCGCAGCTCGCGCACGTTGCCCGGCCAGTCGTAGGCCTGAAGGGTCTCGAGCGCCGCCGGCTCCCACCCGCTCACTCCGGCACGCTCCTGGTCTTCGATGAGCTTGCGGAAGTGCTCGGCGAGGAGGGGAATGTCCTCGCGGCGCTGACCGAGAGTGGGCAGGGCGAGCGGAAAGACGTTCAAGCGATAGAAGAGGTCTTCGCGAAGCTTCTTCGCGTGGATCGCCTCGTGCGGATCGCGGTTCGTGGCGGAAACCAGCCTCACGTCGACCTTCAGCTCCTGCGATCCGCCAACGCGCCGCAGAGTCCGATCCTCGAGAACGCGCAGCAGCTTCACCTGCAGCTCGGATCCCATCTCCGTGATCTCGTCGAGGAAGAGAGTTCCGCCGGCCGCCTCTTCGAAGTATCAGACGCGTCGCTTGTCCGCCCCCGTGAACGAGCCGCGTTCGTGGCCGAAGAGCTCGCTCTCGATGAGGGTCGGAGAAATCGCTCCGCAGTTGAACGCAACGAAAGGCTTGGCCGCGCGCCGCGAGAGCCGGTGGATCGTGCGCGCCGCGACTTCCTTGCCCGTTCCGGAAGCGCCGGTGATCAGAACCGGAGCGTTCGACTTCGCGACGCGCCGGATGACGTCGAAGATCGTGGTCATGACGGGCGATCGGCCCACAAGATCACCGAGTCGGCCCGTCTCCTGCAGCTCGGCGCGAAGCGTCTCCACTTCGGACTCGAGCCGGCGTCGGTCCGCGAGCCGGTTGAACACGACCTCGAGCTGCGCGGGGCGCAGCGGCTTCAAGAGGTAGTCCGCCGCCCCCGCGCGCAGGGCCTCGATCGCGTTGTCGATCGACCCCTGACCGGTGATGACGATTCCCTCGCGATCCGGATCGGTCTCTCGCGCGCCGCGGAGGATGTCGATTCCGTCGCCATCGGGAAGATGGATGTCGACGATCAGGAGGCGGGGATCGAACTCCTCGATCGCGCGGGCGGCCTCCTTGACCGTGCCGACGGAACGCGTCTCCCCGCCGAGGTCTCGGATCGATTCCTCGAGACCCTTCCGCGTGGCGAGATCGTCTTCCACGATGAGAACTTTCAACCGCGCTCCTCCGGAAGCTCCAGAATCGCGACTACACGGTCGCCGTCCTGGGACAGGCGTACCGCACCGCCGGCATCGGCGGCAAACAACCGGGCGCGCGCCAGCCCCATTCCCCAATTCTTGCCCTCGCCCGAGGAGCGTGGGGCGAACAGCTTCTCCGGATCGTCCGCCGGGAGAAGCCCCCGGTTCTCGATCCGGACGTGGAGGCGTCCGTCGCGCCTCTCGCGCACGACCCGGAGAGGCTCGTTCGATTCGAGAGCGTTTACGAGGAGAGCAAGGAGCGCCTCGTCGAGCTTCGATCGGTCTCCCGCGACTCTCCCGTCCGTGCTTCCCTCGATCCGAACTTTGTCCGTGTCGAGGCCGCCCGCCGCCCGCTCGACCCAGTCGTCGAAGAGGAAAGTCTCTCGAGAAGAAGGCTGCGCGAGCAGGAGCTCCCGGCCCTGCTCGAAGAGCTCGAAGGCGCGCGAGAGCTCCGCCCTCGCGATGTTGAGCGACTCGGAGGGATCGTCCCCCCGCTGCAGCCGGCGGTTCGCCCCCTCCAGGTGCAGGGAGACGGCGGACAGGGGCGTCGCGAGATCGTGCAGAAACGCGCGAAGGAATTGGCGACGGGCCGACACTTCCGGCCCCTCCGACGGTGACGTCAAATCGGCGTCCTTTGTGCTAAAAACGACCGGAACCAGCAAGGTCCATCGTATGTCAAAAACTCCCATCGGAGACGCGGCCGTCGACCCGGTATCTCCGGCCGGAGCGGTCCGCTCCTCGCTCAAGACCCGGCTCAAGGTCTCGGCGTTCGTCGGGCTCGCAATCATCGCGGCGTGGTTGTACTACACGGTCAACGAAGTCCTTACCCTCTACGACCTGACGCGCGACATACAGCGGACGACCGATCTTCGGGAGCGGGTCGGCGACGCGAGAACGGCGCTCGAAGAAGCGGAAGATTCGCTCGACCGATACACGCAGAGTGGCCAGGGCTACGACCTCTCGCGCCACCACGTCGGGAGGACCGCGGTGAAAACGGCCCTCGGCGCGATTCGACGGCGCGTGGTCACCGAGAGCTCGCGCGGGACGCTCGAGCACGCGGAGGCCACCGAAGAGACCTACTCCAAGGCCGCGGATCGGGCGATCGCGCGGTGGGCGCCGGGAAGCCCGTCGGCGTCGCGGGAGGAACGCGACAACGTCGTTCCGCCGGCGGCCGCGGAGATGCGCGACGTCCTCCTCGATCTCGAGAACCGCTTTGCCCGGAGCGAGTCGATCGCAGAAGGACGGCTGCAGGGAGCGCGAGACTCGGCCACCGCGGCGCTCGTCATCCTGGCGGGACTCATACTCGCCGGCTTCCTGTGGCTCCTGACCGACGTCGATCGCCGGATCCTCTCCCCCGCGGTGGCCGCCGCACGGGCGCTCGGCGACCTCGCGGCGGACCGCGACCCGCCCCGTCTCTTCCAGGCTTCGAGCGACGAGGTCGGCGAGCTCGGGAAACAGTTCAACCTCGCGGCGGACGTCTATTCCGAACGGCGGCGCGTTCTCGGCGAACGCGACATCCAGGCGTCGGTCAACGCGGTGCTCGCCGCCGCCGCCGCCGTCAACGACCTTCGCGGATTCGGATCGAAAGTCCTCCAGACCGTGCGCGAAATCTCGGGAGCGTCGTGCGCCGTACTCTACCTCCCCGAGCCGGGCGGGACGTTCCGTCCGGTCGAAGCCGTCGGCTGGACGAGCGGGCCCGATGACGCGGTCGGACGCGACGAGGCGCGGCGAGCGGCGGCGGAGAAGCGGCCCATGTTCACGTCCGCGGGCCCCCGGACGCCGACGATCAACCTCTTCGACGGACGGATCCTGCCTCGAGAGAGCGCTCACATCCCCCTCATCTACTTCGAGCAGGTCGTCGGAGTCCTCGCGCTCGGCGCGACGGAGCCGTTCACCGCGGGCGCGCGGAACGTCCTCTCGTCGATCGCGCCGAGCCTCGCCGTCGCGCTCGCGAACGCCGCCGCGAACGAGCGGGTCGCGGAGCAGACCCGGCGACTGGCCGACCAGAACGAGCTTCTCGAGGAACAGAGAACCCGAATCACGCGCACGAACCTGGAGCTGCAGCGGGCCTCCGCTCTCAAGGACCGGTTCCTCGCTTCCGTCTCCCACGAGCTGCGAACCCCGATGACGGTGATTCTCGGGTTCACCGGCGCGCTCCTGAAGGGGGGTCAGGGCAACCTGAACGCGCAGCAGCGCGAGAGCCTCGACCGCGTTCAGCGAAACGCGAAGCTTCTTCTCGCTCTGATAAACGACGTGCTCGACATCTCGAAGATCGAGGCGGGCAAGATCGAGATCCACGAGCAGTCGATCGCGCTCGCGTCGCTCGCCCGGCAGATCGAAGCGGACTACGGCGAGCCCGCCCGCGCGCGCGGCCTGACCTTCCGGACGGAAGTCGCGCCGGGGCTCGACTCCGTTCGGAGCGATCCGGGGCGCGTCATGCAGATCGTCGCGAACCTCGTCGGCAACGCCTTGAAGTTCACGGAGAGCGGGTCGATCTCGGTCCGCTTCGAGTCCCGCGAGCGTTCGCAGTGGGCGATCATCGTTTCCGACACCGGCATCGGAATCCCGGAGGAAGAGCAGACGGCGATCTTCGACGAGTTCCGCCAGGGAGAAGCCGTCGAGCACCGAGGCCGCGGCGGGACCGGGCTCGGACTGGCCATCGTCCGCAAGCTCGCGGGCGTGCTCGGTGGAACCGTCTCGGTCGAGAGCGAGGCGGGCAAGGGCTCCCGATTCACCGTCGTCCTTCCGCGGGAGCTTCCGGAAATGCCGGTCGACGCGAAGCGGACGGACCTCGAGGCGTGGCCGGTCCCCCCGCCCTCGGCCGACCGAAGCGTTCTCGTCGTGGACGATGACGAGGGCGTCCGCCGCCTGCTCGCCTACGAGCTGGCGCAGATCGGCGTGCGAGTGCTCGAGGCGGCCGACGGGCCCTCGGCCATCGAGATTGCCGTCGCGGAAAGGCCGGGCGCGGTGCTCCTCGACGTCCTCATGCCGGGTCCGGACGGGTGGGAAACGCTCCAGAGCCTGAAGCAGCGCCCGGAGACGCGGAACATCCCCGTCATCATGCTGTCGGTCATCGACAACCGGGCCTTCGGGCTCTCTCTCGGCGCGTTCGACTACCTCGTCAAGCCGCTCGACGTCTCCAAGATCGTGGACAGCCTTTCGCGCGCCGGCGTGCTCGCGTCGAGCGGACACCTGCTCGTCGTCGACGACGACCCGGACGTGCGGCAACTCCTTTCCCAGGAGCTCGTGGCGGCGGGGTACCGCGTCCTCGGCGTCGCAGGGGGCGCGGAAGCGCTCGCCGCGATGGAGCAGGAAAAGCCGAGCGCCGTCGTGCTCGACCTCATGATGAAACCACCCGACGGTTTCGAGGTCCTCTGCCGCATGCGCGAAGACCCGGAGCTGACCGACATCCCGGTCGTCGTCGTCACGGCGAAAGAGCTCACGGAGGCGGACTACAACACCCTGCGGGGATCGGCGAGCCGAGTCGTCCGCAAGGGGACCGACCCGTCCCGACTGATCGCCGAGGTCCTGCGCGCCGTGAAGGAAGAAAAGACGGCTTGATGGCGCGGATCCTCGTCGTCGAAGACTCGCCCGACATCCGCGTTCTCATCCGGATGCTGCTCGAAGCCGCGGGCCACGACGTCCTGACGGCCTCGGACGGCCGCGCCGGTGTCGACGCGGTGAGGGCGGAACGGCCCGACCTCGTCCTCATGGATCTCTCGCTGCCGGTGATCTCGGGGTGGGAAGCGGCGAAGGAGATCAAGGAAGACCCGGCCATCCGATCGACCCCGATCGTGGCTGTGACGGCGCACGCGATGCACGGTGACCGGGAGCGAGCGCTCGCGGCCGGCTGCGACGGGTTCATTCCCAAGCCGATCGACGAGGAAACGTTCGAAGAGCTCGTCCGGTCCTACCTGCGTCGGCCCCCCGCCGAGGAGACCGCGCTCTCGGATCCTCCGCGCCTCCCGGTGCCGTCCGCTTCCAAGCGCGGGGCAGAGGGAGGCCGCATCCTCGTCGTCGACGACCACGAGGAGGTCGCGGAGCTCATCCGGCACGACCTGGAGAGCGAAGGTCACGAGGTCGTCGTCGCGCGCAGCCCCGAGCAGGTCGCCGAGATCGCGGCCGGGGACCGACAGTTCGACCTCGCCATCGTGGACGTCATGCTCGGACCCGACTCCGGCTACGACCTGACGGCGGACCTCGTTTCCCGAGCGAACGAGTACCTGCCCGTTCTTCTCGTCACGGCCGGAGAGATCGACCGCGAGAAGGGGTTCGCGGCGGGCGCCGACGACTTCATCGCGAAGCCCCTGGACGGGACGGAGCTCGCCGCACGCGCCCGCTCCTTGATCCGCGTCGGCCGGGCGATCCGATCGCAGGGACGGGCGGCGCGCGAGCGGTCCGAGGCATACGAGAAGCTCGCGGAGCTCGACCGGCTGAAGTCGGACTTCCTTTCGACCGTCTCGCACGAGCTGCGCACGCCCCTGAACACGATCATCCTGCTCTCCCACCTGATCGAGCGCGAAGGCAAGACGCCGGCCGACGAGGAGCGGAGACTCCACGACATCCACGTCATCGGTGAGAGCGCGGAGACCCTCCTCCGGATGATCAACAACATCCTCGACCTCGCCAAGCTCGAGGCGGGTCAGCGTGACCTGCACCCGCAGCGCGTGGCGTTGAGGCCGATGCTGGCGGAGACGGCCGACCTCCTCGAGCCACAGGCACGCGCCCGGGACCTCGCGCTCACGACGGAGATCAGCCCCGACCTTCCCGAGTACGCCGTGCTCGACCGGGAGAAAGTCTCGCGCGTCCTGATCAACCTTCTCTCGAACGCCGTCAAGTTCACGCCGAAGGGGCGGGTCGTGCTGCGGGCCTCGCCCTGGCAGGACAGCATCGCGTTCGAGGTCGAAGACACGGGAGGCGGCGTTCCCGCGAGCCTCGTCGGGACCGTCTTCGAGCCGTTCCGGCAGATCCGGACGGGGAGCGACGAGGCGCCGCGCGGGACCGGGCTCGGGCTCACCATCTCCAAGCAGCTCGTCGAGCTCATGGGCGGCGACCTGATCTTCGACAGCCGCGAGGGGGAGGGCACCCGCGTCTCTTTCACTCTGCCGCAGCTCGAGGCGACGGAGGAGATGCCCGCGCCCGACGCACCGATGGTCG
>Ga0079215_10000302_pt1 | contig 10986 bp, 10 predicted proteins | sample NCControl_FD_77004 | JGI IMG/M metagenome (GOLD analysis project Ga0079215, IMG submission 77004) | Agricultural soil microbial communities from Utah to study Nitrogen management - NC Control | ecosystem: Environmental > Terrestrial > Soil > Agricultural land | place: USA: Utah | collected...
AATTACTTATGGGATACATCAGTGGAAGTGTGGTAGCAACAGCCGACGGTGTTGATTCAATGTCTGACGCAATGATATCTTTTATAGTATTGATAGGATTACGATTTGCGCGCCGACCTGCCGACAGAAAGTTCCAATTCGGTTACCATAAAGTAGAAAGCTTCGCAGCTATGATAGCTGCAATCGGTATGATCGTTATAGGGATATTCATAGCTTATCATTCTTATGAAGGACTAGTACACCCTAATGAAATCAAACAGCCTATACCGACCATGATAGTTCTAGCTATAGCAGGTGCTATATCCCTGCACAGAGCATTTCAGATGCGACATATTGCCAACAAATATAATTTACTTTCGTTGAAAACAGATGCTAAAAATTCGATAAAGGATGGATCTGCTTCTGTTTTGGGTTTCTTGAGTGTACTATTAGCAACACAGTTTGGATTTCTACAGGCTGATGCGATAGGAGGAATGATAATTGCCGGCTTCATATTTTCTGTGGCCTATGTTTCTTTGAAACAATCCTCTTTGATTTTGGTTGATGCATGGCAAAATCCCGTTAGTGCAGATTTTATTAAAAAAATTGTAGAACAAAAGTTTGAGGGTGACGTTACTGTAAGATCAATCAAATTACGCCAAACCGGTATGATTTCTAGAGCTGAAATCCATGTTGAAATGGATGGAATAAAGCCATTGAATGAGGTAGAGATGATTTTACTTAATACTGAAAAAGTCATAAAATCCCGCCTGCCAAGCATGGATGTAATATTGGTAATACCTCATGCAACGCGTAGGACTTGAATGAACAAGTTGGCACTAACGCATGATTAGCAATAGATGATACACATTTCGATTTTGATATTTACATAATTGAACCAAAGCATATATGTAAAAGTATTAGGTCGATAATATAATGAATTTCTCGATTGTTTCAATTGCAGCGCTTCTTATTTCGATGTGGTTGATTTCATCTACTATTTCCTTTGCTCAGAATTCAAGATCACAGAATATGACCTCGCAGATCTTGAATAATCAAACTTTGATTCTTCCTAAATCAGTAAGAAGTTTTGTTATTTTAATACCTAACGAGGCGCACGAATCTCCACTTTTGCCAAAGGAGCAACGATTAATAAATCAGCCATATGTTCCACAACATCTCTTTGCTCCACCGAACATTAATATCGCTTGGTTTTCAGGCGATGTAGGACATACTCGCAAAGTAACATTAGAGGATCAGAATTCAGAGACCATCTTTGACTCTTCTATAAAATTTAATTCTATCAGTCCTACTATTTCGTTTAACAATAGTGAAACGTTCTCTTACTATGAAGAAGACGCAAACAGTGAAGATCCAAATTTTGTCTTGAACGGGACTATCACAATAAGTGATCCTCAAATACAATCAAATAATAATACAAGCTTGCAGTCTACATATGAAATAATGTCAACACTTATGGTTCCTACAAAGGATATTAAAGAATATACAGAGTTACTTGAGGACAATAAGGTGAATATTCTTGGCCAAGAGTCCTTCATAGACCTCAGAGAAACTGGAAGTGGTGGAGCAAATCAGACTTTACTTATTCTGGGAAGCAACGGTCAAATAGACGACACTATATCTGTATTCAAGAAAATTACTGCTTCATTGCCCTATAGTTAACGCTGAATGTAACCTGCGACCTTAATCTTATACAATGTAAAGAGCGTATTAAAAAACTTGGGTTATACCCAATTACACGCAACTAAACTTTCAATATCCCGTACATAGGTGGGGTCAGCTAATTGTTTGCAACTGTACTGATGAAAGAATAGTGTATCTCTTAGTAAGAGATACGAAGTTTTTGTGCCCAATGATCTCTATTTGGTAATAGATGAGTCAGGTATCATTTTTCTGCCTGTAGCACCTACTGCAATCATCTGAATTCCAGCTATCAATAGTCCTATCGCTATAACAAATCCTGCAAATTGTGCGCCGAAGACAGGAGACGCAAGGACCATGATTCCTAAAATTATTAATAACGCCCCAACTCCGATAAGGAAAGCTTTCTTCCACCCAGATTCCTTTCCTGAGAACGCCTGAGCTATACTGGCAGCACCACTAAAGAGAAGTGCAATGCCAATAAAGATAGTTATAATCCATGTTGCAAATCCTGGAAATGCAATCACAAAACCAGCAAATATGAGGACAAGTATGCCAAGGCCTATCGTTGCCCCTCTACCCTTGATAGGAAGGAAAATTCCAGAGATTATCTTCTCAATTCCTAGAATGAATAAAATTATGCCTAATATTAATACTAAAGATACAAACGCAGCTCCTGGGTATGCAAGAGCATAAATTGATAATATAACAACGAGAATACCAAGTCCTATTTGTGCACCTCTCAGCCAGCCGGGAGATTTGTCCAGTGATGTTTTCATTACTGTAGGTTAGTAATGCGACTATATAAAGCCTTGGAAAAGAAGGCATAATGATTCCAAATGTGGAAAACTTCCAATAAAAGATAGATAATTGTTGGTAAACTTGTGCTGGAACTCAATAAACGAAATGATATTAATTATGATACTTATACAGAATATCATATCGTTCTGGTCTGAGAAAATATTAGACGTGAAATTGCTGTGTAGTTGCATCCTTTCCTGACAGGCCAATGCTTGTAATAATAGACCAGTTATGAGGTTAACGGAAGAATGGTTACCTAGAAACTGACCTTTCATTAGTCATAGGCTTGGTTAGACACTCATAGGCTTGGTTAGACACTCTACTCGGTTGGCACTTGAGGTATGCAATATTGTTGGGAGCCTATAATAGTATATGAAAGCTTAACACCGTATGAATCTTTCAAACAGGAGACATGACCAGTAATTGTGCTATAAATGAGTAATATAGTAGTAAAGATACTCGATTAATCTAACATGAATATAGCTTTATACACTATGTTTACTTATCTAATAGTATGTATAACAGAGGTTCATGCAGAGGATGTGGATCTAATTTGAGTCCTATTTCTTCGTGTATTATATGCCAGGAATACGTTTCGTGGGCTTGCGATGAATGCAACTCAGTGGAATATGTTATTCATTCCCCAAATTACTGCAGAAAAAATAACCTTTGATACTATTGTTCCTGTTTAAAGATTATAAAATATACTTGCAACTAATTCCGTTGACCAAAGATGCTCAAACAGGAAATAATAACTAGGAATAGTACTATAAAAGAGAATACTTGCTTTTGATAGAAATATCTATTTGAAAATCTAATTGAGATGTAATATGATGATTCTCCACTCCTTTGATAATAATGAGGATTGGATACACTCCTTCAGTTAGTAATACACAAAATGGCTTATCGATAGTTAGTCCAAAATTATTTTAAGTTGGTCTTAATTATTAATTGTCTTCAGTAAAGCAAGGGCTTTCCGCTAGTTCATCCTGTTTTTGAGCTTGGTCGCACCTTTTTTCTTTTTCAAAACAATGGTGACCATCGCCAACCTGGTCATAACAGAAATCTTTATCGGCATTTACTGCTGATAAGTAACTTACACTCAATATCGATACTAATAACAATACTAATGAAATTATTGTGAAATTATTGTTTTTTGCCATCTATTATTCCTTAATTTTACGAATTAAAATACCTTGGCAGGAACTCGATTTATTTAATGACTTTTAATTGAAACATGAAACCACATCGAGCTTTCTTTCATAATGTAGATAATAAGTACAGAATAATTCTAAAAGGAGGTACATTTAGTTAGGATCTCGAAATTTAACATTCTGACTGAGATAACCTGAACAGATTCATAAAATATTCGTTAAAATGTTATATCTTTAATAGAGATAGGAAAATCATGGTTGATTACACATCATGCTTGTATGTGGTCATACGAAGAGTCAACATTTCTATGAATTAGGACAGCAACATATGACAGACAAAAACGCTTGACATTTCTATACAGTTTGCAATTGTGCGGGTTTCAAACAACTATAAGGGACCTTCGCGTTTATGTTGACAATTCTTCGGTAGTATCATCATGGCAATAATAATTAAAACAGCGCTCTTGACCTCACTTTCCATAATACTTCTCGCCAACTCAACAATTCCAATGATGAAACCTATTGATGTGTTAGCGGAAGCAAGTGATTCTCTTGATGCTGCTCAGGTCTATATCTCAGATGATAACAGCGACAACAATGATGACGGAGACGCTGCTGCGGCTGAGTCGACAAGAGACAGCAACAATAAAAAGAAGAAAACAGGCTGGTCTGATATTGAATATCTTAGTGATGCAAACAATAACACTATGGTGGATTATAAAAACCTCTTTGGTCTGAATATAGGAAAAGTCTATAATCCTAACTTTATTGAAAATGCTGACTGGTTCCTTGACAGCGGCAATTATGAAGACCACGTAGACTACTTCCTGATACCGTACAGCTACAATTGGCACTTTAATTCTAAAATATCTGGTCCTTGGTATGGCTGTGAAGCTCAGAGTAAGGCGATGCTTGTGACCGCTAAAAAATACAATGAAACAGGTGATTCCAAATATTTAGTATTTTCCAAAAAAGTATTCAACGGGTTAAATTCTCCTGTTCTAAATCAGGACGGCTGGCTTTTGGGAGTGGTGACTGAAAAAAACACTGCTAAAATACTGAACAGTCAGCTGTTTTGCGTTGCGAACTTGATGACCTATTACGAATATACCAGTGACAAGCGAGCGTTGACATTATTCAAAAATGGTGTAAATGTAGTCGAGAACAATATCAACGACTTATCAGAAGACTGCGGAACCTACTACTCTTTATCTAAGGATAGGTTTGTATCGCACCAGAAGCATCCTGAATACATTAAGATGCTGGAAAGGTTGTATTTGATGACGGAAAGCAATACGCTGAAAAATACGCTGGACAAATGGCAACATGATTATCGGTTTCCTTGTTATTCTGAGCTTTTTGAGTAACCTCGTCCCCAACCCTTCACCCGCTTTTTCTTTTTCTTACCCTTCTTCTGCACGGTTATCTCAAGTAATCCGTTCAAAAAACCATATTTCCAAACTTTAGTGTCTGCTTCTGGTGGCAAATTTATGATGTGATAATAATTTCTCGTTTCACTCTGAGCTTCTATCTCTAGTTGATTATCATCACAATTAATAGATATACTGTCTTCAAATGTACCTGGAAGTTCAGCAATTATCTTTATCTCACTAGGGAATCTTATTACTTCGCACAAAAGCGGTCTTTCTACAAGGCCACTACTTTGTTCAATCTGCCTCTCTAATGCCTGAGCCATCTGATTCAATATTTGGGTAATGTCCCTTTTACTGATAACGTATCCATTCGCTTTTAAAAATCTCCTTATTTTTTCGGATGCGTCGTCATCTTCCATTCTAGTCTATCTTCAACATGATATTTATCGCTTGGAGACTAATTAAACAGAAGAATTTAGGATCAGCTATTTTTTATGATAAACTGTATTCTGATTTGATATTACTAACTTGAGAAACGGCTCGTTTTGTCCATCAGATATCGCTTTGCTTGTGCCCTTGTTATACCGAAATAGAGTGTTCGCCCATCGAAGCCAGCGATGAGATGCTTTGGTATACGAAATTTCAGTTTATTAATAATTCCCTTTGCAGTAACAATATAATCTGCCTCGACCTTTTGAATCTCCCCCAAATCACAATTATCATCAATTCCGTTCGCCTCTTTCTTGAGGATTTCATTCCATATGGTGTTTTGGCTCATGAGAATATTCCTACATTATTACTTATATCCATTATTAGTCACAAGATTACGAATTTCTTAAAATAAGTGTATTAAGTAAGAGCTTTCTAACGAATGGAAACTGGGTCACTAGATATTTCTATATTAGCGGTATAATATGTAAAGAGAACATGGGGCCAGTGGGATTTGAACCTTGCCTTCAAGTGGGGTCAGCACACAAGCAGGGTTGCTTGAGTAATAATTCGATCATAGGACATATGGAACTATACAAGATTTTTGTGTTGCAGTGGAGTTGCCTCCCTCATACTTGAGCGCAATTTGCAGCCAAATTGAATTAATTTGTATGTATCGGTATTCAATCTGTAATCAAATAATATACTATGATAAACATAAACTCATATCTTGAAGACAAAGATGCATAATACGTTAGATGATTTTAATTTAATTATATGACGAACGTCTAATTGCCAAACGTTGCAAATAATAGACTTTATAGAAGAAAAACTATATTCTATTCATAGAAGGTATGAAACTAAACTTCCCAAATATCATAGGCTGGATAGGTGGATTAATACTCGCTATAATAATAGCACTAGTTGTCCTTTTACCTTATTGTAAACACGAAGTTTGTTAAATCCGATAATTTGTTGCTAATTATGGTTACCTACAGGCTTTGTCACAACCGTCCAAAGAAATTCAAGATATGTTAGATGAAGAAAATGATCATAGAAAACTACAATTTGAACGATTCCTGAACTATAGTAAGAACGACTAGGAATTTCTCCAGATTCATTTTTGTTTAAGATAAGAACTTTCAAATTGGCTAAATGAACCCACCGTCGAAATTGATGTTCATTGAATGAAAGGGTTTATCTTTTTTGTATGCCATCATCTATTCATGAGAAAGAAGTTGTATCGGGATTATCTTTCTTCTCATGATGTAAGAAAAAAGCATAATAGTTCAAAATTTATTGGGAATACTCTAGCATCATATTCATATCCTAGTACTATAGATGGTTTCTGGTTTATTATTAGCCCAAGTACGTTGCTTAATACATTTGACTTTGTCACTGTGAAAAATCATCATGGATCAAAAACAATTGGATTAGTTCAAGATATAAGGGCGCTGCCATCTATAACCTTTCAGGATTCACAACAATATAGCGAACTTTCCAATAATGATGTACAAAGAAATGGCTCTTACGTTGAAAAGGAAAAGTTCCTAACAGGTGAACACGGAGCCATAGTAGCAAGTGTAGCAGTAATAGGTAACACTGGAATAAAATCGAAGTCGGGTAAGCTGAAAACAATAAATCTTCCAATTCTTGCAGGCATGGATGTCCGATTTTCTAAAAAGGAAGAGATATTATTTGCATTAGGAATCCCGAAAATGGAAAATCCAATCGCAGCTGGAATTATTGAGATGAGTAATGGTCTCCAAGTTCCTGTTTCGCTGGATATTACTTATCTAGCGGGCCCGGACACTGCCCACATGAATGTTACGGGGATATCAGGAAATAAAAAGACTTCTTATGTATTATTTCTTTTGCAGTCATTATGCCAGAAACTACGGAATAGAGATAATACCCCGAATAGAGACAGCAATACCATCTCGGCAATAATATTTAACACAAAGGCCGACGATCTTTTATATCTCCATCACAAGGCTAAACATATTGAAAATGATACAAAAAAGGCATTCCAGAATCTAGGATTGAGACTTCAAGGGTTCGAAAATGTCACATACTTCCTGCCTAGAGGAGCCGATGGAAAGCCCAATTCTTTACACGTACCCAAACAATTCAAAACATACTCTTTTGGACTAGATGATATTTATGATAGGTTAGACCTCTTATTTTCGTCAAGTTTGGAACTGGGTGACATGTCACCTATATTAGACTACATACATGAAAATTGGCCTTTGAAATACAATTCTCGATCAACTATATCGAATTGGACTGACTTGACTAAATTTAATCTGTATCCTAAATTCGTAGCGTACAATAGGACAATATTGCAAGATTTCATAAGTCACATTCACCGGATTAGAAAGTCTCCCTTATTTGTTGACAAGAAAAGTAAGAGCACATATTTAGGCGATGAAATTAAGAAGATAAAAGCAAACGAAGTTTTTGTAATAGACGTCTCTGCGATATCCTCTGTAGAGGAACAAGCGTTTGTAATAGGTGATGTTTTTAAGAGTGTTAACGAGCTTTATTCTATCGGCTCTCCAAACCGTAACATAATTCAAGGTCATACCAGTTTAGCTGGATCTAAACTAAATAGAATGAATAATGCAAATGAACAAAACGCACAGGATTTTAGTCCTAAGAGAAGAAATGAAATTCCAAAATATTTGGTTGTTTTTCTTGACGAAATAAATCGATTTATTCCCAAATCAAACCTCACGTCAAGATTAAATCCAGTGGCTGATCAGATAATGAGATTTGTAATAGAAGGTAGATCTCGCTGCAACATTCTTCTTTCTGCACAGCAATTCAAGAGTGAAACCGATATTAGATTTCAAGAGAATGTTGGACTACATGTAATTGGCAAACTAGGAAGATCTGAGCTTCTTGCAGAACCATATTATTCCATGATCGAGGAGAGAGTAAAGAAGAATATAGTTCGATTGGAGAGAGGGGAGATGATCATAATTCATCCCGCATTTAGACATCCAGTGAAAGTATGGTTTCCAGGTTCCTCATACCAAAGACCTTAATTTAGCGCGAAATTTATCAAGGCGATTTGATAGACAGATCAGGTACCTTGTGTTAGTTAAGTAATATAATGATCTTATTATAATATGAGAATAGTACAAATATCAGATCTTCATATTGGAGGCCTCTTTAAACAGGAAGCGTTTGATACACTTACTACAGAAGTAAACAAAGACCTAAAACCCGATCTAATAGTGTTCTCCGGCGATCTGACTGATGATGGTCTCGTATTTCAACTCAAAAAAGCACAAGATGAGATAAAGAAATTTGATTGTAAAAATATTATAGTATTTCCAGGAAACCATGATTATCGCCATACGGGATATCTCATATTTAAAAAATTCTTTCCTTCATCATTAAAACGGGTGTACGAATTCGATGACGGAAAGGTCATATTAGTAACTGTGAACACAGCAAGACCAGATAGAGACGAAGGAGAAATAGGGCGTAGTCAGATCTTGTGGATGGAAAATACCCTTAGTAAATATAATGAGTATACCGAAGATAAGAACATTCCAAGATTGAAGATCGTTTGCATGCATCATCATCTAATTCAAATACCTGACACGGGGTATACGAATGTTGTAGGAATTTCTGATGCTGGAGATGCATTACGTGCTTGCTTAGAAAGCGGCGTTGACGTGGTAATCTGCGGCCACAAACACAGACCCTGGATGTGGAATTTAGGCAAAGTGCTTATTGTATATGCTGGAACTGCATGCTCGTGGAGATACAGAGGTGTATTCGATGATACTTATAATATCATAGATATTAAAAATAATAAAGTCCATGTTGACATGAAAATTGTTGGAGGTAGAAAAATACCTCTCGCAGAAATAGTGAAGAGGTTCAAGCAGGAGGTTAGGGCTCAATCTATGCCAAGCTGACATCGTTCATGCTATTCTACATCACAATTACATATAATCAATTGTTGAGAATGTCTATCATTCGTTTCCGTTAGAAAGTCATTTCCAGACAATACTTTATTTGTAAGCATAATCATAGAAAGCAATGGACTTATTCATTTTGCGGCATGGTGAAGCTGCGGAAAGCTCCTCTTCTTTGGCCGGTGATAAAAAACGACCGCTAACATCATCTGGGAAACTCGAGGTTTCTGAAATTGCAAAAGCATTAAAAATAATTGGACTAAAATTTGATCTGGTCATCACAAGTCCACTCAAAAGAGCATACGACACTGCTACGATCGTGTCCGAAGTCCTCAAGCTTGGTAATAAAGTGCAAGTATGGAAGGAGCTAGCTCCAGAGGGCAAAAAAACAGAGCTATATCGAAAAATATCAGAACTTAAAGAAGAATATGTCGTACTTATGGTTGGACACCAGCCTCTACTTGGTGAGATGACTAACGATATGATTCATCGGGGAAAATCAAGTCAGTGTAATTTGCTCTTGAAGAAAGGAGGAATTATTAGAATAAGGTTAAAAACAAGAAGTAGTGTTCCTAAAGGCGAGCTTCGATGGCTAGTGACTCCAAGAATATTAAAAGGTATTAGTAAAAAAAATGTTAAATGATAGCTGGTCCTGATAAAGTATCATTTTATTGATGAGTAGAATGGATCGCTCTCAATAGTCTTTCAGTCATACTGCCATATGCATTAATCATATAGTTCTTACCCTCGCATTCAATTTCAACATAATAATAATACTTGATTCCGTTATGCATATGCATTATGTCACTGGGAACAACAGTAAAGTAATTCCAGCAATATATTGGCGTGCCAGTCATTCATGCCGATTTTTTTAATCCCTTTTCTAAAAGGATATTTTCAACTTTGCTATTTTGGAACCCTGAAATATACTCCGGCGTCGTGCAATTTTTTTTAACATTGCTGCTTCACTAAATGAATTCTCATTAAATAGGGCTCCGCTCAACAATGACTTTTCAAAATCAATTTTTTTAACATCTGCTTCAGTAAACTCAGCTCCCGTTAAATTTGAGTAATTAAAAATGACATTATCTAGTGTGGCATTATTATCAAATTTTGATTTAGCTAAATTGGAAGTTCTATATTCTTAGAATTTGGAATATTTTGAATCTTTCCAATCGTAGTGGATAGTTTGAATGGCATCTTACGATTTCACTCCTTTTATTAGATATGATACTGAACCCAAGTATATGAACCCACTAAGTCATTGGGGCCAGTGGGATTCGAACCCACGACCGCCAGCGCCCCGGGCCAATACCTCGAAGAATAAATTCAAATCTGCCGAGTTGGTATCCTGCCAAGCTAGACGATGGCCCCCTACGAACTTAGACAAATGGAGACCTTTTTAAATGTAGTATTACCCATTTTCAACATGAAAACATACTTTAGTCCGAATACATGAAATCCTGGGCCTTACATCATAAAATGAAGAATTTAAATCCGATCGACTTGGTAATCCTAATACTGCAATAGCACCATGGATTACACTAACTACCTTTCCATATTATACGACTATGAAAAAAAAGATGTAGGAAGTGAGGAAAAGTCAATTCTATTTAAAGTGATAAACAGTGTCGATCTTTCTGCGCAAATAGG
>Ga0079215_10000307_pt1 | contig 10954 bp, 10 predicted proteins | sample NCControl_FD_77004 | JGI IMG/M metagenome (GOLD analysis project Ga0079215, IMG submission 77004) | Agricultural soil microbial communities from Utah to study Nitrogen management - NC Control | ecosystem: Environmental > Terrestrial > Soil > Agricultural land | place: USA: Utah | collected...
ATCCGGGTGACCGTTATTGCGGGCATATCAGGCGTTGGGGACCGAGCGGATGTAGACGATCTCCGCCTCTGAAAAGCCGAGCGACTGCCAGGCTTTTCGTCCGGCGTCGTTCGTCATGGCGCACTGTAAACGCATTCCATGCAGCTGCTGTTGCCGGCACCAGTCGTCGGCCGCGGCCAGCAATGCCCGCAGGACGCCGGTTCGCCGCTGGTCGGGCACGACGTAGACCGTGGTCAGGGCCGCCTGGCGTGAATCCGCGACGAGCGGACTGCGATGCACCACCCGACAGCGCAGCATTCCCACGATCGACTCGCCACGAACCGCGACGAAAAAGACGCTGGCGGGCGTCGCGAAGTCGGCGCGCGTGAGCCCCAACGCGCGTGCATCGGCGTCCGGATGCGGATCGGCAAAAAACGGGTTCCGTTCCTCCTCGCGCAAAAGCGCCACGCGGAGGGCCGCAACCTGCGGCGCGTCATCGATCGTCGCAGGCCGGACCATCACGCGTGGAGTCCGTGGCGCGCGAGGCGCAACGGCCGGTCTCGCGCTCCGGCGCCGCGTCTCGTCAGGCACTCAATCCACCGCCGAAGAGGTCCTGGTCCGGCCGACGCCTGCTTTCGGGGTGCGCGCGTCCGTATTGCCCCGCGTCGGAGCGGGAGATCTTCCGGCGCGCGACGAGTGCCTCGAGCACGAGCTCACATCCGGCGACTGATGTTGCGGCATCGCTATCAGTCCCAAGCCCAACGAGGTGCACGAGTTCGACAAGGCCGGGAACTGTCTGAAATGCCTCGTACATCGACAGGGTGTCGACATCATCAGCGACCTGCAGGGCGCCACCTTCGTCGAACCACAACACGGGTTCGTCGGTGTTTACGCCACCGGCGCGCACTCGGAACGTCGCCTCCGCGGCACGGCGGATCAACTCGCGCGCTATCACAGCCGCGCCGATGAGTTCCCCTTCGTATTCGAGTTCGATCTTCCCCGTGATGGCCGGAAGCGCGGCATAGAGGTCCGACAATCTCGGAACTGCTTCCTTTTCTCCCAGCTGGATGGCACGTCGCTCCGCGTTCGACACCACGTTTTCGAGCAGGGAAATCGGCATGCGCTGCGACACACCGGAACGACGATCGATCCGCTTGTCGGTGCGTGCTTCGAATGCCACCCGTTCGATCACTTCCGATACGAAGTCAGGGATGCGAACCGGCACCAGACCGCGGTTCGCCCACGCTTCCTGCTCGGTGATGCGCATGCCGAGTTCGACGCTGTCGGGGTAGTGCGTCGTGATCTCGCTGCCGATGCGGTCCTTGAGCGGTGTGATGATCTTGCCGCGCGCCGTGTAGTCCTCGGGGTTCGCGGTGAAGCACAGCAGCACGTCGAGCGGAAGGCGCACCGGATACCCTTTGATCTGCACATCGCCTTCCTGCATGATGTTGAACAGGCCGACCTGCACCTTCCCGGCGAGATCAGGCAGCTCGTTCAGCGCGAAGACGCCCCGGTTGGCGCGCGGCAGCATCCCGTAGTGCATGGTCAACTCGTCCGAGAGCACGTGACCACCCCGCGCGGCCCGGATTGGATCGACGTCGCCGATGATGTCGGCGATTGTCACGTCGGGCGTGGCGAGCTTCTCCACATAACGAGCGTCACGCCCGACCCAGGCGATGGGTGTATCATCACCGCCTTCGGCGAGGCGATTCCGCGCGAATCGCGAGATCGGCGCGTACGGATTGTCATTGACCTCACTCCCCTCGACAATCGGGGTCTCGGGATCGAGGAGCGAGGACAACGCGCGCAGGATTCGCGACTTCGCCTGGCCACGCAACCCGAGCAGGATGAAGTGATGGCGCGCCAGGATCGCGTTCACGATCTGCGGAACCACCGATTCCTCATAGCCGACGACACCGGGGAATACGGTGGCGTTCTCACGAAGCCGCGTGATCAGGTTCTCGCGCAGTTCGTCCTTCACGGATCGAAGCACGCGGTCCGGCGCTCCGATTGCGGACCGCCGCAAGGCGCCAAGAGTGCGAGGAAGCTCAGTCACGGGAGGAAGTCGGGTATGCGTCGTTAGGCGGCGGACGACCGACGCCAGGCTAAGTTGGAGCCTACTTTCGGGAACCGGCGAAGACAATGTCGCGATCTTGCTTCATTGCGCGAATGGGAGCGTTTCAACCCGCGCCGCCAGCGGTTCATTCGACCAGGCCGCCGCGACCAGCGCTCCCGGTTCGACTTCGCGGCGGACCAGCCCAAGGGCGATCACACCGTGACGCGGCGAAATGGCGCCGCTTTTCACGATGCCCACTTCTTTTCCGCCTTCATCCACAATCGTTGTGCCTGCGGGTGGCAACACCGCGGCACTGAAGCGCAATCCGCGCAGGAGCCGGTTGACGTGGCCGCGGTAGTGCACGCGGGCCACCGTTTCCTGTCCCGTGTAGCACCCCTTGGTGAAGGAAATCGCTTCGAGCCGTTCCAGATCTGCTTCCTGCGCCAGCATCGAATCATCCATGTCGATGCCCCACTCGGGTCGTCCAGCTTCGATGCGCGCTACGTGTAGCGCCTGGGATGCGTCATCGATGGCTCCGGCGCTGACCAGCTTCGCATGTAGCGCATCGAGCGTCTCGCGCGAGCCAATGACGTCGTATCCATCAACTCCGAAATCGGGTACCCGCGCCAGCATCAGGCTCGTGTCCGCCATCCTCAGGACGACATGACCGTATGACGCGAGGTCGCCGGGGATTTCGGCATCGGTGAAGGCGGCGCGCAGCACATCCAGGGCTTTCGAACCAAAGATCCCGACATCACCGCTCTGTTGCGAAATGTCCTGATACTTCGCCAGGCGAGGATTTACAAACTTCTTCACCATCGCGGCAAACTGGGATCCGGCGGCTGAGTTTGCGTCGACCAACAAGCCGGCCTGAGTCGCAAAAATCCGGACATCGGCGAGAATCTTTCCCTTGTTCGTCAGCGCCGCCGCGTACTGCCCGCGACCAACCGTCAGCGACACCACATCGTTCGTCACGAGTCCCGTCAACGACTCGGCAGCCTTCTCGCCAGTGAAGAGCATGCGAAGTCGATCGGAGCGGTCGGCGACGACTGCTCCGTGAGCAAGCGCGTCATACGCGCGTTCGGTGCTGGCTGTACTCGTGTCCACGCTCATGCTGCGACGGCCGTCAGGCGATGGGCTCGTTTCGGGGCGCTACGAGCGAGAGGAGCGCATCGGCGGTGAGACCGGCGATCGACGAAACGTAACCATCGGCCTCGAGCGCGACGTGTGCCGGCACGTCACCCACCACGACCGCCGGAACGCCCGCCGCGCGGGCCGATTGCACACCAGGCAGCCCATCTTCGATCGCGACCGCCGTGCCCCGCGCGACACGGGCCCGGGCGCGCTGAAGGCGATTCATCGCCAGGCGGTACGGCTCGGGCGACGGTTTAGCCGGAGCGTCTTCGGCGGCCACCACACACGTGAACAGGTGTTCCACCCGCGCCAGCGAAAGCACGAACATCGCGTCGTTGCGTGGCGAACGCGTCACGAGGGCGAGTCGCGCCGTGTCGTGCAGACGCTCGAGCGTTTCGCGTGCGCCTTCGACCAGCGTCAAACCCTTGCCGATGTACGCTCGATAGGCACGCTCGGCACGGAGCGCCGCGAGAGCAATCGCTGTTTCATCGACGGGGCGGCCGGCATGCCTGATCGCGGCACGAATCGCATCCTCAAATGCGAGTCCCGCGCAATGCTCGCGATACTCGGACAGTGACAACTGGATCCCATCGGCGCGGAGAGAGGCAAAGACGGCGTCGCGTCGCGCCTCGCTGGTGTCGGCGATGACTCCTTCGAGCTCGAGAATGACCGTGTCGAGCATACCGATAGCTAACGGTTCTCTCGACCTAACGCTACGTCGCCGTGTCCTGTCGGTACGAGCGATCGAGCAGTTCCACAGGGTGAACGCACCGGACGGCAGAGCCGGCGCGGATCAACCCGGCTCCGATCTGCATGTGGCATCCGGGGTTGCCGGTCGCAACCAGCACGGCACCGGTCGTCTTGATATTCGCGATCTTCGGATCCAGCACCAGGGCCGACGTTTCGGGTTCGACGAGGTTGTAGATGCCAGCGCCACCGCAGCAGCGGTCAAAGTCCTCCAGCGGAACAAGCTCGAGCCCGGGAATTGCGCGCAGAACTTCGAGCGGCGCGGTGGCCACGCGTTGCGCATGATGCAGGTGGCACGGTGCGTCATAGGTGACGCGCAGGGGGAGTCGACCGCCGGGCTTCGGGCCCGCGGCCGCGAGGAGTTCGCTGACATCCCTGACCCGCGAGCTCAATCGCGCCGCGCGTTCCGCCCACTCCGCGTCATCACGCAGGAGGTGGCCATAATCCTTCATCATCGCGCCGCAACCGGCGGCATTCACGGCGATGAAGTCGGCGCCAGACCGTTCGAACGCGGCGATGTTGCGCCGCGCGAGCTCCCGAGCGCGCGCGTCATCACCAGCGTGGGCGTGAAGTGCGCCGCAACATTGCTGGCCTGAGGCGTCCCGCAGCACGTAATCATTTCGCGCCAGCACACGTCGCGTCGCCTGGTTCGTATGCGAAAACAGGGAATCCATGACGCAGCCATCGAGCGTTGCGACCGAGCCGCGGGGTTGCGGGGGTACCGCCGGTCGCTCGCGCGACGCAAGCGACGGTTGCGTCGACTCGAGCATCGCGAAGGCAAACCCGGCCCGGCCGGGAAGCCGCGAGAGGATACTCGTCAGGCGCAGCGACCGGGTGATCCTGGCGGCGCCAAACAGAAGCGTGCGCAGCAACGGGCTTGCCATCGTCGCCAGCAATGATCTCTCAACGAAGCCGAGGGGTCGCTTGATCGCGATGGTGGCGCGCGTGGCCTCGAGCAGGTGTCCGTACGGCACACCGCTCGGGCAGGCCGTTTCGCAGGCGCGACAGCCGAGGCAGCGGTCGATGTGCGTGGTCAGCGCAGGATCGTCAAAGAGGATTTCTCCCTCCACCGCCCCCCGCATCAGCATCAACCGGCCACGCGGGCTGTCGTTCTCGTCGTCGAGGACGAGGTACGTGGGGCACGCCTGCAGGCAGAAGCCGCAATGCACGCAGAGGTCGAGTCCCGGGGCAGCAGTCTCCAGCGGCGTACCTGCGATCGCCGGCCTCCGCGGCGTTACGCTCGTCGTCACGCCGACTCCCTGCCCAGGATCCCGCGATTGAGGACGCGGGCCGGATCGAATGCGTCCCGCAGCCGCCGGGACAGGACATCGTTAGGCGCTGGGGGTGCCGAGCGGTCGCGCCATTCCTCCGGCATCGTTTCGACGACCTGCCGATCGCCGGCGTCGAAGTTGCGCAGTGGCGCGATCGAGCTGGGGAGCCGGAGACGCACCACGCCACGGTACAACGAGCCATGCGCGTCGATGCCAGGCGTAGCCGTCGCCGCCAACCACAGCCGGGACAGTTCCGATGGACGACGCGACACGCGGACAACTGCTCCACCTTCGGGGTCGGACTGTTGCAGCCGAATCCACGTTCCCGGCGCGACTTCCTCGCAGACCGCGAGCCTCGCCAGCGTCGCAGCCTGGTGATGCACACCGATGGCGTTGCCGGCGAGCCGCACCAGCATAACGGCTCGGTCGCCGAGCCCGATGCGTTGCGCGCAGGTCCTGCTCAGCAGCTCCGCCGCGAGTGGTTCCACTGACGCCGCACGAATGGTCGACAGCAGTGTGCCCAGGGCGTCCCTTTCGGAGGGAAGCGCCAGCGCAAAGGTCTGGTCGGCTTCCGGTCGCGCCCGAAGGCGGACCGTCGCGCTGGTAATGACCCCAAGCGTCCCCCATGCGCCGACCGCCAGGCGCACGAGGTCGAAGCCGGCGACGTTCTTCACGACGCGCCCTCCGCCGTGGATAACGTCACCGGTGCCCGAGACATACGACACGCCGACAGTCACGTCCCGCGGCAGGCCGACGCGTCCGCCGACTGGACCAGCGGATGCCGTCGCCAGGGTGGCGCCTAACGTACCGTGCGGATCACCGAACGGGTCGATGGAAAGCCACTGGCCGTGCGCCGCCGTCGCATCGGCAATCTCGGCCAGCGTTGTTCCCGCGCTGGCGGTGAGCGTGAGGTCGCCGGGGACGTATTCGGTGATGCCGCTCAGCCCCGAGACGTCGAGGATTCGCGTCGCCTGTACCGGGTGTCCGGCACGCAACCAGGTTCCCCGCCCCCCGATGCGTAGCGGCTCGGCGGTGGCGTATGCGTCGCGGACGGCGTCCACCACATCTCCCACCGTCCGAACGACAAGACGCGGAGCATCGGTGACTGTCGGTGCGCTCATCAGTCGTCAGGCAGTGACGGCCGGCTGGCGCGTCGCCGGGAGACCGGACCATTCGCGGCACGATCGCATCGGTACCACCTTCCCCGGATTGGCCCGCCGGTCCGGGTCGAAGACGTCGCGCAGCTTGCACATCGCGGCGAGTGTGTCGTCGGGGAAGATCAGCGGCATGTATTCGAGTTTGTCGAGCCCGATGCCATGCTCTCCGGTGACGCTGCCACCGGCGTCGACGCACAGTTTCATGATCAATCGCATCGCTTCGTGGACGCGCGGGGCTTCTTCGCTGCTATACGCGACGCAGGGATGCAGGTTGCCATCGCCGGCATGAAAGACGTTGCAGACATTCACGCCGTACACCTCGGCGATCCGCCCGATTTCCGCCATCACCGCGGGAAGTTTCGTGCGCGGCACTACCGCATCCTGCACAAATAAGTGCGGGGCAATGCGACCCATCGCGCCAAACGCCTTCTTGCGTCCCTGCCAGAGGCGTGCACGTTCCGCGTCATCGCGCGCCACGCGCACCATTCTCGCGCCGTGCTGGAGACAGATCTCGTTTATCGTGGCGACATCCGGTTCGATTCCGACGGCGAGGCCATCAACTTCGATCAGCAACACCGCGGCGGCGTCGACGGGATACCCGGCCGCGTAGATGGACGCTTCGACGGCCACGATCGTCGCGCGATCCATCATCTCCAGCGCGGCGGGAACGATCCCCGTTGCGACGATCGCCGAAACGGCCTGCGCGGCCGCGTCGATGGACATGAAGTCGGCGAGCAGCGTCCGCACGGCTTCCGGGTTTCTCGTCAGGCGGACGGTGGCGTCAAGGGCGACCCCGAAACATCCTTCCGAGCCCACAAACGTCCCAACGAGGTCGTAACCGGCCACTTCGCCGTCCGCCGAGCCTAACGATGTGACGGTGCCGTCAGGGAGCACGACGGTGAGCGCGAGGACGTGATTGAGCGTGACGCCGTACTTGAGGCAGTGCGGCCCGCCGGCGTTTTCAGCGACATTCCCGCCAATGGTGCACGCTGCCTGGCTCGAGGGATCGGGCGCGTAGTGAAGCCCGAAGGGCGCGGTGGCGCGGGAGAGCAGTGCGTTGACGACTCCCGGCTCCACGGTCGCCGTCTGGTTTTCGGCATCGATGTCGATGATCCGCCGGAGACGATGAAGGCCGAGGAGCACGGCGTTGTCGGCGAGTGCGCCGCCGGAGAGTCCGGTGCCCGCGCCTCGGGGGACCCAGGGCACATTCTGCGCAGCCAGCAACCTGACCACAGCCACCACTTCCTCGCGCGACCCCGGGATCACTACCAGCGACGGCTGCTTGCGGTACCCGGGCAGACCGTCGGCGGTATAGACGAACGTCTCGGCGCGCTTTTGAAGCACGTGCCGGGGACCGACAATTTCAGCAAGTTGCGCAGCTAAAGAAGGCACAGTGTGAATCTACCGCGGGCATGGGGCATGGGGCCCGGGGTGCGGAAAGAAATACAAAGCCCCGGCGTTACGCCGAGGCTTGAATCACACAACCCCCATGCCCCGTGCCCCGGACCCAGGCCCTATGCGACGTTCCAGAACCCCGCCAACGCGCGCCCATCGGGCGATTCGCGCAGCTTCTCGAACGCTCTCTCGCGAATCTGGCGGATCCGCTCACGCGTGACGCCCAGCAGCGCGCCGATGCGCTCGAGCGTCATCGCCTCGGAGCCTTCCTCGAGCCCGTAGTACAGGAAGAGGATCTTCCGTTCGCGGGGGGTGAGGTAGCGGCGGAAGACCCGGTCGATGAACTCGCGCATCAGGTTGAAGTCCGTCCGATCCTCGATGTCCGCGCCTTCCATTCCAGAGAAGCGCTCGCCTAACGTGGCCGCGTCGCGATCCGAGCGGTCCACCGGGGCGTCAAGCGAGACTTCTGTGGAAGACATCTGGCGCGATGCACGAACCTGTTCTACCGGCTCTTCGAGGAGGCGACTGATCTCGTGGTCCGTCGGATCGCGCTTCAGGACCTGGGCCAGGATCGTCTCGGCCCGTGAGAGACGGATCAACTGCGAGTTCTGATTGAGGGGGATTCGGACGGAGCGTGTCTGCTCGGCTAATGCTTTCAGTACCGCCTGTCGAACCCACCACACGGCGTACGAGATGAACTTCACGCCCTGATCGGGATCGAACTTGCGCACGGCCTTGAGCAGTCCTTCGTTGCCGATCGCGACGAGCTCACTGAGATCGAGCCCGTGTCCCTGGTACTTCTTCACGTACGAGATCACGAACCTGAGGTTCGCGGTCACCAGCCGCTCGGCGGCGGCTTCGTCCCCCTTCTGCGCAAGGCGGGCGAGTCGCCGCTCTTCGGCGACATCGGTGATCAGCGGGAGTTTCTGGATGTCGTGGAGGTACTGGTCGAATGCTGTTGACGGCGAGGAACGCAGGAAGCCTTTGGTCCGATTCTCAGTGACCTGCTGCATACACGCACCTGGCCCTTTTTGGAGTTGTCGCCCCGAAGTCGGGGCGAGCCCAACGCAGCGATTTTCCTGCAGAACGGGCGCGCACGATACGTGACCGTTTTTGGACCGTCAACAGCGACTTTTCATTCGGGATTCGGGTTTTGAAGACAGTATTTGAGGCTGAAAAGCGGCATATCCTGATGTTTCAACAACTTGTGACCAAAGTCACCGAAATGTGATCAGGCTCGCTAGACCGGCGCTTCGGTATCCTGTCGGGCTCGTCTTGCCATCAGCCGACGGAAAATGCGCCGAATTACGAGTCCGCCGCCGACCAGGAATGCCGCGATCAACCAGGTCGGCATGTTGAGCAACCACGCGGCCACGCCTCCCAGGAGGAGGATCGCGACCAGGGTCAGGATGAGGGCGCCGGATGCGGACATGGGAGCGGTTATTCGTTCGATGACGACTCCAGAACTTCCCGGACCAGCCGTTCCTCCAGGACCGCCGACCAGCCTTCCACCTCGTTCCCCGCCGGGCTGCCGATTTCCTTCAGCAGAGCAAACGCGAGACTTCCCGCGCGCGACTTCTTGTCGACCCGCATCGCATCGATCAGCCGGCCATGATCGAGGGCGGCCGGGATGCGCGTCGGCAAGCCGGCGCTGCCTAACGCGGATCGCAGCGCGTCCGCGGTCCCCGCTGCCGTAATACCGGCCGCCTCGCCAAGCTCGGCCTCGATCACCAGTCCGATGGCGACCGCCTCGCCGTGGAGCAGTGCGTAGGCGGTTTCCCGCTCGAGGGCATGGGCCACGGTGTGGCCCGTGTTGAGGATGGCGCGGCGCCCTTTTTCGAATGGATCGGTGTTCACCACGGTGCCCTTTACCGATACCGACTTCGTGATGACATCGAGTGTCGGTTCGCCGAGCCAGTTGAAGCGGTCGCCAACGGCGCCTGTGTCTCGCTGCATGGCCCGGTGAAGGTCCGAAGCCCACGCCGACGCCTGCGCAAAATGGGCGGCGTCGGAGATCGCGCCGTGTTTCAGCACCTCCGCGACGCCGGCCCGGACGTGCGTGGCCGGCAGCGTGGCCAGCGTCGCGGGATCGGCGACGACCGCGGCCGGCTGGTAGAACGCACCCACCAGGTTCTTTCCGTGCGGGGTGTCGACGCCGGTCTTCCCCCCGATGGACGCATCGACCATGGCCAGGAGCGTCGTCGGCACCTGGATGAGCGGGACGCCGCGGAGGTAGGTCGCGGCCACGAAGCCGGCCAGGTCGCCGACCACGCCGCCGCCTAACGCGATAACGACCGTGTCCCGCCCGGCGCCGCTGGCCAGGAGCCAGTCGGTGAGCCGGGCCCATTGTTCACGTGACTTCGATTGCTCCCCGGATGGCACCGCGGTCGTGCTGATCACCACGTCAGGCATCGTTCCCGTGATCGCGCGTGTCGCGGGCTCGAGCCAGTGACGCGCCACCTCGTCGTCGGAAATGATCGCATAACGATGCGCCGGCGCGGTCCGATGACAGATGACGCCGAGTGCATTCAGTATCCCGGCGCCGATCGTGACCCGGTAGCCCAGGACACCGATGGATCGCGTGTCAGCATTCCGCACGGAGTCCGGCGCTACCATGAGACCTCGCCCGCTCCGGCGCGCCGGTTCGCCACGCGCGCCAGCATGAAGAGGAGATCGGAGACGCGGTTCAGGTAGATCACCACCAGCGATGGCAGTTCCTCGGTTTGCTGGAGTGCGACGACGCGCCGCTCGGCGCGGCGGCAGACGGTACGCGCGACGTGCAGTGCCGCAGCCTTCGCGGTGCCACCAGGAACGATGAAGCTGCGCAGCGGCTCGAGCTCGGTCTCGCACTGATCAATCGCCAGTTCGAGCTCCCGGATGCGCGTATCATCGATCCGTGCCTTCTCGAGCGACGCGCGCATCTTGTCGCGATCGGGGGTGGCCAGGAGCGCGCCGATCGAAAACAGGTCGCGCTGGATAGGGACGATGACCTCATCGATGCGAGGCATCGGCTCCAGCGCGCGCACCAGGCCCAGCGTGGCATTGAGCTCGTCGACGTCACCATACGCTTCGACGCGCGGGTGATCCTTGCCAACACGTCCACCGCCGAAAAGGCCCGTGTCGCCCGCGTCGCCGGTCTTGGTGTAGATCTTCATGGCCTGAACATTGGTGCACGCCGTGGCGTTCGGGCAGCGGGTAAACGGGTAAACGGGTAA
>Ga0079215_10000313_pt1 | contig 10910 bp, 10 predicted proteins | sample NCControl_FD_77004 | JGI IMG/M metagenome (GOLD analysis project Ga0079215, IMG submission 77004) | Agricultural soil microbial communities from Utah to study Nitrogen management - NC Control | ecosystem: Environmental > Terrestrial > Soil > Agricultural land | place: USA: Utah | collected...
CGCCGATGCGGATCATCGTGGGGCCGAGCCTGTTGCCGGGTTCAGGTAGCGATCGAACCACCGCGTGATCTCCACCGTCGCCTTGATGCGGTTCTCGGTCTTCTGCCAGCCGTGACCCTCGTCGGGAAACAGCACGTACTCGACGGGGATGTTGCGCTTCTTCAGGGTCTCGACGACCTGCTCGGCCTCGATCACCGGGACGTTCGTGTCGTTGGCGCCGTGGAGAACGAGCGTCGGCGCCTTGACGCGGTCGAGCTTGTGGATCGGCGAGAGGTCACGCAGCATCGCCGCCTCCGTCTTCGGGTTCCCGTACTCGATGGTCGAGATCGCCGCCATCCAGGGCTCGCTGTGCTTGAAGAAGGTCTCGAAGTTCACGACCCCGAAGAGGTTGGCGCCTCCCGCGAAGAGATCCGGATACTCGGCGAGCCCCGCCATGACCATGTACCCGCCGTAGGAGCCGCCCATGATTCCGGCGCGGCGGGCGTCCGTGATCCCCGCCTTCACGAGGTGGTCGACCGACGCTTTGATGTCGCGGACGGCGTTCACGCGGAGCGCGCCGTTGTCGAGGTTCACGAACTTCTTCCCGAAGCCCCACGAGCCGCGCACGTTCGGCGCGAACACGGCGATCCCCTGCGAGAGGAGCGCCTGGTAGGTGGTGTTGAAGCTCGGGCGCTCCTGCCCTTCCGGGCCGCCGTGGAAGCTGAAGACCGTCGGGTAGGGCGCGCTCCCGGACTTCGGCCGATAGAGCCAACCCGAGAGCTCGAGATTGTCGTGCGCGGAGTACTCGACGAGCTCCGGCTTGACGAGCTGCGAGAGGTCCACGCCGGCGTGCGGGCTGCGGGTCACCTGGCGCGCCTTGCCGGTGCCCATCTCGAGAATCCACACGTCGGCCGGACTCGACGAGCCGGAGTTCACGAGCGCGAGCTTCGTGTCGTCCTCGGAGAACTCGCTCGCGAACGTGATGTCGGCGGGGAGCTTCGGGCCGGGCTGCATCCTCCTCGTCTGCAGGTCGAGCAGCGAGAGCTCGTGCCGGCCCGCGCGGTTCCACATGAGGAACGCCACCGAGCCGCGGTGGTTGACGACGAAGCCTTCGAGCTCCGCGTCGTCGCGCTTCGCGAGAGGCTCGAACTGGCCGGGCTTCCCGCCCGCGTCGATCGTGACTTTTCCGAACGTCGTCAGGTCCTGGCCGGCGTTCGACGAGACGTACACGGTCCGGCCGTCCGCCCCGAAGGCGCCCTCGAACTGCGCGGGGGGCGCGTGCGGGGTGAGCCGGATCTCAGCGCTGCCGTCGAGCGCGACGCGGTAGAGGTCGTTGTCGCCGCGGCTCGCGACGCGTTGCACGAGCGCGTACTTGCCGTCGCGGCTGACGTCGGCGACGACTCCGATGCCGGGGTTCTTCGCGACGAGCCGCGCGGGTCCGCCCGCGGGGTCGATCAGGTACGCGTCCATCGCGGCGCCATCGCGGCGGTTCGAGGAGATGGCGATCGCCTTTCCGTCGGGCGTCCACGTCGCAAGCCAGTTGTTGACCTTGCCGCCCTCGGTGAGCTGGCGCATCCCGGTGCCGTCGGGGCGCACGACGGCGATCTGCGAGTTCAGGCCGCCGCCGGGCGCGAGCTGGAAGGCGATCCACTTGCCGTCCGGCGACCAGTCGATCGACGTCACGGGGTCGTCGAGCGCCGTCACCTGGTCGGGCCAGCCGCCGTCGGCCGAGACGACCCAGATCTGCGGCAAGCCGCTCATGTTCGAGAGGAAGGCGACCTGCTTGCCGTCGGGCGACAGCGACGGTGAGTTCGCGAAGCCGATCCGCGCCATCGTCGCGACCGTTCGTTCGAGGTCGTCCGCGAGCGCGGTCGACGACACGAGCACGAGAAGCGGCAGCAGTCTCTTCATGGGAATCTCCTCGAAATCATTCTCCGGCCGCCGGACCGGAGAGCGCCAGGACTTCCTCCTCCGTGAGCCCGTAGAGCGGCGGGACCGCGATCCCGCGCATGCCGGCCATCATGTAGAGCTGGCCGCGGTGGTGCGCCTCGTGCTCGACCATCGCGCGCATCCACTTCCACACGGTAATGGGCGTTCCCGCCGGCGTATCGCACTTCGCCTCCAGGTCCTCGGCCGTCAGCGCGCCGAAGATCTCGAGCGACTCCGCGTGGCAGCGGCCCACGTACGCGCGGACGGCGTCGGCGCCGCTCGCGAGCGACTCGGAGTGACCGGGGTACGCGCTCGGGCGGCGCCGGACGTTCTCGCCGTACATGTACCGCTCGATGCCGGCGAGGTGCCGGAACACGTCGCCGAACGTGTACTTGCCGGGCGCGTGCGTCCACTCGAGGTCTTCGGCGGGAAGGAGGTCGAGCACGCGCATCGTGCGGCCGCGGAACTTCCGCCAGTAGTCGACGAACGCCGGCGCATCGATCCGCACGACCGGCTCAGTTCGGAAGAGGCTCACGCCCGTCGATCAGCCAGCAGCCGTCGACTTTACGGAACCGCATGACGGTCGAGCCGGCGGTCGCTCGGGCGTTTTCGCCGGAAACCTTCGGCTCGCCGAGCGGGGCGTTCAGGTCGCCGCCCCCGACGACGAGCTCGTCCAACTTCGGCGGCGCGCCGGAGACGCCGGCCGCCTTGGCGGCGGCCTCGACCTTCACGAAGAACGCCTCCATCTCGCGGGCGTATCCCACGTGGTCGATCTTCGCGAATCGCGCGTGGACGGCGGGTTCCTGCATCTTCATCAGGCGCGGTGTGCCGATCTGCGCGATCGTGGGCGCCTTGTACTTCACGAGGATCCGGTCGAGCTCGGCGAGGAGCTTCTTTTCGGCCGCTTTCGCCTTCTCCGCCGCGCCGGGACTGTTCGACATCGAGCCCGAGAGCCCGCCGATCTCCGCGACCATCGACGCGCCGACCGCGTACTCGACGGAGTTCCGCGTGCGGTAATCGGGGGTGAGGGTGAGCGTCACGGCGCCCGCGTCCTTGCCGGCGACCGCCGCCTTCGCGTTCTTCCACGCGTCCGCCGGAGTCGCGGCGCATGAAGGCGACGGCGGCGGTGGGGCGAGCGCGAGGGCCAGTACGAGAGCGGCGCCGAAGAGGTTCATCCGCGGGATCTCCTTCTTTTATCCGGAGCCGGGGTGGACCGTCACGGCGGTGCCGTAGCAGAGGACCTCGGTCACGCCCTGCATCACTTCCGTCGCGTCGTACCGCACGCCGATGACGGCGTTCGCGCCGAGCTCCTCGGCGTGGCGGAGCATCCGCGCGAAGGCGTCCGCGCGGGTCGTCTCGCAAAGCTCCTCGAAGAGCGTGATGTTGCCGCCGACGATCGTCTGGAGCGCGCCGCCGATCGTTCCGACGATCGAGCGCGACCGCACGGTGATCCCGCGGACGACGCCGAGGGACCGCGTCACGCGGAAGCCGTCGAGAGCGGGGCTCGTGGTCGTCATGGCAGGATTCATGGGCGGATTATCCCCCTTCGCCCTCGGACGGCTTGAAGTTCGACACGTTGCCGACCCGGACCCATCGTCCCTCCTTCTTCTCGTAGAGCTCGATCCACGCGCTCACGAACTCCAGCGGCCGGACGGCTCCCGACGGCGTCGTCTGCTCGCCCCGCGCCTCGACCTGCACGATCACCCAGCCGAGAGATCCATCGGACGACACCCGCACGATCGGCGGAACCTTGTCGGCGTAAGTCGAAAAACGGGTCGCCTTCAGGTAGGGACCCAGGCGCTCGCGCCGCGCGTTCCGGTCCGGCCGCGTGATCTCGCCGCGACCGGCGACGACGTAATCGTCCCCCTCGGCCCGGAGGAGGAGCTCGACGTCGCTCTCTCGATGCGCGCGCATCACCTCTTCGTGAAGCGCGAGGAGTTGTTGCGCGTCGGATGGTGAGCGCGCGCCCCCGGTCGCGCAGCCGACGAGGAGGAGGGCAATCGCCGGGAGCCCCGTTCGCCTCATTTCGGATCCTCTCTACTCAGCGCCCGCTCTGACGAGGGCGTGGAGCTTGGTGATCGTTGCCCAGTTGCGCGTGGTCGCGCGATCGCCGAGGAGCCTGGTCACCGCGGCGAAGAGCGGGCTCTCGAGCATCGACTTCGGGCACCACACGTACGCGGCGCGCGTCCCCACGCCGAGGGCCTCCGGCGACCACTGCTTCCGCGCCAGCGGGAGCAGCCCTTTCCGGTCCGCCGGGTCGGTCAGGACCGTAACGAGGAGTCGGGAGGGGTCGTCCGCGATCCGGCCGAGCGGGTTCTCGGCCACGACGGCGGCCAGCTCCTCGACGGACAGAACCGTCACCCGCGCCGAGACGCCGAGACGCTCCGGCATCGCGTCCTCGATCCGCCGGGCGGGACCCTTCCGGGAAGACGCCGGAACCGTGAAAACGAGGTTCCCGCTGTTCAGGAGCGTGCGGACGTCGCGGTAACCGAGACCCTCGACGAGCGCTCGCAGATCGGCCATCGCGACGCGCTTCGCCCGCCCCACGTTGATCCCGCGAATCAGCGCGACGTGCCGGCTGCTCATCTCTCCGGGATTACGGACTCGAGCTCCGGCGGGTTTTCGAGGACTTCCCGCATCTCATCGAGCCGGCGCCGGGTCTCGGCGGTCCGCTGGAGCCACCGGGTCGAAGCGGGGGTCCATCGCGGGTGCTCCGCGGCCCACGCGCGGTACTCGGTCTCCCAGGCGGTGAGCTCCTCCTCGAGCCGATCCAGGACCATCCCCACCTTCCCGTTTTCGCCTGCCGTCTGAAAGAGGAGGTGCGCGACGTCGAACCGGGAGCCGAAAGGAAGCGGCATCCCGGTCGCTCTCGCGAGGTGGCCGATCTTCCCGCGCGAAAGAAATATCCCCGACCGCGCCGGCGCGAGAAGGAAGCGGACGACCTGTGAAAGGCTGATCTCCTCTTCGTCGGCCACCGTGGTGTCATCCCGAGCGGAGCGAGGGATCTGCGGCCCTTTCGACAGAGCCACAGATTCCTCGTCGCTCCGCTCCTCGGAATGACAAGTGGAAGCCCGCTCCTCGGAATGACAAGGGGAAGCGCGCTCCTCGGAATGACAGAGGAGGGCGCCTTCCAGAACCTGGTCACGCGTCGTGGCGGCGACGGCCCGGTAGAAAGGGTGGGCGGACGGTTCGCGCTCGACGGCGAGACAGCAGATCGGGACCCACTCGGAGAGCGACGAAAAGAGCTCGGCGTCTTTCCCGCCGCCTTCCGCGAGGTGATCGAGATAGCCCAGGCCGAGCCCGACGTGGTCGGGCGCCCCCACCTCGAAGAGCTCGGCCGGGCGGTAGCCCCGCTCCTCGTACCGCCGCGCCGCCCGCGCGGCGGCGGGGCCGTTCAGCTCGCCTGAGGGGTCGGTGAAAGCCGTGCCGTAGGGATAGACGTTCAGGAGGAAGAGGTCCGCGTACGCCGCGGCCATCTCGTCCGGCTCGCCGACGTGCAGCGCGAGGGTCGGGATCTCTCGGGAGTCGGTAAGCGTCGCGGAGTCCGGCTCGCGAAGCCAGAGGCGGGACAGGAGTCCGAGGGCAGACTCGTTCACTACTCCGCCCCTCCGGACACAGAGCGCGGACGCCGGTACGCCTCCCGGTCCGGGCGGAAGGGACGCAGCATCCAGTGGGGCCGCCGCCACTCCCCCGTCGGCGGTCGCGTCAGCGCGAGCCAGCGCCGGAAGACTTCGCGCGACTTGTTCGTGTCGACGCGGACGTCGCCGTAGCGGTCCGGCGATTCCGCCCGCGTGACCTTCACCTTCTGGTGCCAGCAGTGGCTGCCGCTCACGGGATCGGGCTGCACGGGAAACGTCAGGTTCTGATGGACTCCCGCGTCGGTCCACCAGATCCTGCTGGTATCGGGGTCGGAGGACTCGTAGGGGCCGACGCCCTTCTGCTGCCGGAGGTCCCACCGGCCATCCGACTCGTTCAACTCCACGAGCGCGGAGGCGAGGCGGCTGACCCCGTCCCCTTCCGCGAGCCGCCAGCGGCCGAGGTGGTGCGAGCACGCGATCACGCCGGGCCGGATCCCCTCCGTGACCCAGACCTTGTCGACGAACCACCCGATCTCCGTGGAGACGCGCACCAGGTCGCCGGTCGCCACACCGAGCCGCGCGGCGTCGGACGTGTGGATCCACGTGGGGTTCGAGTGGGAGATCTCGACGAGCCACTTCGCGTTGGCGCTGCGCGTGTGGATCAAGGTCGGCAGGCGATACGTCGAGAGCAGGACGAACTCGTTCGCGGAGCGGTCGACGGAGTCCGGATGGATGTGGCTCCGAACGTACTCCGGGATCGCGAGCTCCGGCCAGCCGAACTCCGCGACCGTCGGCGAATAGAACTCGAGCTTGCGCGACGGGGTGCGGAACCCGAACTTTGCCGTGCCGTCGATCTCGACGCCAATCGGGCGGCCGAGCTCCGTCGGCACGGGCACCGGCGTCGGCACGATGTTCCGGGGCGGCTCGGCGGGAGAGCTCGTGTAGAGGATCCGCGTCACCTCGTCCACCCGCGCCGCGGCGACTTCCTCCGGCGAAAGGGAGCGCTCGAACTCGGGCTCGGCGCCCGCGCGGATCTCGAACGCCCCGTACTTGCGCATGTAGGCGAGCGGCGCGAGACCCTCTTTCGCGGCCGCCTCCGGCAGGCCCGGCACCGTGTTCTCGAACATCCAGCCGAAATACTCGTCCATCGTGATGCGCTCGCCGGCACGGTACGGCGACTCGAAGTACTGGCGGATGCCGAGCGAGCCGTCGGGATCGATCTCCCAGGAGAGGTCCACCCAGAACTCCGTCTCCTCCCACACCTGCCCCGGGTTCGCCTCCCAGGTGCGGGCGACCGGCTTGCCGAGCCTCTCCAACGCGACGCGGCGAACGGGCTGCCGGAACGCGATCCACTGCCCGGCGTGCGTCTCCTGGCTCATCAGGTCGTGCCGCTCGGAGCCGTGTCCCATCGGCAGAACGTAGTCCGCCCACCACGCCGTCTCGTTCCACGTCGGCGTGAGCGCGACGTGGAGGCCGATCTTCGACTCGTCGCGCAGGACCTCCAGCCACGTGAACCCGTCCGGGTTCGTCCACATCGGGTTGTAGACGCGCGTGAAGTAGACGTCCAACTTTCCGCGTCCCTCCTTCAGGAAGTGCGGGAGGAGGAAGCTCATCTCGAAATACGAGAGCGGGTACTCCGCGGGCCACGTGAGCTCGTTCCAGCGCTTCACGTGCGGCGCGAGCTTGTGCGGGCGCGGCACCCACTTGTCCCACGCGTTGGCCGACGTGCCGCCGTCGACGCCGATCGAGCCGGTCAGTACGGAGAGGAACCAGAGGCAGCGCGCGACCTGCCAGCCCCCGAGGTTCCCCGCGGCGGCGCTCCTCCAGTTGTGAGCGGCGAGCCGGCCGCCGCAGGCCGCGACGTCGTCGGCGATGCCCTCGAGGACGCCGGCGTCGACGCCCGACTCGCGGGCGGCGAAGTCGAACGTGTACTTCGCGTAGAGAGCCTTCAGTACGGACACGAAGGAATCGAAGGTGACCGGCCGGTCCGGGTGGACCTGGCGCAGGTACTCCTCCCAGTTCACCCAGCGGCGGACGAACTCCCGGTCGAAGCGCCCGGTCGAGACGAGGTGGTTCGCGATCGCAAGCAGGATCGCCGCCTCCGAGCCGGGCCACGGCGAGATCCACCTGTCGGCGCGCGACGCGGTGTTCGAGAGGCGCGTGTCGAACACGATGAGCTTCGCGCCCGCCAGCTGCCCTTCGACGATCCTCTGGGCGTGCGGGTTGAAGTAGTGGCCCGTTTCGAGGTGGCTGCTGATCAGGAGGATGACTTTCGCGTTCGCGTGATCGGGGCTCGGGCGGTCGAAGCCCATCCAGAACGCGTACCCGGCGCGCGCGCCCGCGGAGCAGATGTTCGTGTGCGAGTTGTGACCGTCCAGCCCCCACGCCGGCAGGATCCACTCCATCAGGCCGTCGTGCCCCGGCCGCCCCACGTGGTACATGACCTCGTCGTGGCGCCCCTCCTGGAGGGCGCGCCGGATGCGGCCGCCGATGTCTTCGAGCGCCTCCTTCCACGACGTGCGCACCCATCGACCCTCCCCGCGGGCGCCGGCGCGCTTCAGGGGGTAGAGGATGCGGTCCGGGTCGTTGACCTGGTTGATGGTGGCCGGTCCCTTCGCGCAGTTGCGGCCGCGGCTCCCGGGGTGCGCGGGGTTCCCCTCGAACTTGCGCACCTGCATCGTCTCCTTGTCCACCCAGCCGAGGAGCCCGCACGCCGACTCGCAGTTGAAGCAGACGGTCGGGACGAGCATGTAGCGGCGAGGGACCTTCCTCGGCCACTCGCCGGGGTCCCACTCGACCCAGTCGTCCCACGTCTCGGGAGGCGGGTACTGCTGCATCCGCTCGCCGGCGTCGGTCGACTGCGGCGGAAGGCGCGTGGGGCGGGAAGGGTCGCTCACGTTCCTCTCAGTTGTTGGGGACCTGTTGCGGGGCCATCACGAACGCCCACTCGTAGAAGAAGAGGCCGGCGAGCGAGAGCGCGCCCGCCAGGGCGACGGAGGGCAGAGAGCCGGCCAGCCCGATCAGGAGGAGCGGCGCGGCGAGCCCGCCGATCACGCTTCCCCAGTAGTGCGGGGCGTACCGGCCGTGAGTGATCATGCGCGCGGCCGCGGTTGCGGCGCGGCTCGCGTGCGGGAGGGCGAACTCCGCAGCCGCGAGCAGGAGGTTGGCGACCAGGCTCGCGCCGAGCGTCCAGGAGAGAACGCGCACCGCCTCCGCGGGGATCGCGACGAAGAGTCCCGCGATCGAGAGGGTGGCGGCGCCCGCCATGACCGCCTGCCCGAAAAGGTGCCAGGAGAGCAACCGGCTCCGCCAGAGCTCCCGCCCCTCCGCCTGCGCGAAAAGGAAGGCGGTGTACACCGCCGACAGGATCGCGAGGAGGACGCCGGGCCACGCGAGGAAGCGGGCGGCGTCCGGACGCCCGAGAACGTCCGCGAGCCCGAACGCGCCCGCGACGAGAGGAAACGCGATCAGGATGACCGCGCCGCGCGTCAGCCAGGAACGCCACTGCGGGCGAACGAGGATCGTCCAGAACCGCTCCGGCCGGTCGAGGTCCCAGACGAGGAGCCCCGTCGTGAGGGCGATGAAGAGGAGCGCGATCCAGGAAGCGATCGTCGTGAAGAGCGGCAGCGAGGGGAGGAGCCCGAGCGCCACTCCGGCCGCCGCGACGAGGAAGGCTCCCGCGCCGATCGCCTTGGTGACGAGGTACGCGGGAACCTGCCAGTGCCAGGGAACGCGGTGCGGCACGTTGTAGGTCTCGCGTGCAGCTGCTCCGAGCCCGCCCCGCAGGAGCGCTCCCGCCATCATCCCCGGCGCGATCTGGATCGGGCCGCGCCAGTCGGTCGCGCCGTTACCCTTTCCGTTTCCCTCCCCCGGCCACTGCGCCGAGAGCATCCCGGAATCCTGCGCGGCGGCCATCGGAAGGAGCGCCGACCGCTCCGCGTCGATGTAGAAGAGCTTGGGCCGGGTCGCGAGCTCCGGCTTGCGGACGCTGACGTCGTGGGCCGCGAGCAGGCGCGAGATCTCGGAGCTGCCGTCGTCGATGTCCCCGGCGATGATCGCGTGGACCGGACAGACGACGACGCACGCGGGCTCCAACCCGACGTCGGTTCGGTGCGCGCAGAAGTGGCACTTCGCCGCCGTTCCGGAGTCCGGGTCGATGTGGATCGCGTCGTAAGGACAGGCCTGCATGCACGCCTTGCAGCCGATGCAGACGTCCGAGTCGAACTCGACGATCCCGTCGTCGCGCCGGTACATCGCCTTCGTCGGGCAGATGGGAACGCACGGCGGCCTCGCACAGTGGTTGCAGCGCGTCACCTGAAAGTAGCGCCGCGTGTCGGGAAACTCCCCCTTCTCGACGTACTTGACCCAGGTGCGGTTGACCCCGACCGGGACCTCGTTCTCCGACTTGCACGCCGTCGAGCAGGCGTGACACCCGATGCACTTGCGGTTGTCGATCAGAAAGGCGTAGTTCATGGGTCAGGCGTCATGGCAGGCGTCATGGGGTCAGGCGTGCTGTTTGGTTGTTCCAATCGCGATATGACCAATCTACACGCCTGACCCCGAGAAGGCCGCCACGACGGGGGCGTGGTCGCTCGTCCCGAACTGCGCGAGCACCTGGCACGAGGCGGCGCGCGCCGCGAGCGGGGCGCTCGCGAGCACGTAGTCGAGGCGCCAGCCGATGTTTCGCTGGCGCATGTTCCGCCAGGGCGCCCACCACGTGAAGAGGCCGTCGTTGTCGGGATCGAGCGCGCGACCGACGTCCACGAGCCCGCGGGAAAGGATCTGCTCGATGAGCGCCCTCTCCTCGGGGAGCTGGCCGATGCAGTTCGGCTTGCGCTCCTTCGGGTGCACGTCCCGCTCGGTGCGCGCGACGTTCAGGTCGCCGCAGAGGACCATGCTCCGGCCGCCGGCGTGCGTCTCCGCGACCCAGCGGTCCATCGCCTCCAAGAACCGCATCTTCGCGGGGAAGTCCTTGCCGCCGTTCGGCACGTAGATCGACGCGACGACGAGGCCCCCGATCTCCGCGGCGACGATGCGGTTCTCGTGGTCGAACGCGGGGTGGCCGAATCTCGGCTCGTCGGCAAACGAGTCGCGCCGGACGTGCAGCCCGACGCCGGAGTACGCGCGCTCGCCGTGCCAGTAGCACCAGTAGCCCGCCATCTCGCAGAGGGCCGGCGGAACCTGCGCCGCCGCGGCCTTGATCTCCTGGAGGCAGACGACGTCGGGACGGTCGCGCTCGAGCCACTCGGTGACCTGGCTCTGCCGCGCACGGATGCCGTTGACGTTCCAGGTGCCGATTTTCATTCCGCGGCCTTCCGGTCATCCAGAGCCCATCGCCCCTGCGTGTCATCCCGAGACCGTCGCCCCTGCGTGTCATCCCGAGACCGTCGCCCCTGCGTGTCATCCCGAGACCGTCGCCCCTGC
>Ga0079215_10000315_pt1 | contig 10880 bp, 6 predicted proteins | sample NCControl_FD_77004 | JGI IMG/M metagenome (GOLD analysis project Ga0079215, IMG submission 77004) | Agricultural soil microbial communities from Utah to study Nitrogen management - NC Control | ecosystem: Environmental > Terrestrial > Soil > Agricultural land | place: USA: Utah | collected...
AATCTGGCGAGTCGGTCGGACACGCGTTTATTCAACCGCCGACGTTGATGACGCGTTGAAGGCAGTTCCGGCCGGGGTTCCGCTTGTCGTTAGCATCATTTCACAGGGCGAAAACGCGGAGCGGCCGGGTTTTCAAATCACGCCCGCGCAACAGCAGCAACCGTCACCGTCGGGGGTGACAGGTGACGGTCGAAGTCATCGATTCCGAGCGTCGGGTTGGACACGCCACTACGTCACATTCGCGGAAATGCTGCAAATGATCGCGCAGCTCGCGTTGGGGTTAGCGCTGGCCCACCTCAGAAATCATGGGCCGAATAAGTATTTCCGGATCGCAATCGGCGCTACGGCTATCTTAATAATGGGTATCGTTTTCACCGCGATGCGGACTGTCGTCGTCGCTTTTGCGATCGGCGCGATCGTCATCGCGTGGCGCTCGCTGCGCGGCGCGTACAAGATCGCGTTCACGTTTGCACTCTTCTTTGTGCTCGCTTTTGGGGCCGTCGTCGTGTGGCAAACACGCGCGCAGGACGCGCTTTTGCTGGGCGATGCGAGTTCTTCACTGCGGGCGGAAGTTGCAAGGGTGGGGCTTTCACGAATCCTCATTCACCCTGTGTTCGGACACGGAATGGACGCGATGCAACTCCACTGGAACGAGTGGGGATTTCCAGGCAAAGACATGATTCATCTGCATTCAACGCCACTTCAGTTGGCCTTCGATCGCGGTCTGCCGATGCTGGTTCTATGGCTCTGGTTGATGAGTGCTTTCTGGCTACACACCGCCGATGCCGAAAAGTCTGCTCGCGACTCGACCGACACGCATACCCACGGCCTGCTGCTTGGCATCCTCGGTGCCCTGACCGGGTTCCTGGCTAGTTCGCTCGTCAACTACAACTTCGGCGACGCCGAAGCGATCATGATGTTCTGGTTCCTGATGGGTTTAGCGGTGGTGTTGGCGAGGCACGAATCGACGGATTTACCCGAAAATAGGCCTATTTGAAGAAATAATTGTTTTCCCCGCCGCTAAAGGTGTATCTTGGAACCCTGCGGAGCTACTCACTCCGGCTTTCACATCCGCAGGCCCCATCGAACCCAGCCCGACTTCCAGGAGCGCGCAATGAAGAAGTGCCCGCAGTGTGAGTTCATCTACGAGGACGACCAGAGTCTGTGTGACATGGACGGTGTCCTGCTCGTCTTTGACTCTCGATCACTTCCCAATCTTCATGCCCTGGCGACGGTGTCAGCGCCCGTACCCGGGAGGACTTCCCGCCGAAACCGCATGGTGCCTGCCTTCGCCACCTTAATCCTGATGCTGGCTGTCGCATCCGTCTATTCCCTTTCCACGATGCCCACCGGAGCGTCTGACGACATCCCTCCCGTGAGCATAACCAGCACCTCTGCGGCGGAAGCACCGGCTGTATTTCCACCGGCACCAGTGCCGGTCGCGGAAGAAAAGACCAACGATCAACCACGCGAAACGCTCGCGACGCCAACCTCGAAGCCCGCCAGAAAAGTGACGACCCCCAGTCCAGAAACGACCAGAGCCAAACCAAAGAAAGACGACTCGAAAGTCGGATCAATTCTCAAGAAGACCGGCAAGATCCTGAAAAAGCCATTCAAGTTTTAGCCGAAAAAGAGCGCTAAAAAGCGCAAACCGCCCCGATATGAAACGTTGCCCTCAATGTCTCTTCATCTATCCTGAATCCGACGAGCGCTGCGACTTCGATCAGACGCCTCTCGTCGTCGTTGCCGATTCAGAGATCGAATCTGCGACCAAGCCGCGCCGCAGGAACCTGAAACTGCTCTTAATCCCGGTGGCCGTCGTAATCCTCGGCATCGTCGGAGCTTTTCTTTTCTTCAACTCCGGTAAGAAAACAGAGCAAACACAGGCACCGACAAATCGTCCTGTCGCAGTCGTGGAAGTCACTCCCGCGCCTCCTTCTCCATCACCCTCACCGTCACCTTCCGTCTCGCCTTCACCAGTACCCTCGCCAACTGCAAAACAATCCCCGACCCGCGTCGCCACTTCACACACAACTACGAGCGTCGCCCCCGTTTCAACGAGCGGACCCGGCATAGGCACGAAAAGCGGCAGCAGGCCCACGATACTCCTGACCAGTGGCGGCAGGATCGACGCCGATGAAGTCTGGCGCACGCGCGACGGTGTCTGGTATCGCAAAAACGGCATGGTCACCCTACTCAAATCGAACCGCGTAAAAGCAGTCGTCAACCGCTAATTCCAACCTCTCGCGTCGGGCGCACAAAACCTTGCCGTCCCAAGGTTGGCGTGATAGTCTGCCTCCCCCACGACATCCACCAACAAAGGACGTTTTGAAAATGAGAACCTGTGCGCGGATCTTATTTGCTGCCGTCGCCGGCTTGATGTTGTTGCTCACGCTGGTGCCCGTCGCGCCTGTCACTCAGGCGAACGCGCCGATTGGTCCACTCGATCTCTCGGGCGAGTTACACGGCGCGCCTTACCGCATACGCGTTCCCGAAAACTGGAACGGTACACTGCTCGTCTTCGCACACGGGTATCGCGACAAAGCCGACCATCCCGGCGAGATCGACAATAGAAACCCCGACATCGCGCCAAACGCCGCGCTCGAAGCGCCGCTACTGGCCCAGGGTTTCGCTCTCGCCGGTACCGCCTTCAAAGACAACGGCTGGGCCATCGGCGATGCCATCCTCGACGCCAAGAACCTCGCGGTCTTCTTCCGTGGCAAGATTGCGAAACCCGATCGCACGATCTTCTGGGCGGTTTCAGTCGGAACCGTCGTCGCGTTCAAGAGCATGGAGCAGTTCAACGGCGTCTTCGACGGCGCGCTTTGTATGTGTGCGGTGGGCGCCGGTGCGACGCGCATCTGGGACAACGGACTGGCGCTGTATCTTGCTTACGACGTCGTATTCGGAATTCTGCCTTCGTGGGGAACGGTCGGAGAAGTCAGAAACGATATCGACTTCGAAACGGAAGTTGCGGCCGCGAAACTCATTCCCGAGATCAGCAACATTGCGAACTTCCCGAAGTTTGAATTCATTCGACTCGTAGCGGGCACGCCGGGGCGCGGTATCACGCCGCCACCGCCGCCGCAATTCTTCCCCGGTTGGGTGTTAACCGATATGTTCTTCCTTACCGAAGCCCGATCGGAGTTGCAGCGACGCGCTGGTGGTCCATACGTCCAGAATCTCGATCAGAGCTATAGCCTGAGTGCTGCTGAACGCGCTTACTTAATGGGACTGGGAGTGCCGGGCGCGGTCATCGACGGCTGGTTGGCTGCCATGAATGCGCGTCGCGACATTCAGGCAGATACGTCAGCCCGCAACTACGTGCGCAATAACACGGATTACAACGGAAAGATTCGAAACCCCGTGCTCACGATGCACACGATTGTCGATCCACTGGTGACGGTGACTAATGAAAACGCATATGCGGAGTTGAATGCCACGGCGAACCGAGAAGAGTTGCTGTTTCAGACTTACACGAGCGGCGTTGGTCACTGCGCGTTCAATGGACCGCAGATCCTGACCGCAGTCGGCGCGATTGATGCATGGGTCCGCACCGGCGTACGCCCGACGGCTGCATCATTCCCGGCAGCCCTCGGTTTCGTTCCCGGCTTCGCACCGCCACCAATGTTGCAGCCTTAACGTTGGGCCACAACCCGCACCTTTCACCCCGGCTCCGCCGCTCGTGAGTTGGCTTCGCGGCGTGGCCGCCACCAATTTTGCAGCCCTGACACAAATACAAGGGTATAATGGCCGCCGTAATGGCGGTACCACTGACCCAGGCGGTTACTTCGGGTGACGCGAACGCTGTCCGTGCAGCGATCGCCAGTGGCGCCGACGTCAATCAACGAAACAACGGCGGCCAGACAGTACTAATCCTCGCCGTGATCTTCAGTCACACCGAAATCGTGCGACTGTTGGTCAAAGCCGGCGCCGATCCACGGTTGCGCGACAACCTCGGTCTCGACGCGGTCGAGTGGGCGCAACGCCGCGGCCTCAATGACATCGTCGATCTCTTCACAAACAACACCAGTGTTCCAGAACCAGCGGCTGAGACTGATGAAAGAAGCCGGAAGTGGCTTGCTGGTGTTAAGCAGCGGATCGAGGAAGAAGCCGCACAGAAACAAGCGACACCGCCTGTAATTCGGGCCGAGCCCAAACCCGAACCACCCGAACCACCCGACCCCAAACCAGAACCTAAACCAGAACCTAAACCCGAACCAGTACGAGCACCTGCGACAGCAGTCGCTCCAACAACTTCACCAACGCGAAAGCGCTGCCCGCAGTGCAACGCGATCTACAACAGCGATCTCGTCGCCTACTGCGCGCATCATGTCGTGCAACTGGTTGACGCTGACGAACCGATTTTTGAACCTCCTGAAACCGTAGCGAGCACGATCACAAACACACCCTTGCTGTGGACGTTGATCCTCGCAACGGTCAGTATCGCCGCCTTCACCGCTTTCATGATCACGTCGCAACTGTCCAGCGTCATCATTCCCGACTCAGCAGCTACCGCACCACAAAAACCACTCGACTTCGTGAAAGGAAAACCGGTCGCTGCCGGAGAGCTCGCCGGAAAAGCGTTGACCCTCGCCGAAGCTGAATGTCCGATCTTCGAAAATGGTTCCCGCTCAAAAGCAAACGGAACGGTGAACGTCCACGTCAAACTCGACAAGAGCGGAAAAGTTTTCTGGGCGCGAGCAGAAGGCGGCGACGAAGCAATGCGAAACGCCGCAACCGAAGCTGCTACCCAATCAACCTTCTCACCGGATAAACTACGCGGACGCGAAACAGAAGGCACGATCACTTACACCTTTAACCATTAGCGTTTTAAGCTGCTGTTACACGAATGTTCGAGAGAAGTTAGCCTTTCGCAACCAACGACGGTCCACGCAGGACCACAATCCATTATCCCTCTTAAGTCACAAACCCTTGGTTTTCCGACGAACTCGGAGGTCTGTGCAGTGTTTTTACCGCCAAACACCTGTCCCGTCCCCGCAAGTTCATCGAACCAACGTCAGCGTGGGGCGATTGGCCCCACTGGTCCAAACGTCTTTTGGCGAAATCAACGCGCGGCGGCATGAATGTGTGGTTCACCGGGGAGGGCCGTTAGCGGGCGAGAAGAGTAACGGGGATTGAGTAGTCCCCCGCCAGGCAGAGGCGCAGAGAACTCGGTTGTGTGTTACCGGTTCTCTGCGCCTTTGCATCTTTAGGATCTATTGCTGCGGGTAGTCATCGATGATCAGGTCGACGCCCAAGGCTGCAAAGCGACGAGCGTTGACCATACTCTGTTGGTCTCCGGATGATCTTGCATGATTAAGCAGGAGTGCTAGTTCAATAGTGCGACCAAGAGTCAGCGCGAAACGGCGAGCGCCGGCTTCTAACACGGATCGATCTGAAATCCGTGTATACCAACTCGTGGCATGATCCAGTGCGGGAGGAAAGTTGCCGGCGAGTTTTGTTACGGCGCTTTGAAATACGCGCAACGAATCTTCGTTCAACGCACGTAGGGTGTCGACTGCGAGCACGTTGGTAGTCCCTTCCCAAATCGGTAGCACCTGGCTATCCCGCAACAACATTGGCAAGCCAGTGTCTTCCACATAACCAGCGCCGCCGAAACACTCGAGCACTTCGCTTGCAACGGCGACTGCCTGTTTCGCCGTCGTTAGTTTCATGATCGGCGTCAACAACCGCAGCAACGCCGCGTCGTCATCGCTGATCTCGCCAGTCTCACTGCGACCCGTCAATTCAGCGACGTAGAACGCGAGATGAAACGCGGCTTCCGCTTCAGCCTCCAGGCCTGCAAGCGTATCCATGTGCAACGGCTTCTCGGATAATGCAACGCCAAAGGCGATTCGCTTGCGCGAGTAGTCGGAGGCGAGCGCGACCCCGCGCCGCATCAACGCAACGGCGCTGATACCGTTCCATAGTCGAGTGATGTTTAGTAACGGCGCGATGTTGCGAATGCCGTCCGTCGTTCCCTTAACAAGCTGCGCCGGCGTTCCGTTCAACGTCAGCTCCGCAGTCGGCACTTTTCGTGTTCCGAGTTTGTCTTTGAGACGGTTGACTTCGACGTTGCGCGGCCGGCCCGTAGGGTCTCTTGTTTCGACGTAGAAAAGCGCGAGCCCACGTCCGCCCGGCGGATTACCTTCGGGCCGTGCAAGCGTCAGCGCCATCTGCGAACTGATCGCCGACGTGAACCACTTGCGGCCATACAAGCGATAAGCGCCTGATTCGGGATCTTGGCGCGCCACCGTCTCAGTCAGACCAACATCCGAACCGCCCGTGAGCTCCGTCATCCACTGGCCTGCGGTCCAGAACTGGCCCGCAACGCGCGTGATCAAGTGTGGCACCGCGCGATCGATCAGTGCCTGGTTACCCGAACCGAGCAGCGTTCGCGCGGCACCGTCCGTCATCGCCAATGGGCAACTGTAAATGTCGGTTGAAGGCGTGAAGAGATATGCCAGCGCGCACTGATGCACGCGAGACAAACTGCCATGCTTTTGTTCGTACGCAGTCGCAACCACGCCGTGCTCGACTGCGATGCCCTCCGCAACGCGCCACAGCGGCGTCAACTCGATCTTGTCGATGCGATTCCCCCACGCGTCCCACTGCGTCATACGTGGTTCGTTCAAACGATCAGCCAACTGCAACTGGTAAAGCTCGCCGCCCGCGAGACGGCCCATCTCCGCAAGCGAGACCTCAATCTCGCTCAACATATCGGCCGGCAACACGCGCGCGAGATACGAGCGCAGCACACGATCGTCTTCGTATTGATTGCCGAGTTGCGGGGGCGTTTGCTGAAAAGGCATGGCAAAGGTTTACACAATCAACGCAAATCAGCAAAATGGAATGCAGCTTGTTCTTAGTGTTTTGTACTTGGTACTTTGTGGTTTGTACAACTGACCCCCGGCAAAGTACAAAGACCAAAGTACTAAGCTCAAATCTCCATGTCGCACGAAAGTAAAGAACCAGATCTGTTCCTCAAGTGTCTTCTCGAAACTAACGTCGACGGCATTCTTGCTTTCGATCGCGACTTGCGGTACACGACCTGGAACCGCGCGATGGAACGCATTTCCGGCGTAAAACGTGAGGATGTGCTTGGAAAATGTGCGTTCGAGTTCTTCGACTGCCTCGGGCAAACTGGCGAAGACCACTTCTATCGCGAAGCATTGGCCGGCCGTAGCGTCGTCGCCGAGAACCGCCCCTACCTGATTCCTCAATCAGGCCGCCAGGGTTTCTTTGAAGGCTATTACTCGCCACGCCACGACGAGCGCGGCGAGGTGATCGGCGGCGTTGCGATCATCCGCGACATCACCGATCGCAAACTTCTCGAAGCAACAGCGCTCGACGATCATAAACGGCTCGCATTTCACGTCGAGAACACGCCGCTGGCAGTCATCGAGTGGGACAACGAATTCAAAGTGTTGCGCTGGTCGCCCGCAGCACAACGACTGTTCGGCTGGACCGCGGACGAAGTGTTTGGGAAACGCTTCAACGATTGGCAGTTTGTCGTGCCCGACGATCTCGAAGCAGTGAACGAGGTGGGCCAACGACAGAACCAGGGACAGGAACATCACAACATCTCACGCAATCGCAACTACACAAAGCTCGGTTCGATCCTGCATTGCGAGTGGTACAACTCGGCGCTCTACGACGACTCTGGCAAGTTGATCTCGGTGCTGTCGCTGGTGCTCGACGTCACCGTAGCGCGGCGAATTGAAGAGGCGCTGCGAAAGTCCGAAGCGCAGTATCGATTGCTGTTTGAGTCGAACCCGCAGCCGATGTGGGTCTACGATCTTTCAACGCTGCGGTTTCTCGCAGTGAACGATGCCGCCATCAGTCACTACGGGTACTCGCGCCCCGAGTTTCTCGAAATGTCGATCATGGACATCCGTCCCGAAGACGACGTCGCATTGCTGTGTGAGTACATCTCCACCGGCAATCCCGAACTCGACCATGCCGGCGAATGGCGACACCGCAGGAAAGATGGCAGCGTAATCAACGTCGAAATTACTTCGAACCGTGTGAACTTCGCCGGCCGCGCCGCGGAGTTTGTCCTCGCAAACGACATCACCGAGCGCAAGAAAGCCGAGGACGCGTTGCGCATCAGCGAGGATCGTTATCGCGATCTCGTCGACAACAGTCACGAACTGATCTGCACGCACGATCTCGAAGGGCGCGTGCTTTCGGTAAATCCGTGGGCGGCGCGTGCGTTGGGTTATCCGCAGGAGTCGCTGGTCGGGATGAATATTCGCGACGGTTTGCTGCCGGATTATCGCAAGCAATTTGATGAGTATCTCGAGGCGGTGAAGACTCAGGGTTCTGCTCGCGGCGTGATGAAAGTACGCACCGCGACAGGGGAAACTCGACTGTGGGAGTACTACAACACGCTGCGCACTGAAGGCGTGGAAAAACCGATCGTCCGCGGCATGGCCCACGACGCAACCGAGCGACGCGAAGCGCTGAAACGCGAGAAAGAAGCGCGTCTCGAAGCAGAGGCGGCGAATCGCGTCAAAGACGAGTTTCTTTCAACGCTGTCGCATGAATTGCGCACGCCATTGACCGCAATTATGGGTTGGTCTGACCTCCTGCTCCACGACGAAGTTGAACCGGAGAAACGACGTCAGGCGATAGAAACGATTGCGCGCAACGCCAATTCGCAGTGCCAGTTGATCAACGACCTGCTCGAAGTGTCGCGCATCATCACCGGGAAGTTGCGGCTCGAGTTTGTCGCGTGCGATCTGCAATCGGTTATCCAGGCAGCAGCGGTAAGCATTCGTCCTACTGCCGAAGCGAAAGGTATTCGCCTTCAGTTGGACCTTGATCCGGATGCGGGCGAAGTGTTTGGCGATCAGGAGCGTCTGCAACAGATCGTTTGGAACCTGCTATCAAACGGCGTCAAGTTCACGCAGAGCGGAGGGTCGGTAAACGTCAGTCTGAAGAGGATCAATTCACACGTCGAGATCGTCGTGACGGATAGTGGTGTTGGTATTGACTCGAATTTTCTGCCGCACGTGTTTGATCGTTTTCGGCAGGCTGATGGTTCGACGACGCGCACCTATGGCGGACTCGGATTGGGCCTCGCGATCGTGCGACATCTGGTGGAGTTGCACGGCGGGACGGCGCGCGCCGAAAGTGCGGGTGAGGACCAGGGTTCGACTTTCACCGTGCGTCTGCCGCTAATGGCTGCGGCTGAACAGCATGTTGAGCCTTCGCTTGCGACACCGGCGATTGCCGAGGCTAGTCGCGATCGACATTTGTCACTGAACGGACTGCGCGTGCTGATCGTGGATGACGAGATCGACGCTCGCGCACTGCTCACTGCCATGCTGGAACGTTGCGGAGCGGAAGTGCACGCCGCCGGATCGGCGGGTGAAGGTCTCGAGTCGATTGAACGCTGGCGTCCGGACGTGCTTGTCGCGGATATCGGCATGCCTATCGAGGATGGTTACGGCTTGATCAGGAAAGTGCGTGCGTTGCCGAAGGAGCGAGGGGGGCAAACGCCGGCGTTGGCGTTGACCGCGTATGCGAGAACTGAAGATCGTGTCCGCGCTATTTCCGAAGGTTACCAGTTACACCTCGCGAAACCTGTCGACCGCGTTGAACTGGCGACGGTAGTCGCAAGTCTCGCCAATCGCGTCGCACAGGCCTAATCGCCTAATCGCAGCCCGCACGACTCTCATTCAATCCCAGCCAGCGATGCCCGTTACGCGCGAGTAGCTCGTCGGCCGCGTCTGGTCCATCGGTGCCCGCAGTGTAATTTGGAAACTCCGGCGGCGACTGTCTCGCCCAGGCTTCGAGGATCGGCGTGATCAGCCGCCATTGCGCTTCCGCCTCATCCGCGCGAATGAAAAGCGTCGCATCGCCGCGCATCACATCCAGCAACAACATTTCGTAAGCCGCCGGCGACTCGATGCCAAATTCACGCTGGTAACAGAAGTCCATGTGAACCGTGCTGGTGTGCATTTCGAACCCAGGCCGTTTGGCGCCAAACGTGACAGTGATCCCTTCGTTGGGCTGAATGCGCATCGCCACGATGTTTGGATCGATCTCTTCTTTCGGCGTGCGAGCAAACAGCGCTTGCGGCGTGGGCTTGAAGTGCACCGCGATCTCCGTCAGGTTGCGAGCGAGACGCTTTCCGGTGCGTACATAGAACGGTACGCCAGACCAACGCCAGTTTGAAACGCGAAACTCGAGCGCCGCATAGGTTTCGGTACTCGAACCTTTCTTCACACCCTGTTCTTCGCCATAACCAGCAACTTTTTCGCCCTCGCTCTCTCCTGGTCCATATTGCCCGCGCACCGTTCGCTGCGCGACCTGTTCCGGCGTCATACGTCGAATCGATCGCAGCACCTGCACCTTCTCTTCTCTGACTGAATCGGCATCGAAAGCGACCGGTGGTTCCATCGCCGTCAGCGTTAACAGTTGCAGAAGATGATTCGCGACCATGTCGCGCAGCGCGCCCGCTTCTTCGTAGTAGCCAGCGCGCGTGCCGACGCCGCCGGTTTCAGCCGCAGTGATCTCAACGTAATCGACATAATTGCGGTTCCACACCGGTTCGAACATCGTGTTGCCGAAACGAAACACTAGAATGTTTTGCACCGTGTCTTTACCGAGGTAGTGATCGATGCGATAGACCTGATGCTCCTGAAACGCTTGTGAGATCGTGGCATTGAGAGCGAGGGCCGATTCGAGGTCACTGCCGAATGGTTTTTCGACGACGATGCGACTCCACAAGTCGTCTTCTTTCGCAAGACCAGCCTTACCGAGCGCGTTGATAATTTCGTCGAACAATGGCGGCGGCGTTGCGAGATAGAACAAACGGTTCTTACTGCCGCCGCTCGCTACCAGTTCCTCGAGACGCGTGTTGATTG
>Ga0079215_10000316_pt1 | contig 10850 bp, 8 predicted proteins | sample NCControl_FD_77004 | JGI IMG/M metagenome (GOLD analysis project Ga0079215, IMG submission 77004) | Agricultural soil microbial communities from Utah to study Nitrogen management - NC Control | ecosystem: Environmental > Terrestrial > Soil > Agricultural land | place: USA: Utah | collected...
AAGGCACGATCCGGAGCGACCAGTCGCGCGACCGCGTCGACGATGGCCATGCCCGGACCGGTATCGAACGCGAACGCGCCGGTCTCCTCGGCGCGCCGCGGTACGTACGTGATATTCGCCATCCCCCCGATGTTCACGAGCACGCGCGGGGCGCTGCCGCCGAAGAGCAGCACGTCGGCAATCGGCACCAGCGGAGCACCCTGTCCTCCCGCTGCACAGTCCCGCGCGCGGAAGTTGCTGACGACGCGAACTCCGAACCGCTCGGCGAGCACCGCCGGCTCGCCGAGCTGCCAGGAGACCGTCGGCGGTTCGTGCCAGATGGTCTGGCCGGGAAACGCGATCGCACTGACGTCGGTGGCGAGTACCTGCGTCTGTTCGAGGAGTGACTGCACTGCCTCGGCGGCCCATTCCGCGATGGCGATGTGCAGGCGCGCGAGATCCGCGGCGGTAGCCCCATTCAGAGCGTGGCGAAGCAGCCGCCGCTCGCCATCGTGGTAGCCCCGCGACACGAATCCCACGAGCGTCGCATGGGTCGCATCGCCGAATCGCACCATGGCCGCATCCATTCCGTCGAGCGACGTACCCGACATGAGCCCGATCACGAGCGATGGCCGTTCAGTCATGCGGACTCCATTGGTGGTGGATCTCCCACGATGTCGCGAAGTCGGCCGCCATGCGTCTCGAGCAGGCGTTCGGCAGTCGCTGCGTCCACGGCGCGACGGGCCATGACGATCGCCGGCTTGACGCGACCCCCGGTCGCGTCGATCACCCGCCGAGCTTCGGCTCGACCGAGGCCCGTGGTCTCCATCACGATGCGCTCACTCCGGTCCACGAGCTTCTCGTTCCAGGCCCGGAGATCGACCATGAGGTTTCCGTAGACCTTGCCCAGCCTGATCATCGCTCCGGTAGTGATCGTATTGAGCGTGAGCTTGGTTGCCGTGCCGGCCTTCATGCGGGTGGAGCCGGTGACCGCCTCCGGGCCGACTCGCAGGAAAACGCACACGTCGCACGTCTCGCGCAGGAGTGGCGGAGGCTCGGAACAGGTGACGATCGCCGTCCGCGCCCCGACCGTCTGCGCCTGCGACAGGGCCGCTCGAACGAACGGGGTCGTCCCGCTCGCCGCAATGCCGATGACGAGATCCTTCGCGCCGACGTCGCGCTCGGTGATCGCCTGAAGCCCGGCGTTCACGTCATCCTCGGCGCCTTCGACGGAACGGACGAGGGCGGGGGCGCCGCCCGCGATGATCCCGACGACCATGCCCGGTGGCGTTCCGTAGGTCGGCGGGCACTCGGCGGCGTCGAGCACACCGAGGCGCCCACTCGTGCCGGCCCCGACGTACAGGAGCCGTCCACCAGCGCGGAACGCCGCTTCGGCAAGCTCGATGATCTCTGCGATGCGGTCGGTTTCAGCCGCGACGGCGCCGGGCACGAGCGCGTCTTCGGCGTTCAGCAGCGCGACGATCTCGCGCGGCGCGGCGACGTCGATGCTCTGGGTGCGGGGATTGCGGCGTTCGGTCAGGCGCGGATCGCGAAAGGTATCGGGCATGACCTTGAGGAGGAGTGTGCGAGGGTGGCGCCCGCGCTAAATTAGGATCCGTCGAACGCCGGGGGCAACCTCCGGCACTCCCTCCCTTCCGCTCCGAGGTTCGCGTGCGCCTGCGACTCGTTGGCCGAGCGATCGCCGTGTTGACCGCCCTCACGGCCTGCGCTCCGCGCAGTGCTCCAGAGCAGCCTGCCGCGCCTGCTGCCGCCGCCGCCGTCGAGGGCATCAACCCCCAGTGGAGACACGCCGGCCGCTCCAAGGTCACGGTGGGCGTCCGCGCGATGGTCGTCTCGGGAAGCCCCATCGCGAGCGAGGTCGGCGCGGAGATCCTTCGGCGTGGCGGCAACGCGGTCGATGCCGCGGTCGCCGTCGGATTTGCGCTGGCCGTCGTCCATCCGGAGGCCGGGAACATCGGTGGCGGCGGATTCATGGTAATCCGGAATCGTGACGGCGCGGTCACCACGATCGACTACCGCGAGAAGGCGCCCGGTCGCGCGACTCGCAACCTGTACACCGACGCGTTCGGGAATTCGTCGGACCTGAGCATCACCGGACATCTTGCGGCGGGGGTTCCGGGCGCTGTCGCAGGAATGCTGGAGGCGCACGCCCGGCACGGCCGTCTTCCGATCGCCGACCTTCTGAATCCCGCGATCAAGCTCGCCGGGGACGGCTTCGTAGTGGACTCGTTCCGCTTCCGATCGATCGAGAGCGATCGCGACCGGTTGTACCTCTTCGACGCGTCGCGCCGCTACTTCCTTCCCGACAGTGGCCATGCGCCGGCGCCCGGCTCGCGCTGGCGGCAGGCGGACCTCGCCCGGACCCTGACGGCGATCCGCGATCGGGGCCGAGACGGCTTCTACCGGGGCTGGGTCGCCGACAGCATCGTGGCGGAAATGCAGCGCGGGGGCGGGCTCATCTCCCATGACGACCTCGCCGCGTACCGCGCCGAGTGGCGCGAGCCCGTCAAGGTTTCGTATCGCGGCCACACCATCTACTCGATGCCTCCCGCGTCGTCCGGCGGGGTGACGATGGGGGAGATTCTCAACATCGTCGAGGGCTACGACCCTCTCCCTCCCTTCGGGACGGCAGCCCTGCTCCACCGTGAAGCCGAGGCGATGCGCCGCGCATTCACCGACCGGAACCACTTCCTGGGCGACCCCGCGTTTGTGCAGATGCCGCTCGATCGGCTGCTTTCGAAGGAACACGCCGCGAAGCTGCGCGCGGAGATCGGTGACCGCGCCTCGCGGACCACCGAATTCCAGTCGGTTGCCGGCAAGGGGTCCTCCACGACGCACTACAGCGTCGTGGATGCGGAGGGCAACGCGGTAAGCTGCACGACCACGCTGAACAACAGCTACGGAAGCGCTGTGAGCGTCCGGGGCGCCGGGTTCCTCCTGAACGACGAGATGGACGACTTCGCGACGGTCCCAGGCAAGCCGAACATGTACGGCCTGGTGCAGGGAGAGGCGAATGCGATCGCCGGCGGCAAGCGCATGCTCTCCGCCATGACGCCCAGTATCGTGCTGGACCCGCAGGGACAGCTTCTGCTCGTCGTCGGCACGCCGGGTGGTCCGCGCATCATCACCATGGTCTACCACGTCATCTCGAACGTGATCGATCACCGGATGTCGCTTCCCGATGCCGTAGCGGCCCCCCGCATGCATCATCAGGCCCTTCCCGATGTCATCCGGCTCGAGCGCGGCGGTTTCACGCCGGGAACGATTCAGGCCCTCCGCGCGCTCGGGCATACCGTCGAAGAGGGCGGGCACACCGGTGACGTAGAGGCCATCATGCGAACGGCGAATGGCTGGCAGGGAGTAAGCGACCCGCGATATGGAGGAGCTGGCGCGGGATTCTGAGAGGCGACACTCGCACGGCAGGAAAGAAGAAACCCCGCCGGGAAGCCCGACGGGGTTTCTCGCGCCTGTGTCGTACCGCGTGGCGCTACGACCTCGAGAATGTCTCGTCCAGCGTAATGACGACGGTGCTGCCGGCCGGCAGAATCACGTCGCGATCCTGCGTCTCATTGGCACGCTGGGCGCCGACCGCTCCGCCAAGCACGCCACCAATGACGGCGCCCTTGGTGCCGCCGCCAAGCACGCGGCCGACCACCGCACCCGCGGCGGCTCCTGCGCCGACCTTCGCGACGTCACCCGCGTTGGTGCCGCGGTCCCGCAGCTCGGTCGCCAGGCCGGTGACACGCCCATCGAGATTGTACGTCGTGCCGTTCAGCTCGACGCTGGTCGCCGAAAGCGTGAGCGTACCGGTATTGTCGCTCTTGTTCTCGGATTCGCGGATCGACGTGATGGTCAGGTTGACCGTCGATCCGGCCGGGATGACCACCCGGCCCGACGCGTCCTTGACGTCACGCGCGGTGCGCGCGGTGACGGTCTGCCCCTGCTTGTGCGTACGCGATGAGATCTCGGTCGAAAGCGTGGCGTTGACCTCCGTCCCCGCCGCAAGCGTCCGCGCGGCCGGCGCGCTCGGCGCGGGGCTCGACGGCGCCGGCGTGGTGGCGCGTGGCGTCGTGCTCCGCGGGGTCGTGGTCCGCGGCGTCGGGGCGGGCGTGGACGGAGTCGTCGTCGGGCTCGCGTCCGCCGGCCGGTCGTCCAGCACGACGTTCGAATCGACCGGGGCCATCTGCAGGTCCCGGTTCAGGCTGTCGGCGGTGGCAGCGTCCTGGCGCTCGCCGTCCGCGCACGCCGCCAAGGCTGCCAGCCCGAGAATCGCGAGTGTGTTTCTCGACATCAGCTCCTCCTCGAAGTTGTGAACTTGCTCGCCGTCATCGGGCCCTCGACATTGCAAGAACGATGCGCGAGCTGAAAACCCTCTTTCCCGCCCTGCGCCCATACCGGCTCACGTACCTGATCGGCCTCGGGCTCATCCTCATCTCCAACTTCTTCAACACGCTGGCTCCACGGTTCGTCGAACGGAGCATCGACATCATCACGGCCGGGGGCGCCTTCGCCGATGTGCGCGATGCCGTCGCGCTGCTCCTGGCAGTGGCTGCCGCGGGAGGAATTGCGCGCTACGGAATGCGCGACCTCCTGAACAGCGCCAGCCGGCGGGTCGAGTACGACCTGCGCAATAGCCTATACGGGTATTTACAGGGTTTATCCGCAGAATTCTATGACCGATACCCGACCGGCGATGTGATGGCGCGCACAACGAACGACCTGCTCGCGGTTCGCATGGTTGCCGGCCCCGCCCTCATGTACCTCGTCGACACCGTCGTCCGCGCGCTGCTGGTCGTGCCGATGATGGTGCACATCAGCCCGCTGCTCTCGGCGGTGACACTGGCGCCCCTCGTGCTCCTGCCGGTGGTGATGACGTTCCTGGGCCATGCCGTCCACACGCGAAGCGACGCAATCCAGGCGCAGTTTGCGTCGCTCACGAGTCACGTGCTGGAGAACATTTCCGGGGTGCGCGTCGTCCGGGCATACCGACAGGAAAACGCGGAGACGAACCAGTTCCGGCAACTGAACGACGAATACGTGCATCGCAACATGTCGCTCGCCCGGGTGCAGGGGATGTTTCATCCGCTGCTGGCGTTTCTCGGCGGCCTGGGCGCTGTTGCCCTGCTCTACTTCGGCGGGCGGTTCGTCATGACCGGAGCCGTGTCCGTCGGTGCGTTCGTCGCGTTCAGCGTGTACCTCACCATGCTGGTCTGGCCGATGATCGCGCTCGGCTGGGTGGTCAACCTGGTGCAGCGCGGCGCGGCCTCGATGGGAAGAATCAATCGGATTCTCGAGGAGCGCCCTGCGATTCAGGAGGCCGTGGAGCCACGGGCCCTGCCGCCGGCACATGGGGGTCGCGCGGTGCGGTTCGAGGGCGTCTGGTTCCGATATCCGAATGCTCCCGGGCGCGGCTGGGTACTCGAGGACATCTCGTTCGACATCGCGCCGGGCGCCGCACTTGCCATCGTGGGGGCCACGGGGTCGGGCAAGACTACGCTCGTGGAGCTACTCGCCCGGGCCTACGATCCGGACCGTGGCCGGATCCTGCTCGATGGCGTAGACATCCGGGACCTCCCGCTGGCGGAGCTCCGTCGGTCCATCGGATTCGTGCCGCAGGAAACATTTCTGTTCAGCGAAACGCTGCGCGAGAACGTGCTTCTTGGCGCGCCGGATGACGGCCGGCTAGAACGCGCGGCCGAGGCTGCGCAGCTCGCCGAGGCGCTCCCGGTCCTGCCACAGGGATACGACACGCTCCTGGGAGAGCGCGGCGTCAACCTTTCCGGCGGACAACGCCAGCGGGCCGCGATCGCGCGCGCGCTGGCCCAGGATCCGCCCGTGTTCGTCCTCGACGACGCGTTGAGCGCGGTGGACGCCCACACCGAAGCGCGCATACTTCACGCGCTCCGCGGCGCGCTCGCCGGTCGGACGACGGTGATCATCTCGCACCGCCTCGCGGCGGTGCGGGAGGCCGACCTGATCCTGGTGCTGGAGGGCGGTCGCATCGTGGAGCGGGGCCGCCACGCCGAGCTTCAGGCGGCGGACGGCCGATACTGGGAGCTCCTCAGGCGGCAGGAGATCGAGGAGGAGCTGGAGGTCTCATAGCCGGCCGCGCAGGAATCCCGGCGTCAGATTCGAGAGCCAGCCCGCGAGCCTGGTGAACTCGCCCGAAACCATCAGCACGCCGACCACCAGCAACAGCACTCCGCTGACGGTCTTCACCGTGCCCAGGTGGTGGCGGAAACGCTTGAACCAACCCAGGAAGGCATCGAGCGCGAACGCCGCGAGCAGGAACGGAACCGCGAGCCCGGCGGAGTACGCTGCCAGCAGGGCCATTCCGCGGGAAAAATCCGCCTGGGTGGCGGCGAGACCGAGGATGGCGCCGAGAATGGGTCCGATGCAGGGGACCCAGCCCGCGGCGAAGGCCATTCCTACAAGCGACGACCCGAGATAGCCGACCGGCTTCTCCTCGACCTGAACGCGCTGCTCGCGCTCCAGGAACGGGAGCTTGAGGATCCCCAGCGTCCAGAGTCCGAAGACGATGATCAGGATGCCGCCGATCTGCGCGACCAGCAGCTTGTGCGACTTGAGCGCCGCGCCGAAGGCGGACGCCCCCGCGCCGAGGGCCAGGAAGACGAGCGTGAAGCCGAGCACGAAGAAGAGGGCATGCGTGACCGTCACGCGGCGGCGGTTCGTGGCGTCCGGCGCGGTCATCCCGGTGAGGAAGCCGATGTAACTGGGCACCAGCGGAAGCACGCACGGTGAGAGAAAGCTCAGCAGGCCTGCGGAGAAGGCGACGAACACCCCGAGCGAAACGCCGTCGCTCATCCGCGCAAACCTCCAAGCTCGCGACCGACGCAATCGGCACACGTGCCGAAGATCTCGACCCGGTGCCGGACCGGCCGGAAGCGGTACTCGTCGCCGATCACGGCAAGCATCCGTTCAAGGCGCTCGCTCGCGAACTCCGTCACCCGTCCGCACCCCACACACACGAGATGTTCGTGCGCATCGCGTCCGGACTCTGGCTCGAATCGCCGGAACCCTTCGCCGAACTCGTGCGCGCGCGCGAAGCCGCCGGAGACGAGCAGGTCGAGCGTGCGATAGACGGTCGCGGTGCCCACCCGGACGCCTTGCGCCGACAGCCGGCGCACCACCGCGTCCGCCGAGAGATGTTCATCCGAGCGAAGCACGATCTCGGCGACTCGCTCCCGTTGCCGGGTCGCGGGGTGGCCGTGCTGTCGAAGCCAGCGCCGGAAGCGATCGAGGAGCGCGTCGCGCTCCTCGTCACTGAGGCGCGCCATCCTGCTCGAACCAGACGGACGGATCGACCGCTGCCGGCGGGGTCTCGTCGTCGGTGCGCCGATGCACCTCGTCGAGCAGCTCGGCCAGACGGTCCAGGGGGCCGCTCCCCACTTCCTCGACCGACCCCTCGAACTTGCCGCGCTCCTTTCCCTTCACCTGCAGCATGTAGCGAGCGGTATAGATGCGGCGCCGCTCTCCCGCGTCTCCGGCCACGCGCGTCAATACCGCGGTGCCCCACTCGCGCTGATCCTGGCGCAGCACCGGAAAGATCCAGACGCCGTCGATCTCGGCCGAAGGGAGCGAGTCCGCGACGATTCCGGCGAGCTTCTGCCAGCCGGCGCCGATTCCCGGCGCCCTCACGCCGGCCGTGGTGCCCATCGCTCCACGTAGAACCGCAGGACGTGCATGAAGTCCTGCGCATTCGTCACCACGCCATAGGCCTGATGCGTCCCTCGATCCTTGAGCTTGTTCACGACGAATTCCGTCTGATCGACGCAGATGGTCATGAGCGGCTCGGGCTCGCCGCGCCGGGTGTGGAACGCAGGGAGCATGTTTCCGACCGCGATCGCGTGCAGGGCGGTGGCGACGAATACGGCGCCGGTCGCCTTGACGGTGTGCTCCCGCATCGCATCCTGCGCCGCAAGCGAGTCGGTCACCACGCCGGGAAGCGGACCGTCGTCCCGGATGGAGCCCGCGAGCACATACGGCACGCGGTGGCGAACGAGGGCGTGCATGATGCCGGTCTGCACCACGCCCTGCTCCACCGCCCCCTCGATGGAACCGACGCGACGGATGCGGTTGATGGCGCGCATGTGCAGTCCGTGGCCGCCTTCGGTTGGCTGCCCCGTATTCGACATGCCGAGCGTCGTGCCGAAGATCGCGGCCTCCATGTCGTGCACCGCGACGGCGTTTCCGATGAGTACCGCCTGAACGAAGCCGTTCGCGATGAACCACTCGAAATCCGATCGTGCGCGCGAATGCACGAGCGCGGGGCCCGCCACCCACACGAGGTAGCCGCCGTTCTGCTTCTCCTCGACGAGGCGGCCGGCCAGCTCCTCGTAGTTCACGGGACGCTCGCGGCTCACCTCGGTCGACATGAACCGGAACTCGTTGGCACCGTGCGCGCCGCCGAGGAAGCCCGCCGAGTGCACGACGATGCCGGCGGACCCGTCTTCCGCTTCTCCCATGGCGACCATGTCCCCCCGGCCGAGCCGACGCGGCTCGATCGTCTCCAGCTCGTCGCCGCGTCGCACGATGACGCAGTCCATGCGCGGGCGGCTGGGAGCGATCCAGCGGCCGCCGACCTTGACGTACGTGGGGAGATTCGAGGTGGAAAAGAAGCCTTCCGGCAGGACCCCGTCAGCGGGAAGCGGCTCGAACCGCGCTTCGGGAGCGCCGCTAAACGGCGGCTTCGAGAAGTCGGGAGCGGTGCTGCGGGATGTGTTCATGGCGGCGTGGAAGGTATCCGTGCCTCTCCGTCCGAGGAACCCCCGCGCCATTGATTTCGCGGTCATGGCGCGCCTACACTCAGCCATGGCCGCGCCAGCTCGCACGCTCCTGACATTCTGCGTCGCACTCGCGGCCGTGCCCGCGGCCGGCGCGCAGGTCCGCAGCCCGGAGCGCGACAGCGTAGCGATCCTGCTGCCACCGGTCGTGGTGAGCGTACGACGAGCCGACGAACGGCTCGAGCGGCTGCCCGGGGCCGTTACGGTGCTCGACTCGACGACACTCGCGAGTCCGCGGCCTGCGCTCGGGGCCGACGAAGTGCTCGCGGCGGCGCCGGGCCTCTATGTCGCCAACCGATACAACTTCTCCCTCGACCAGCGGCTCTCGATCCGCGGGTTCGGTGCGCGGGCGAACTTCGGTGTGCGTGGCGTCAGGATCGTGCTCGACGGAGTACCGCAGACACTGCCCGACGGTCAGACCCAGCTGACGAACGTCGACTGGAGTGCCTTGCGCCGTGTCGAGGTGCTCCGCGGCCCCGGATCCCTCTATGGCAACAGCTCCGGTGGCGTGATCGCGCTCGAGAGCGAACGTCCCGGCGCCGGCAGCGCAGGCGGAAAGGTGCGGCTTCAGGCGGGTTCGTTCGGGTTGCTGCGCTGGCTCGGGTCGGCGACGGGGCGCGCCGGGCGGCTGGGCCTTGCGGGTTCGGCCGGCGGATTTTCGATCGATGGTTTCCGCCAGCATAGCGCGGCTCGCGCGGTGCAGCTTTCCGCCCGCGGGGAGCTGCTCGTCTCGGGTACCAGCAGTATCGCCGTGCAGGCCGCGCATGCCGATGCCCCGGAGGCACAGAATCCGGGCGCTCTCACGGCGAACGAGCTGGCCGTGCGACGCGATTCCGCGGCGGCGAACAACATTCTGCGCGGCGCCGACAAGAATGCGGACCAGCAGCAGCTCGCCGCGACGTTCTCGCATCGCGGGGAGCGGCTCGACGTCGACATCGCGACGTTCGGTCTCAGCCGCTCTCTGGAGAATCCCCTCGCCACGGCGACGTGGGTGACGATCGACCGCCTCGCCGGCGGCGGACGCGCTGTCGCGACGTGGTCGGTGGCCGATGGCCCGCTCGCCCCGCGGTTGACCGCCGGCATCGACGCGCAGCACATGCGGGACGACCGAAGCAATCGGCTGACCGTCGCCGGCGAGCGAACCGACAGCATCCTGCTCGACCAGCAGGAGCGAGTCGGCGAGCTGGGCGGTTTCGTGCAAGGCGGCTGGCCGATCGGCGATCGGTGGCTGGTCTCCGCCGGCGCGCGACGGGACGCCGTCACTTTCCGAGTCCGGGACCGCCACTTCGGCGACGGCGCGGACAACAGCGGACGCCGCGTGCTCGCGGCCTGGAGCGCGAACCTCGGCGCGAGCGTCCGCATCGGCCCCGCGACGGGTTACATGACGCTGGCGACGGCGTTCGAGACGCCGACGACGACGGAGCTCGCGAACGCGCCCGGCGTCATGGGCGGCTTCAATCCGGATCTGGGGCCGCAGCGGACGTGGAGTGCGGAAACCGGCGCGCGAGGGGCGTCGAATGAGCTCGTGTGGTCGGCCGCGGCGTTTCTGGGACGGATATCCGACGCGATCGTTCAGTTCGAGGAGATCGGCGGGCGCGCATTCTTCCGGAACGCAGGGCGCCTGCATCAGGACGGGATCGAGCTCGCCGTGGGCCGCGCCATCGGAAGCAGCCTGTCGGTGCATGCCGCGTACACATGGGCGCGATATCGCTTCGGCCGCTACCGCCCCGAGGCCGCCGGAAGTGTGGACACGCTCGATGGAAACCGGGTGCCCGGGGTCCCGGAGCATTTCCTTCGCGCCGCGCTCGAAGCGCGACTCCTCGGGGCGGTGATGCGCGTGGACCAGTCAGTTGCGTCGAAGGTGTTCGCCGACGACCGCAACACCATCGCGGTCGACGGATGGGGAGTCACTGACGTCGGACTATCGTGGGAAACTCGCCGCGGCTCGCTGCGCATCCTGCCGAATGCGGGAATTCGAAATCTGTTCGGGAGCCGCTACGCCGGGTCGGTGACCGTGAATGGCGCGTTCGGCCGCGTCTTCGAGCC